>ERZ827186.929-NODE-929-length-27617-cov-50.137036_pt1 | contig 27617 bp, 22 predicted proteins | sample MGYA00519918_ERZ827186 | MGnify/ENA primary metagenome ERZ827186 (study PRJEB31778, sample SAMEA3449275) | human gut metagenome | biome: human gut; feature: human-associated habitat; material: faeces | place: United Kingdom | collected 2010/2012 ...
GTGTTGGTAATACATTTCATTATACTGTTTTAATAATCGGTTTTTCGACAGTCTGTTTTATATTAAATAAATAATAAAAATGTATTTTTTTAGAGATTAAAAAATTTTTTTGGGGGGAGGTCGGGGATGGCCTTTGTACATATTGCACAATGGAAACGATTTTCCAGATGAAAAAACATTCCGGCTTAGACGGAATACTTTACCGCTTAGATGAAAAAATTGTGGCTTAGGTGAAAATTGTCCTGCTCTCAGTGAATTTACAAAAATTTCAAATTGGCGAATATGAAATTTTTATAGAAAAATTTTTGAGCATAAAGTCAATTGCAAAGCCAAATAAGGTGTGATATAATAAGCCTCACAAGGACAAAAACGTTCTTGAATTTAAAATCTCATGGAGGTAATGGATATGATTATAATCCATAATTCAGCTTTGGCAATTGATAGGTTTATCGCCAATTCAGAAAACGAACAGACAAGCAATGAGCTTGCCGATGTAGTTCACGGTGTGGTTGCGGGAACGGAATCCGCCGACATACTTATGACGATTCTGATGGTTTTTCTCATCAGGTTCGACGATAAGCGTATTGATCAGATGGCTGACATGACAGATAATGCAGAGGCATTCTTTGTCAGAAAGCCGGATGTACCTCGTGCCGATGACGATAACACTGACGACTGCGACCACGAAAACACGGTAAATCAGCTTGTCGATGTCATGTGTTCCCGTATGAGAACATTCACCGGTCAGAATACTATAATGTCGTGCCTGAGAATACTCCGTTTTTGTGGGGTATCGCAGGTAGAACTCTACCGTGTGCTGATGACTGCCGCCGAAAGAGATTACAGTGAGGTTGTCCGTTATATCACTGAGCAGGAAAGCTTCAAGGACGACACCACTGCGGATTACGGTGAGGATACACTGGAGAACCCTCATTATATAAAGAGAGTTTCCGCTTCTCACGCCGCTGTTATCGCCGGTCTTACCTGTAGCAAGAACGTGCTTGATTATATCACTGATTGCGGTGAGGCTTTCACCCGTGAAAAAGACCCGCTCGTGCTGAAGGATATTATGGGAGCTGTTCGTTATATCACCCGTGATACCGATGACGGAACGTTTGATATAGCCACCTATAATATAATCCCGACATCTTATACGGCGGATGCAAACAGTATCAGGTATGCCGAGATGGCGATGACGGCAATATACAACATTGCAGGCTATTATGGCATCGACACAAAAACGTTCCTGCTGAGAAACACCGACTTTTTCTCATACGATAATGATTACAGAAATGTCCGTGACGGAAAGATAATCGTTGCACATGACAATTATGCGGCAAGCGACAGTGCGATGCTGAAAGCTATGTGCCTTGAGAGAATGAATCTCCCTCTGAACGATCTTTCATCAATACTGAAGCTGAGCGATCCGTATAAGTATGTAAATGTATATGCAAGAAACGCAGAGCCGTACTCGGTAATCGTATTGTCGGATTGTAATGCACTTCCTTGCAATATGATGCCCGTAAACAGCTTCGGCGGTATAAAGATGCTTGATTACATTGCATTCCTGAAGGTGCTTGCGGATGCGGCAAAGGTAAGGCTGTGCCTTGTCCTTGATATGCCGTACTCGAAGTTAAGCGAGAAAATAGAGGAGGAACTGAGCGATTATTATCTGATAAAGTATAACGACGATGCGGAGTTGACTTTCGGAGGTGCGATATGAAATCAAAACCGATAGAAACATCTGAAGCGCTTGACAAGGCGCTTGAAGAAATCAAGAAGTGCGAGGTAAAAGAGCAGATGAACGATGAGATGAATGATAAGATGAGCGATGAGATGAATAACGAGGTGAATAATATGGATGAAATGAACGAACAGGAGCTGAATGATTTCTTCGGTGATGATACCGACAGCTTCACCGATACGCAGACAGGAGAGTTCAAGCCTGACAGAAGATTCTGCGAAGTTGCAGAAAGCAGTCTCTCGAATAGCGGCGGAAAAGCATCGGCTATGGCGAGCATCACATCCGCAGAATTATACGGAGAACGTTTATCGGCTGAAGGATTACAGCTTCTGTTTACAGCGTACCAACTGGGTATAGCGGACAGCTTGTCGGCCGGAATGACAGCTGAAACAGTGGCAGGACATATAGCCTGCATGCCCGATGATATGATGTTCCGCTCGGATGACGCAGAGGACTCTGTAATCGCTATGATCAAGGCAGGACAGCCTGTGATAGCGGCGGCAATAACAAAGAGGATATGCGCAGTGGAGAGCAGGTCGATTATGCTTATTGCAAATGACGATGAAACGCAGAATTATCCTATAGAGATGTTTGCCGTCACAGCCGAAAACAAGGACAGCTATTTTGGCGGATACATAAGAACCGCTCCTTTACGCAGACTTGTAAGGCTTTTCAGCCGTATCATAAAAATCAAGGCATGGGATTATTTTGACATTATTACCGATTTCGGCAAGAATAAACGCTACTTCATGCCGCTTATGTACTGTATGTATGTCAGATATTCAAGAAGCGGAAATCCGGATGAAATGACTGCTTACTACAGAAGATGCAGTGTGTCGTCGGTACTGCTCAGCGATGATGAAATTATTGAGAGCGTGGTATCCTTGCTCGGCGAAAACGCAAGGTATGCAAGGGACGAGGGTAGTTTTGCATCATTCGTTGATTTCTATCACAGCAGGGATAATTCTCCGGATACAGACTTTTTAAGTTTTATCGGACAAGCAGACGGTTTCAGCTATGCTAATGCCGGTAATCACAACTTATTCCGCAGACTGTGCGATGAAAGCGACTGATAGCCGGCAGTCTGTCGGATCTCTGAAGCCGAAAACGTAACCGTCCGACCGACAGAGCATTTGGCCGTTGCCCGATGCTCTGCGGTCAGGGGTTACGGATGATAATATTTTCCATTGACGGAGGCGACTATATGTTTCTGAAAGATAGCTTTCCCTCGCTGAGAGATGCACACATAAACTTTGGCAAGGCTGAGTTTGACAGCCTTTCCAAAGAACTTGAGAGCAGGGATCGTTTTAAAAATGTAAGCTGTTATGCGAACAATATCCGTTGCAATGTAAGGAGCTTTGAACAGACGTATAAGCGTGTAAACCATATCCTTATAAGCGGTTATGATATGATTGATATGCTGGCGTCTGTGACGGTTATTTCAAAGGCACTGTCGGACAATTTTGATATTCCGCTTACACGAAGGATAGAAAATGCAGAGAATGAAGACTATGTTATTCCTGAATCTGTCTTTTTTGGTCTGAACGGTTTTTCAAAGTCTGAAAACGAATCCGGCGGTGTGTCGGATGATGAATACGATAAGTATTTCGGCGATGAAGCTGAAGAATACGAAGAAGACGAAGAATATGAAGAATATTACGATGATGGGTTCGATGACAAATACGGCTTTGAGGATTTTGAATGTTGTCTGCCGGAATATGAGCAGTATGAAAAGCCGGACTGTGAAGAAGTCTGTCGGGCGGATGACGAAGCGGATGACGAAGCGGATATTCACTGTGATGAAAAACTGCCGATTGATATAATGTATTTCGTAATGATGGCCGAAAATGCTTCTTCGGTGAAGAAGAACGTAGACATAATCGATCGGTATGGCAAAAGAATAATATTTGTGCTTGTAAAGAAGGATCCGGACCATATGCGGCAGGATAATATGCAGGCCGATAATTGCAAAGTGACAGCGGAATCTATGTTCTTTGACCATATAGACATTCCTGCCGACAGCACAGAGTATCTGGCAGATGTGATAGAGAAGCAGTTTGAGGAAAACCATCTTTCGTATGCTTCGGTAAAGCCATACATAGAAAAGTTTGCCGCCGCCGAAAACGTTTATGATGAATACACCGCATACAAAGCGGCAAGATATGTAATATCAAAGCATTACGAAAATTCGCCGCCGACGGACTGCACGCTTAAAGCGGAGGATTTTCCGAATCTGATAATACACGATAAAACGAATCTTCCGTGCTGTGCATCCGCACAGAAATTAATCGGCGTGAAAAAGCAGATTGATACAGTGCGCCGTCAGGTAAGATGTATGAAGTATGACAAGATGCGTATGAACAAGATAAGGTTTTCGCCTGTCGGTACTGCGTACAATATGGCTTTTACAGGACCTCCGGGAACGGCCAAGACCACAGTTGCAAGAATGTTTGCGGATATGCTTGCAAAAGAGGGCTTTATTTCGGCAGGCAATTTTACCGAGTGCAGAAAGTCGGATATAGTAGGCGGATATGTCGGGCATACCGCACGCAAATGCGATAGTCTGTTCAGCGACCTTGCGGAAAAGGGCGGAGGAGTGCTGTTGTTTGATGAAATATATACCCTGTCGGAAAAGGACGCACAGACGCAGTTTGATATAGAGGCTATCAACTGTATAGTTCAGAATATCGAGAATTATCGCTCATCTGTATACTGCATATTTGCGGGATATGAGGACAAGATGGAGGTGTTCTTTGAGTCAAATCCGGGCATGGCATCAAGAATAGGTATCAGGGTAAAATTTGACGGATACGACAACTCAACGCTTTGCGATATATTCGGCAGTTTTCTTGAACAGGAAAAATACGTCCTCAGCGAAAACTGCGATGATATTTTATACGATTGCTTTGATGAAATGAGAAACCGACAGGGATGTAATTTCGGAAACGCAAGAGAGGCGAGAAATCTCTTTGACAATGTGAAGCGTGTCATGGCCGAAAGAGTAGATACGAATGCGGCTCTTGAGGATGATTTTACTTTTGTGTTTCGCAGTGATGTAAAAAAGGCTATAGATATGTCAATAGAAGCGCTATGCACTGCGACACTTCACAATGACAGCGACGGTAATGATGAAAAGGACATTCAGCCAGAAGAAATGCCTTTACACCGCTGTGGTTTTATACTGTGAATAAATGCAGAAAAATCCCCCGAAGCGAGCGGTTGAACGCTTGCCCCGGGGGACTTTATATTATGAGGTTATCTGCAAATGCAAAGGTCGGATTATTCGATTGCAATCACGTTATTGCCTTCGACCTGAGGTGCGGCTTTCGGAACAGATACCTTTAAGATACCGTCTTCAAACTTTGCGTTTACGTCCTTAGCCTGTACGCTTTCGCCTACATAGAAGCTCCTGCTGCACTGACCCTCGTAACGCTCACGTCTGATGTACTTGCCGTCCTTCTTCTCTTTTTCGTCCTTTTCAAGACCCTTGGAGGCACTGATGGTAAGATAGCCGCTGTCGAGCTTTAGCGATACATCTTCTTTCTTAAAGCCCGGCAGGTCAATGTCAAGCTCGTAGCTGTTGTCGGTTTCACGGACATCGGTCTTCATCACGTTCTTTGCGTGCTTGCCGTAAAGGGGATCGTTCTTGCCGAACATTGACGGCATCATAAAATCATCGTCGAAGAAATTGTCAAATAAGTTTTCATTGAAAATTGCGGGTAACATAAGTCATTTCTCCTTCCATATATCGGACGGTCGGTTTATTATCCGACCGTGTAACTGCTATGTGTGTGCCTGCTGTCGTTTATTCGATAGCGATAACATTATCCGTTTCGACCTGAGGTGCGGCTTTAGGAACAGATATCTTCAGGATACCGTCCTCAAACTTAGCGTTTACGTCCTTAGCCTGTACGCCGTCGCCTACATAGAAGCTCCTGCTGCACTGACCCTCGTAACGCTCACGTCTGATATACTTGCCGTCCTTCTTCTCCTTTTCGTCCTTTTCAAGACCCTTGGAGGCACTGATCGTAAGATAGCCGCTGTCGAGCTTCAGCGATACATCTTCTTTCTTGAAGCCCGGCAGATCGATATCAAGCTCGTAGCTGTTTTCGGTTTCACGGACATCCGTCTTCATCACGTTCTTTGCGTGCTTGCCGTAAAGGGGATCGTTCTTGCCGAACATTGACGGCATCATAAAATCATCGTCGAAGAAATTGTCAAATAAGTTTTCATTGAAAATTGCGGGTAACATAAGTCATTTCTCCTTCCATATATCGGACGGTCGGTTTATTATCCGACCGTGTAACTGCTATGTGTGTGCCTGCTGTCGTTTATTCGATAGCGATAACATTATCCGTTTCGACCTGAGGTGCGGCTTTAGGAACAGATATCTTCAGGATACCGTCCTCAAACTTAGCGCTTACGTCCTTAGCCTGTACGCCGTCGCCTACATAGAAGCTTCTGCTGCACTGACCCTCGTAACGCTCACGTCTGATGTACTTGCCGTCCTTCTTCTCTTTTTCGTCCTTTTCAAGACCCTTGGAGGCACTGATGGTAAGATAGCCGCTGTCGAGCTTTAGCGATACATCTTCTTTCTTAAAGCCCGGCAGGTCAATGTCAAGCTCGTAGCTGTTGTCTGTTTCACGGACATCGGTCTTCATCACGTTCTTTGCGTGCTTGCCGTAAAGCGGATCGTTCTTACCGCCGAATACCGACGGCATATAGAAGTCATCATTAAAGAAATTGTCAAATAAGTTTTCATTGAAAATTGCGGGTAACATATGTCATTCCTCCATTCATTACTAAGCGGTCTGTGCTTTTAAACGCAGTGCCGATCATTTGCTGCCCTTGTACCTTCCGGAGATCCTCTCTCTTTCTTTGTACAACTACATTATAGCACACTTTTTAGCAATGTCAATAGGAGAGTGCTAAATTTCACAAAATCTTCTTAAAAGTATAACAATTTTGACATTTACGGGCGGAAATACGAAAAATAAGTGCGTGAATGTGGGGGATATTAATATTGAAATGCGAAAAAGCCCTCCCTTAAGCACGTTGCGCTTAGGGGAGGGGTTTTAGCTTTTAGAAAAAGTCTTTGTTTGAAATACTTCTGTTATATCTTTTAGTATTTATCTATGAAGAAGCAAGCTACCGATAGTTCTTTTTGTCGGACAGCACTTCTCGGGTTCGCTATTCGAGTGGGTACACTTGTCAATATGAAAGAGGGAGACAACCAAAGGGATCAGGTACAAGTCTGAGCCTCGCTCACGCAAGGCTCGTGCACTCCGCTAAAGCTCCGCTGGACTTGACAGCCCCTCTCCCTGTCCCTTAGGTTTTCTCCCAAATCAGTTATTCCTTTTGAGCGACGTGAGGAGCGGGAGCATTGCTAAAGCAATGCTCAGCTTGGCCTCCCTCTTTCCTTACCCATACCCACACCCCGTCGGGGTGTTGGCTGAACTTGAATAACCACCTGAACATTGTACATCCTGTCAATCCAGGGACGCTTAACGCTACACGTCCGCAGGTTAGTACATATATCTCAGGTTAGTGGCGTTTTTTTGAAGAGTCAATGTCAGAGCAGTTGCATTGATAAGGTCACGAAAATATTAATACCTTGTCGGTAAGGAAAGTGTTTCAGGTGGTGTTGGTGATATATTTCACTGTGTGGCTTCATTAATAATCAGTTTGTCGATAGCATGAATGCCCGTCCGTTGAGGGCGGGCATCAGTTATAAACGGGTTATTTTCTTCCTATAATCTTCAGGTAAATTCCCGAGGTTATTTTATAGGCGAAAATGTAGAACAGGGCAAATACGGCAAAGCATATCACGTTTGCAATAAGAAGAAGTGTGCTGTCGGCAAAGCCGAACATTTTAACTGCTTTAAGTATTATCGGAAAAGCGAATGTAAGGTGTATGCCTGCAAAGATAAGAGGAGCGAAGAACACGGTCAGCACCTGCGAGTTTATGCTCTTCTTTATTTCCTTTTCCGTCATTCCGACACTTCTCATCGTTGCAAAGCGTTCTCTGTCCTCATAGCCCTCCGAAACCTGCTTATAGTAGATTATAAGCACGGTGGCAAAGACAAAGACAAGTCCTAAGAATATTCCGAGAAAGAGAAGTCCGCCGTAGGTCGCTATCATCACATCAAGGTTTTCGGTTCTGCTTTCGGCAAAGGGGAAGATATTCTCCATATTCCGTGAGCTTTTTGCCAGAATGTCCGTAAGGCTGTCGCACAGGGCTTGCTTATCGGCGTTGCTTCCGTCAATGTCAAAGCCGAAATAATGCTTTAACCACGATGCGTTTTCGCCGTAAGCCTGACGGTTCAGCAGGAATATATCGTAAAGGGTGTTATTATCGGGGAGAATAACGAAAAATACGCTGTAAACCGTTTCACCGTAGGAAATATTTTTCGGCATAGGAACTGCCCTTGACTTATATTTCTTGCCGTTTAATATTATTTCGCCGTCGGTGCTGTCGGAGCCTGCCGTCAGTATTTCGCCTTCGGAGAGAGTTTCGTGCCTGCCGCTCGTTTTGTTGTAGTCTTCAAGCGTGATGAAGAAAAAATCCTTTATTTCAGATTGGCTGACATCTGCAGAATCTGTCGCAGGGGCTAAGTGGACGGTATTATCTGAAAAATAACCGCCGACTTCAAGATAATCATACGAAAGAGCGTTTACAGGGTTATAATCATTGCTTTTCGCCGTATCAAGCGCTGTGCCGCACAGGTCGGAAATATTGCGTACCGTCTTATCTTCAAAGCTGTTGTAAGTGAGCGTTACCGAGATGTCACGGCTGCGGATAAACGTGCTTGTCTGTATCCCCGAAAAAAGACTTATCGTGGACGAAAGCATTACAAGCACCATAGTCGAAAGAATGCAGATAGAAGCCAGTCCTGCGCCGTTTCTTTTCATACGGTATGTCATTCCGGAAACGGATACAAAGTGATTCGCTTTGTAGTAATATCTTTTGTTTTTCATCAGCAGTCGGCAAAGTGCGACAGAGCCGCTGACAAAGAGCATATAAGTGCCGATTATTACAAGAAGCACCGCAAGGAAGAAATTTCCGACAATTTCAATGCCCGCCTGTGTCGTGACGGCAATGTAATAAGCGATAGCAAGCAGTATCAAGCCGACTAAGGCAAATACGAAATTTGCCCGTGGCGGTTTTTCGCCCTGCTTTTCGCTTTGAAGCAGATTGATTGCACTTAGTCTGCCTATGCGGACAAAGGCGCTCAGCAGAAGAATTATCGTTATGGCTGTGAATACTGCGGCGGTGATAGCTATTGCGCCTGCATCGACAGACAGATTGCCGACAGGTTCAATGCCGAGAAGTCTGAACATACACAGCTCCGCAAGGCGTGACAGGAGTATCCCTGCGGCAAGTCCGCAAAGAAGCGATATGATAAGCGTGAAAAGGCTTTCGCAAAGGAGTATGCGTGCAATGTTGCGTTTGTTCATTCCGAGAATATTGTATAAGCCGAACTCTTTGCCACGGTTTTTGATAAGCACAAAGTAGCTGTAGAAAAGAAAAATCAAGGAGAAAATGCCGATTACGATTATTCCGAGCCAAAGACACCACTGCGCGTAAACGCCTCTGTTTGTGTTTGCAATGTTTTCGCTCCTTGCAAGGTATGCCGTGATGTACATCATCATCACCATTGCAACTAAGGTAAGGATATAAGGCAGATAAAGCCGTTTGTTTTTCTTCATGCCGTTCACGGCAAGCTTCGGGTAGAACAGTGTTTTCATCTGCGGTCACCGCCTGCCACAAGCACCGTCAGCGTATCGTTTATCTTTGCATAGAATTCTTCCGTTGCGGAAATGCCTTTATATATCTGGTGGTAAACCTCGCCGTCCTTTATGAAGAGCACCCGTGAGGCACTGCTTGCCGCCTTTACCGAATGTGTTACCATAAGGATAGTCTGACCGTCACGGTTTATTTCACCGAACAGATTGAGAAGCTCCTCCGACGCTTTTGAATCGAGTGCGCCTGTAGGCTCGTCCGCAAGCAGAATATCGGGGTTTGTTATAAGCGCACGGGCGACAGCGGTACGTTGCTTCTGACCGCCCGATATTTCATAAGGGTATCTGTCGAGCAGGTCGCTTATACCGAGTTTTGCGGCAAGAGGGAGAAGCCTTGAGTTCATCTCATCGTAGCTTTTGCCCATAAGCACGAGCGGCAGAAAAATATTGTCACGCACGGAGAATGTATCGAGCAGGTTGAAATCCTGAAACACAAATCCGAGATGCTCACGTCTGAAAAGCGCAGAGTCGCTGTCCTTTATCTTTGTTATGTCAACTCCGGACAGCATTACAACACCTGCGGTCGCCTTGTCAAGCGTTGCGAGGATGTTGAGCAGTGTAGTCTTGCCTGAGCCGCTTTCGCCCATAATAGCGATATATTCGCCCTTTGCGGCAGAGAAGCTGACGTTTCGCAGTGCGACATTCGGCTTTGCACCGAGCCGCTGTGTGTAGACCTTTTTAAGTCCCGTTACTTCAAGTAAATTCATATTGTACCTCCTTTAAGCTATGACAATATTATAGCTGAAATAACGGAAGTGTGCCATTTATCCGTCTTACGATAAGTGCGTCCGTCTTACATTTTTGTAATATTGCGATTACTCGTGTCTTATTTTGCTTTCCGTAAGGTCGAGCATAAAGACAGAGCCTTTTCCAAGCTCGGACACGGCGGTAAGAGTAATGCCGAGCATATCGGCAATACAGCGGCAAAGATACAGTCCTATACCGCTTGCCTTCATATCATATCTGCCGTTAAGTCCTGTGTAGCCGTTGTCGAAAATTCTCGGCAGGTCGGCAGGGTCTATGCCAATTCCCGTGTCGGCAATGCAGAGAATCTTTCTGTCGGTGTCGGGCTTCATATAAATTGATACCGAGCCTTTAGCGGTGTATTTTATCGCATTTGAGAGCAGCTGTTCAATAATGAATGACAGCCATTTTTCATCGGTGAGAACATCGGTATCAAGCTCCTTGTAATCAAGGCTCAGCTTCTTCCCGATAAACTGCGTGGAGAATTTACGAACCGATTTTTTTACTATATCGTCAAGGCTGTAATGCTTTATCACAAGGTCGTTGCCGGAGCTTTCAAGCCGTACATAGCACAGCGCCATATCGACATACTGCTCAATCTTCATAAGCTCGTCGGACAGCCTGCGGTTACTTTCGCTGTCTTCTGACTGGAGCATAAGTCTCATTGCGGAGATAGGCGTTTTTATCTGATGTACCCACATAGTGTAATATTCGTTTGTCGCCTGCAGGCTGTTTGCGGATTTTTCCTTAAGGGAAATGCAGTAATCGCTTAGTGTATTTATCAGCCTGCCGTAATCCTTGTCATCTGCCGATACCGCTTTCGGAAGATTGTCGGCACTCACGGTTATCTCGTTTGCAAGACGGGTGAGGATATTATGCTTTTTGTACGCCTTTATAAAAGTTACCGCACCGATAGCCGTAACAGCGGCAAGCGACAGCAAAAGCGCATACAGCACAGGCTCTGAGGGGAGGTTATAAAGCGACAGCACCACAGCGAAAATTACAGCCGCAATAATAATGCAGACAAGCGTTATTATGCGGCTCCTGATAAAGTCAAGAAAGAATTTCATACTATCATATACCCCATTCCGACCTTGGTTGCGATGTAGTTTTCAAGTCCTATGTTTTCGAGCTTTTTGCGAAGCCTGCTGACATTTACCGTAAGGGTGTTCTCGTCAACAAAGCAATCTGTTTCCCATAATCTCTGCATAAGCGTATCACGGGAAATTATCCTGCCTGCGTTTTCCATAAGAGTGCGGAGTATGCGAAGCTCGTTCTTTGTAAGCTCTGCCTTTTTATCGCCGTTTGTCACGACCGCCGATGAGATATCAAGTATAACACTGCCGTGGGATATAAGGTCGCTGTTGCCAGAAAAGGAGTAGGCACGGCGAAGCACTGCGTTTATCTTTGCGGTCAGCACCGAAAGATCAAACGGCTTTGCTATAAAATCATCTCCGCCCATATTCATAGCCATAACTACATTCATATTATCGGAAGCGGAGGAGAGGAAGATGACAGGCACTTTTGACAGCTTTCTTATCTCGCCGCACCAGTAGTAGCCGTCATAGAACGGTAGCTTTATATCAAGCAGTACAAGCTGAGGGTCGAAAGCGGCAAACTCCGCAGTAATATTGTGAAAATCCTTTGCACACTCTACCTTGTAGTCCCAGCCCTCAAGGTGCTTTTTCAGCGTTTGGGCTATCGTGGGGTCGTCTTCAATGATGAAAATTCTGTACATAGTCAAATTTCTGCCATTCTTATAATAAGTTCGTTGAATCGCTTGGAAAACACGGGAGGAATGTTATGGGCGGCTTTGTCCCATATCTCGTATCTGCAATTTTTATTCATAGCGGCAAGTCCTTTTACGCTGTCGTGTACTTCTGTCTGTTCCTTTCTGCCTGCAAGGGCAATCATCGGGAAGTATGCGTTTTCAAAGCCGTTTATTGTTTCAAGCGTTATTCCGTTGTCAACGGAGCTTCTTACGGTTTCGATACGCACATTCTGCATCTGTGCAACAAATTCTTTTCTTTGCTCTTTGGGAAGTCCGTTCATAAATCCGATGAAACCGCATAATCGTTTGTTCTTGAATGACGCAAACTGCTTTTCGTTCATAGCCATGACCTTTGAGAGCATAGGCTCTTTCTTGATAAGCCACGGACTTACTATTATCGCAGAAGTAAAATACTGCGGATATTCCGCACACAGCTTAACGCTAAGCTGAGCGCCGAGCGAAAAGCCGACAAGCGTTACCTTTTTGCCGATGTCGGCTATGAAACTTGCAAGCTGTTTTACTGCTGTTTCGGTATCGAAAATCTCATCTGCGGCATCTCCGTAGCCCATGATATGCGGAATAATAAGATGATATTTTTCGGCAAGCGGATATTGCCTGCCGAAGCTGTGGACAAAGTTTGCCCCGTGCAGAAAGACGATCGTCTTATCGTTTTCTTTGCCGTATTCATAATAGTGCATACATTTCCCTCCGTGATTTTTCTTGTTGCTGTAATTATAGCACGGGTGAGGAGGATAGTCAAACAAAAAAAGCCGTGCGGTTATGCACGGCTCGTGTTATATCAAATTATCCTATAACCTTCTTCGCAATATCGACCGTTTCCTTAGCGTCCTTTGCGTAAAAGTCTGCGCCTATCTTTTCGGCATATTCGGGTGTAAGTACCGCACCGCCGACAACCACCTTGCAAGGAAGTCCGTTGTCACGGATAAGCTTTATGGTTTCTTCCATGGATTTGAGCGTAGTGGTCATAAGTGCGCTCAGTCCCACCAGCTTTACCTCGTGCTTTCTTGCGGCATCGACTACCGCCTGATATTCAACGTCCTTGCCGAGATCTATTACGGTGTAGCCGTAGTTTTCAAGCAGTACCTTTACTATGTTCTTGCCTATGTCGTGCACATCGCCCTTTACTGTTGCAAGCACTATCTTGCCCTTGCTCACCGTTTCAGAATTGTTCTTAGCAAGGTGTGCCTTGATAACATCAAAACAGCTCTGTGCAACGCCCGCCGATAAAATCAGCTGAGGGAGGAATATCTTTCCCTGTTCAAACAGAGTACCTGTCTTGTCAAGGGCAGGGATAAGCCGCTCGTTTATTATTGCCATCGGGTCGGTGTCGATAAGCAACTGTTCGGTTATCTTCGCCGCTTCTGCTTTTAAACCGTTGTCGATGGCATATTCAAGCGTTACCTCGGAGGATTTCGGCTTTGCAACTGCCGTTGGGGTGTCACTGCCGTAAGCGGCAATGTATTCTACCGAGTTCACATCTATCGCCTTTAACAGCTTGAATGCTCTTACAGCGCCTGTCATAGACGCTACGTTGGGGTTTATAATCGGCAGATCAAGCCCGTTTTCAAGTGCCATCGTAAGAAAAATGTGGTTTAAAAGCTCACGGTTTGGCAGACCGAATGATATATTCGATACACCGAGTACCGTTCTCACTCCGAACCTTTCCTTTACCGCACGCACAGCCTTGAGCGTTTCGTTTACCGCAAGCTGTTCTGCGGACGCTGTAAGCGTAAGGCAGTCTATCGCTATATCCTCTTTCGGAATACCGATTTCCTCGCAACGCTTTATTATCTTTTCGGCAATGGCTACACGCTGTTCGGCTTTAGGCGGTATGCCGTCCTTGTCAAGCGTCAGACCTACTACTGCCGCACCGTATTTCTTTACGAGCGGAAGGACGTTTTTAAGGCTCTCCTCCTCGCCGTTTACCGAGTTTACCATAGGCTTGCCGTTGTATACACGCAGTGCCGCTTCAAGCACCTCGGGAATAGTGCTGTCTATCTGGAGAGGTACGTTCGTAACGCCCTGAATGCTCTTGACAGCCTTTATCATCATTGCCTTTTCGTCAATGTCGGGAAGTCCTACGTTAACGTCAAGTATATCCGCTCCTGCGCCGACCTGCTCTATAGCCTGACCTAAGATATAGTCTATATCATCGTTTATAAGCGCCTGCTTGAACAGCTTTTTACCGGTAGGGTTGATACGCTCACCGATTATCCTTGGCTGGCTTACCTCTACAACATTTGTACCGCTGCATATCGTGCAGACACGCTCTATCTTCTTAGACTCGTACTTTCTGCCCTTTACCTTCTCGGCTGTACGGCGGATAAATTCTGGTGTTGTACCGCAGCAGCCGCCGATTATTCCTGCACCGAGATCAGCTATCTCAACGGCATAGTCGCTGAATTCTTCGGCATCAATCGAATATTCGCCTGTGGCAGGGTCGGGAAGCCCTGCATTCGGCATTACGATAACGGGTATCTTCGACTTTTCGCAAAGCGTTTTGATTATAGGCATAAGCTCCTTCGGACCCAGAGAGCAGTTCACGCCGACGGCACTTACACCAAGCCCCTCGCACAGCAGTATTTCCGCCTCGGCGGGACAGCCTGTAAAGGTACGTCCGTTTTCCTCGAAGGTCATACTGCATATTATCGGAAGGTCGCAGTTTTCCTTTGCAGCAAGTATAGCGGCTTTAAGCTCGTATAAGTCGGTCATCGTTTCGAACAGAACAACGTCCGCACCTGCCTTATAGCCTGCAACTATCTCCTCCTTGAATATGTCGTAAGCCTCTTCAAACTTAAGGCTTCCCGTAGGCTCAAGGAGCTGTCCTATAGGACCTATGTCAAGAGCGCAGAAAACGTCTTTTCCGCTTTCCTTTATCGCTTCTTTGCAGTTTATTATTCCTGCGGTGATAATTTCATCTACGCTTTTACCGCTGTGGCTTAGCTTGTAGGAGTTTGCACCGAATGTATTTGCGGAAATTATATCCGCTCCTGCGTCTATATAGCTGCGGTGTATTTCTTTGAGCAGATCCTTTGCGGTAAGGTTTAAAAGCTCGGGGGTTTCGCCCGTCTTAAGTCCCTTAGCCTGCAGCTGAGTACCCATAGCACCGTCGAAAATCAGCAGTCCTCTTTGTTCAAGTAATGTTTTAATTTCCACAGTGACCTCCGCTTTTTCTGAATTTGCATCTGTCCTTCATATTACAGCTTTCACAGCCTCTTGTACTTCTGTCAACTTCGCCCTCTGACAGCCCTATAAATGCCGTTACCGATTTTGTAGGCACCATCATATTGCTGTTCATTACGGTAAGACCTATTCTTTTCTGAGCCTGCAGAAGCGTCAGTAAATCAAACTGTATATCGAGGGGCAGATCACCGTAGCCGGGAGAATATCTCCATGTACGGCTGTTCGAGTGTACTTTTTCGAATATCTCTGTTTCAGCCCTGTTGCAGACCTGCTCTATTGCCGCACCTGCAAGGCTGTCAACTATAACTGCGCTTGCCATATCAGATACCTGCAGATGCCTTAAAAGCACGTCTACTCCTTGTCCGAGCGTGGCGCACATAAGCACTATCCTGTCGCAGTTTTTTAAATGAGCGGCGGCTGAATTGCCTTTAAGTATTATATTGCTGTCCGAAATTCTGACACCATCGTCCGTAAAGCTTATCGGGTATACGGCATAGAGGTATTTCGGGCTTGCGGCTTTCAGCAGCTGTTTCTCGCAGGAATCGAGCATTGCGAGCATCTGCTCGTTATCCGTGCCGTCCTTACAGCCGAGATAACGCAGAGCCTCGTTTCTGTCTATCGGCTGAAGTATCATAACAGATCCTTAATCCCGTTGTAGATGCGTGATGCGACAGCGGGGTTATTCATAGCGTAAAGGTGTATGCCCTGCACATCGTTTGAAATAAGGTCAACTATCTGGTCGATGGCATAAGCTATTCCTGCACTCCTCAGCGCCTCGGGGTCGTTCTCATACTTCTGCATCATCTTTACGAATTTTGAGGGCAGACTTGCGCCGCAGAGCGTTACCATACGCTCAATCTGCTTTTTGTTTGTAACGGGCATAATTCCTGCGGCGATAGGCACGTCTATGCCTGCGGCTCTTGCACGCTTTTCAAAATCGTAATAGCAGGAATTGTCGAAGAAAAGCTGTGAAACAAGGTGAGAAGCACCTGCGTCAACCTTTATTTTCAGGTTCTTTATATCTTCCTCGGCGCTTTCTGCGTCAACGTGGGTTTCGGGGTAGCACGCACCTGCAATATCGAAATTTCCCTTTGACGCTATATATGCCGTAAGGTCGCTTGCGTGGGGGAAATCGTTCTTCGGTTCTTCATCGGGCTTGTTGTCGCCTCTTAAGGCAAGAATGTTCTCTATTCCGTTTGCGGCGAAATCGTCAAGCATAAAATCAACATCGTCACGGGTGCTGTTTATGCAGGTAAGATGCGCCATGGCTTCGATACCGTATTTTTCCTTTATATGCGACGCTATCTCGCAGGTGGAGCGGTTTGCACGGTTTCCGCCTGCGCCGTATGTCACGCTGATATATGCGGGATTTATTGCCGCAAGTCCCTCGATGGCATCGTACACCGTTTCGATGGGGAAATTCTTGTTGGGAGGGAAAACCTCCAGCGAGAACACCGTTCTGCCGGGTGTGTATAAGTCTTTAATTTTCATCTTTTTGTTCCTTTATGTCACTCGTTGTCTTCTGCGAATGTTTATCTTACCGTACTGCCGTTGGGTGTATCTTTATCAAGGAATACGACCTGTACTTTTTCTCCTGCGTCACAGGCAAGAAGCATACCGTTGCTTTCTTCGCCGCATAGCTTTGCGGGGGCAAGATTTGCAACGAATATAATTTTCTTTCCGATAAGCTCCTCGGGAGTGTAGTATTCGGCAATGCCCGATACTATCTGTCTGCCGCCTCTTGCATCGTCCACCTGAATTTTAAGCAGCTTCTTTGACTTCTTTATCTTTTCGCAGGCTGTAATCTCGCCTGTTCTGAGCTTGACCTTTGCAAAGTCATCTATAGAGATTATTCCTGCCTTGTCAAGATCCTCGTCCTCCTTGATTACGGTCTTGGGCTTCATAAGGCGTTCAAGTTCTGTAATCTCGCTCTTTATGTCGATTCTGGGGAAGAGAACTCTGCCCTTCTTTACCGTAACGTCTGCACGTAGAACGCCGAATGTGCCGAGCTTGTCGAAAGCGGTATCTTCTGCACCTGCGCCTATCTGCTCCCATACCTCAGGCATTGTTGCGGGCATAAAGGGGCTGAGCAGTGCAGAGCAGATACGAATAGTTTCAAGCAGGTTATAGAGTACGGTCGCAAGACGGGCGTTGTTGCTTTCGTCCTTTGCAAGTACCCACGGTGCTGTTTCGTCTATATACTTGTTGGCACGGGAGATTACCTTGAATATTTCCTCAAGCGCCTTTGAGTGCTGAGCCTGCTCGATAAGGGGAGTAACCGTATCGCACAGCGACTGAGCCATACCGATAAGCTGATTGTCAAGCTCGTCGGAAACTCTGTCTGTGGGCAGTGTTCCGCCAAAATACTTGTCAGCCATTGCTACTGTTCTTGAAACAAGGTTTCCGAGATCGTTTGCAAGGTCTGCGTTTATTCTTGTGAGCATAAGCTCGTTTGTGAAGTTGCAGTCGCTGCCGTAGGGCATATCACGCAGTATCTGATAACGTACAGCGTCAACGCCGTAACGCTCGCAAAGCACAAACGGGTCTACAACGTTGCCCTTTGACTTGCTCATCTTGTCGCCGTTGAAGTTTATCCAGCCGTGACCGTAAAGGTGCTTGGGCAGGGGCAGATCGAGCATCATAAGGATTATAGGCCATACGATAGAGTGGAAACGTACAATTTCCTTAGCGGTCATATGCATATCTGCGGGCCAGTATTTTTCAAAATCGTTGTACTTTTCGTTGCCGTAGCCGAGCGCACTGATATAGTTTGAAAGTGCGTCTACCCATACATAAACAACGTGCTTGCTGTCAAAATCAACGGGTATGCCCCATGTGAAGCTGGTTCTTGATACGCACAGATCCTCAAGGCCGGGCTTTATGAAGTTGTTTACCATTTCGTTTACACGGCTCTTAGGCTGTAAATAGTCGGTTTCGGTAAGGAACTTTTCAATCTTGTCGGCAAAATCGGAAAGGCGGAGGAAGTATGCCTCCTCGTTTGCTTCTTTTACCTCACGTCCGCAGTCGGGACACTTTCCGTCTACAAGCTGGCTCTCTGTCCAGAAGCTCTCGCACGGTGTGCAGTATTTGCCCTTGTAGGTGCCTTTATAGATGTAGCCCTTTTCGTACAGCTTCCTGAATATCTTCTGTACGGTTTCTATATGATAGTCGTCCGTTGTTCTGATGAAACGGTCATAGCTTATGTGCATTGTTTTCCAAAGACGCTTGAAGTTGGCTACTATCTCGTCAACGTATTCCTTGGGGGTAACGCCCTTTTCGGCGGCTTTAAGCTCTATCTTCTGACCGTGCTCGTCCGTGCCTGTAAGGAACATTACGTCATAGCCCTGCATTCTCTTGAAGCGTGCTATCGTGTCACACGCAACCGTTGTGTAACAGTGACCTATGTGGGGATTACCGGAGGGGTAATATATCGGTGTGGTTAAATAATATGTCTTGTTCATTCTATTTTCTCCTTGTTTTTAAGTGATATTCTGTCCGTGTTTTTTTACATTCGTGCAGTACCGCACATTCGGCACATATTGCACATTCGTGCATACACACCGTTCTTTGCGTTTTTAATTTTCAGGATCATAAGAATCAGTCCTTCCGAATGTAATTTATATGTTTATTAAGGTACAGGTCATAAGTCCCTGATGCCTATACATAAATTTTAGTATACCACTATTTAGCCGGTTTTGCAACATAACGAAAAAAAATCAAGTAATTTTTACATTTTGTCTAAAAAACCCTTGATTTTTTTCGGTTTTTCTATTAAAATATATTTGGTGTATTATTTTCGGCCGTTTTATGCCTTTTTCCGGGACTTTTCACAGGTCGATTCAAAGATACAATTATAAGAGTAATTTCCGCATACAAGGCAGTTACAGGGTTATAGCCTTCGGCGGACACAGGAGCAAACCATTTTTAAGATAAAAGAGGTAAGAAAATGTCAAACAGATTATTTCAGGGCGTAGTTCATCAGATGAGAGATACTATCGGTCGTGTTATCGGTGTTATCGATGAAAACAGTACGATAGTCGCTTGCAGTGAGCTTTCCAGGATAGGAACAAACAGCGACTTCTTTACAATTGAGCTTGGTGACTCACATGATGTGTTCATCCGTGACGGCTATACATACAAGCCCTTCGGCGTTCATGTAAAGCCCGATTATGCGGTATTCATCGAAGGTACGGACGATCAGGCTGCAAAGTATGCGTCTATCCTCGCTATCTCACTGTCAAGCATCAAGCAGTACTATGACGAGAAATATGACAGAAACAACTTCGTGAAGAATATTATCCTTGATAACGTTCTTCCCGGCGATATAACGCTCAAGGCAAGAGAACTTCACTTCAATGCGGATATAAGCCGTGTTGTATTCCTTATAAGCATCGTTTCCGCAAACGAGGTTTCGGCTTATGATGTAATACAGAACCTGTTCCCCGATAAGAACAAGGACTTCGTGTTCAATATCACAGAAACCGAAATCGTTCTTGTTAAGGAAATAAAGGCAGGCATAGACAACAAGGACCTCGAAAAGCTCGCACGTTCCATCTCGGATACGCTTTCGGGCGAGTTCTTCACAAAGGTAAATGTAGGTATCGGTACTCCCGTTACAGGCATAAAGGATCTTGCCCGTTCCTTCAAGGAAGCACAGATAGCTATTGAGGTAGGTAAGGTGTTCGATACGGACAAGACTATCGTAAGCTACGATAACCTCGGTATCGCCCGTCTTATTTATCACCTGCCCACGACCCTGTGTGAAACATTCCTGAAGGAAGTTTTTAAGAAGGGTTCAATAGAGTCGCTTGACCACGAAACGTTATTCACGATACAGAGATTCTTCGAGAATAACCTCAACGTTTCCGAAACGTCAAGAAAGCTCTTTGTACACAGAAATACACTGGTTTACAGACTGGATAAGATAAAGAAACTCACAGGTCTTGATTTAAGAGAGTTCGATCACGCTATCATCTTCAAGATCGCTCTTATGGTCAAGAAATACCTTGCCGCAGATCCCGTCAAATTCTAAGGCGGCGGCAGTGCCGCAGACAATTCCGACCTTTTGAAACGTTATTTGTATTCTTAACACGGTGAAACGGTCGGGTGTAAACGGCGGTGCGAGGCACAAAGCAAGGCGGCAGTGCCGCAGACTGTTCCGACCTTTTGAAATGTTGCATTATTCGTAACACGCTGAAACGGTTGGGAATAAACGGCGGTGCGAGGCACAAAGCAAGGCGGCGGCAGTGCCGCAGACAATTCCGACCTTTTGAAAAGTTACATTTATGTGTAACACGGTGAAACGGTTGGGAATAAACGGCGGTGCAAGGCACAAAGCAAGGCGGCGGCAGTGCCGCAGACAATTCCGACCTTTTGAAACGTTATTTGTATTCTTAACACGGTGAAACGGTCGGGTGTAAACGGCGGTGCGAGGCACAAAGCAAGGCGGCAGTGCCGCAGACTGTTCCGACCTTTTGAAATGTTGCATTATTCGTAACACGCTGAAACGGTTGGGAATAAACGGCGGTGCGAGGCACAAAGCAAGGCGGCGGCAGTGCCGCAGACAATTCCGACCTTTTGAAAAGTTACATTTATGTGTAACACGGTGAAACGGTTGGGAATAAACGGCGGTGCAAGGCACAAAGCAAGGCGGCGGCAGTGCCGCTGACAATTCCGACCTATTGAAATGTTGCGTTTATGTGTAACACGGTGAAACGGTCGGGAACAAACGTTGGCAAAAGCGCTATGCTTAAAGCGCCGCAGACAATTCCGACCTTTTGAAAAGTTATTTGTATTCGTAACGCAGTTAAACGGTCGGGGAATAATGTCAAATTTAATAATACCGGACTATTCAGACAGATACTTGATTGTGCTTGTCTGAATATTTGGTGTAAGAGTGTCATTGCAAAGCTGCGGATTATCGGCAATATCGGCCGGATATGAGGAGAGAAAAGTTGAATTACTCCACCATACTTTTGATCGTTGAAAAATAAGTGTCTGAAAAGTATTGTGGGTGCAGAAGGGGATAGCGTTGTGATTCCCCCGGTTACGCCATAACCGGACTGCATCGCTGTGTGCCGTTATTGCACGGCAGGTATCAGGAAGGAATGGTAAAATGGTTGAATTAAAGAACGTTGACGTTCATTTCAAGGACGGAGGCGGAGTTGACGCTCTTAACGGCGTCAATCTCAGAATAGAGGACGGCGAGTTTGTATTTATAGTCGGTGACAGCGGTGCCGGAAAATCGACATTGCTCAAACTGCTGACAAGAGAGATAGCGCCGACATCGGGCAGGGTATTCGTAAACGGATATAATCTTGCCAAGATAAAGAATAAGAAGATCCCGTATTTCAGACGTTCCATAGGAATGATATTTCAGGATTTCCGTCTGATACCGGATCTGAATGTTTATGACAATGTGGCTTTTGTACTGCGTGTTACGAACAAATCCAAAAAGACGATAAGACATAGGGTGCCTTATGTTCTGAATCTGGTCAAGCTGGCAGACAGGGCAAAATCATACCCTGAGAAGCTGTCGGGCGGTGAAAAGCAGAGAGTTGCGATAGCAAGAGCCTTTGCGAGCGATCCTAAGCTTATCATAGCAGACGAGCCTACGGCAAACATCGACCCAGCTTTATCCTATGATATAGTAAAGCTGCTCAAGGAGATCAACAAGTGCGGTACTACCGTAATAATGGTTACTCACGAGCATAGCCTTGTCGAATATTTCGGCGGAAGAATCGTCAGCCTGAAAAACGGCGAAGTTATTTTCGACGAATATGTGGAAGGTGAGGCGCAGGATGAATAATTTAAGCTACTTGATAAAGCAGGGCATAAGATCGGTATGGAAGAACCGTTTTATGTCATTTGCCAGCCTTTGCATTATGACTGTCAGCCTTATTCTGGTCGGAATGTCGGCTATAGTGATGCTTGATTGCGGAATAATACTCGACAACGTTTCGGACAAGAACGAGATAAGCGTTTATCTTAATGATGACGCAGATATAAAGCATATAGGCGAGGTGCTTAAAAGCAACACGCTGACAGAGAAGGTGGATTTCATTTCCGCCGAAGAAGGACTCAAGAAGATGATCGAGCAGTACAGCGAGCAGAAGGAGTTGTTTGAGAATCTTCCGTATAATCCCGTTCCGGCGACCTATATGGTAACTATAAACGACCTTGATAAGATAAGCACTGCCGTTCAGCAGTTCAAGGCGATAGACGGCGTTTACAAGGTGAATGCGCCCATGGATTTTGCCGGATTTATCAAGGACCTGAGAACGACGTTTACAATTATCGGAATAGTGCTTATAGTGGCGCTCGGTACGGTAAGTGTTATAATAATCTCGAATACAACAAGGCTCAGCGTTTTCTCAAGACGCAAGGAAATAGCGATAATGAGAATAGTCGGAGCGACAAATTCCTTTATAAAGACACCGTTTTTTGTGGAGGGATTGTTCATCGGACTTCTTTCGGGACTGCTTTCGTGGTTTGTGACAAAACTCGTTTATGAGAATCTGTACAATCTGTTTACGCAGAACCTCGGAATGTGGAATGCGCTCGGAATGGGCGACATACTGCAGTTCTCGGAAATCGGCTGGTATGTACTGGCGGCTTGCTGCGGTGCGGGCGCACTGCTCGGAGCTATCGGTACGGTACTCAGCACAGGCAAATACCTTAAGGTATAACGGCGAAAGGATATAAGATGAAGCTGAAAAAAATTCTGCACTTTCTGACCTCATTCGTCACAATATTTGCATTGACATCGGGTATAATCATAACGTATGCTCCGGCAGGTGCGGAGGATCTTACTGTTGATGATATAAAGGACAGAATAGAGCAGATAAAACAGGACAACGCTCAAAGACGTGATGAAATTGACCGTATCGAAGGCGATATAACCGATAAGCAGGAAAACCTCGACAAAGCCGCCAATCTGCTGAACGAGCAGAAGGAACTTGTTGACTACTACTACAATCTTGTTTATTACAAAAATCAGGATATAAGCACTCTGCAGGGCAACATAGACACGCTCACAGACGAGATAGCGCAAAAGGACGAGGCTATAGCAAAAGCCGAGGCCGACATTGACAAGCTTGACAAGGAGAACAAGCAGAACCTTGAAAAGTTTGCGCAGATAGTACGAACAATGTACACGACCGGCTCTGCCGATATGTTCGGGGTACTGGCAGGCTCTGCCGATTTCTACGACCTTATGATAAGCAGTGAGGTCGTTGGAAAGATAAGCGAGCAGAACCTTCAGTTCATGAACGAACTTACCGCAGATATGAAGAAGCTGGATTCGGACAAGAAGCTGCTTGAAACCGACAAGAAGGATCTTGAGGGCAAGAAGACCGAACTTGATACACAAATGACAAAGCTGCTCAGTGAAAAGGAGGAGCTTGACGGTCTTGTAACGGATGCCGAGAGCGAAAAAAGCACATACGAGTCAGATTACAACAAGTATTCGGCGGCAGTAAGCGAGCTTGAGGATCAGAAGAGCAATCTGCAGTATCTGATAAACGTAAGCGAGGCTGATATTGAAGCGTATGAAGAACAGATAAAAGAAATCATAAAGCAGCAGACCAATCCCGACAAGGCATATCAGGAGGGCGAGTGGTACTGGCCTGTTCCGGGACGCTCGTACATATCCTGTAACTTTGGCTGGGATGCTGATTTCGGCAGATGGCATAAAGGCGTTGATATAGGCGATGGCGGTATTTACGGCGACAGCGTTCTTGCCTCAAAGGCGGGCACTGTAATAGTTGCAGAAACAAGCTACATACCCGGCTACAGCTACGGAATGTATGTCGTTGTCGATCACGGCGGCGGATATACCACAACCTACGCACATCTCAGCGATGTGTATGTATATGTCGGTCAGGAGGTAGCGCAGGGCGAATCGCTCGGTGCTGTCGGCAGTACGGGATATTCGACAGGTCCTCATCTCCACTTCGAGATAAGACTTAACGGCGAACCCGAAAATCCGTTCAATTATGTTACTATGGCATAAACGGCATAAAGGAATTACAGACAAACGAACAAGGAAAGGGTGAATCCCGAATGAATAAAAAAGTATCGCTTGGTGTTATGATAAGTCTTATAGCCGTAGCGTGCGCTATTACATTTGTACTGACTATGACGGTATCGCTCAATATGTACAACTCAATGGTAGCGGGTATACAGGAACGGGAAACCATCAACGCAAAGATAAAGGAAATAGATACATTTGTCCGCAGTTCATCAATATATAAGCCTAACGAAAACAATCTGATAACGGGTATCGCAAACGGCTATATCAGCGGAACGAGCGACAAATACGCAAAATATTACACGGCAGATGAGTATTACAAGCTGCAGCAGCTACAAAGCGGCGTGATTATCGGAACGGGAATCGAAACCGTTGTAAATGGCGATTATCTTGAGGTCACGAACGTTTATGAAGGCTCATCGGCTGAGGTCGAAGAAATAACCAAGGGCTGTACTATAACGGCGGTCGGCGGAAAGAGCATACTTGAGATAGGTGCCGAGCAGGCGCAGGCTCAGCTTGACGGCGAGGAGGGCACAAAGCTCTCGGTTACTTACAGCACCCCCGACGGTGTTGAAAAGACGGTAACTCTTGTAAGGCAGAGCATAAAGCTGACATCTGTAAAGGGTACGCTTATAGACGGTTACGCCTATATCAAGATATACACCTTCAACGAAACCACAGACGAACGCTTCATACAGCTTATAGACGAGTATGAGGCACAGTCTGTTCTCGGATATGTATTCGATGTGAGAGATGTGTCCGACGGTATCACAGAACCTGTGAGGGCAATGCTGAACCGTGTGCTTCCGAAGGCACAGATAGCAATTCAGGTCGACGCAAACGGCAGGGATACGAGCTTTATAGAAACAGACGGAAATCAGTTTGTAAGTAAACCCGTAACGGTGCTTACAAACGGAAACACCGCTTGCCTTGCAGAGATATTTGCAATAGGTCTGCGTGACTTTGCAAAGGCGTCTGTAGTCGGATCGTCAACAGCGGGAAAGTCACAGCTTCAGACAACGCAAAGCTTCAAGGACGGAAGTGCGGTTTCGATTTCTACCGCAAATATAGTGCCTGTTGAATCCGATGATTTTGAAGATACAGGAATAAAGCCCGACTACACGGTTGATATTACCGCACAGCAGGCAGAACAGATAAGGTTTGCAGACAAGAAAAGCGACGTGCAGCTTCAGAAAGCACTTGAGATAGTGGCTACAGAATAAGGATATTAATGGCGGAAAACTCCGCCCGCATCATATAAAAATAATTATGGAGGTCATTTACAATGGCAACACAGACAACTTTAACATCGCAAGGTCTTAAGGATCTCGAAGAAAGACTAGAACACTTAAAATCGGTCACAAGAAAAGAAATAGCTGAAAAAATCAAGGTAGCTCTTTCATTCGGTGACTTATCCGAGAACTCGGAGTACGATGAAGCTAAAAACGAACAGGGTATCGTTGAGGCCGAAATTGCAGAGATTGAAGCTACTCTCAAAAACGCAAAGGTAGTTGACGAGGACGAACTTTCTACAGAGCACGTTAACATCGGTAACACGGTAGTTATCGAGGACGAGAGCGGAAAGAAAATCAAATTCTTCTTAGTAGGTTCAAAGGAAGTTGATATGAAGGCTATGAAGATTTCCGACGAGTCACCTATCGGCAAGGCGTGCATTGGCAGAAAACTCGGTGAGGAAGTATCGGTTGAAGCTCCCGCAGGAGTAAAGAAGTACAAGATAGTAGAAATAGACAAGTAAACTGAGAGGAAACAAAAAATAATGGAAAACAACAACGCAGAGCAGGTTGAGCTTACCGAAGAAGAACTTCTGGCACAGCTTGACGAACAGCACCGCATAAGAATAGAAAAGCTGAATGATTTAAAGGCAAACGGCAAGAATCCTTATGAAATCACAAAGTTTGATTTTACTCACAAGGCTCAGCAGATAAGAGATAACTTTGAGGAACTTGAAGAAAAGGATGTAATGATTGCCGGCCGTATCACAAGCTGGCGTGATATGGGTAAGGCCAACTTTATTGATATCCGTGACGACAGCGGAAGAATGCAGGTTTATGTCCGCATTGACGATATAGGCGAGGATAACTTCAAGGAATTCAAGAAGTGGGATCTCGGTGATATTGTTGGTGTGAGCGGTTTTGTATTCAAGACAAGACGAGGAGAGATAAGCGTACACGCAAAGTCGATAAAGCTCCTTTCAAAGTCGCTCCTGCCCCTGCCTGAAAAGTGGCACGGACTTAAGGACAAGGAAGAGCGTTACAGAAAGCGTTATCTTGACCTTATCGCAAACCCCGAGATAAAGGATACCTTTGTCAAGCGTTCAATGATACTGCGTGAGATACGCAGCTTCCTTGACAGCAAGGGTTATCTTGAGGTTGACACACCCGTACTGCACACACTTGAGATCGGTGCGGCTGCAAGACCATTCGTAACACACCACAACGCTCTTGACATTGATATGTATCTGCGTATCGAAACGGAGCTTTACTTAAAGCGTCTTATCGTAGGCGGATTTGACAGGGTATATGAAGTAGGCCGTATCTTCAGAAACGAGGGTATGGATGCAACTCACAACCCCGAATTTACATCTATCGAAATGTATCAGGCATACACAGACTACTACGGCATGATGGACTTAATAGAAGAAATGTACCGTACAGTAGCACTCAAGGTATGCGGCACTGATACAGTTCCTTATCAGGGTAATGAAATCGAAATCGGCAAGCCCTGGAAGCGTATGACTATGAAGGAAGCCGTAAAGGAATACACGGGTCTTGATTATGACAGCTGGACAAGCGATGCCGACGCAGTGGCTCAGGCTAAGACAAAGCACGCAGAGATTGCCGACACAGCCACAAAGGGCGAGGTGCTTATTGAGTTGTTCGAGGAATTTGTAGAGGACAAGCTGATTCAGCCTACTATCATCTATGATTATCCTGTAGAAAATTCGCCTCTTGCAAAGAGAAAGCCCACCGACCCCGCATTCACAGAGCGTTTTGAATACTTCATCAATGCGTGCGAATTTGGCAACGCATTCTCAGAGCTTAACGACCCCATCGACCAGCGTGAGCGTTTCGCAAAGCAGGTTATGGAGAAGAGAAAGCAGGGCGCAAACGCTCAGATAGACGAGGACTTCTTAACAGCCCTCGAATATGGCTTACCCCCAACGGGCGGTCTTGGTATGGGCCTTGACAGATTTGTAATGCTTCTTACAGATAGTGCAAGCATAAGAGATGTACTGCTGTTCCCGACAATGAAGACCCTCGACAAGTAAAATTCGAAAAAAACCAGTGTTTATGCGGGTT
>ERZ827186.932-NODE-932-length-27580-cov-5.459473_pt1 | contig 27580 bp, 21 predicted proteins | sample MGYA00519918_ERZ827186 | MGnify/ENA primary metagenome ERZ827186 (study PRJEB31778, sample SAMEA3449275) | human gut metagenome | biome: human gut; feature: human-associated habitat; material: faeces | place: United Kingdom | collected 2010/2012 ...
ATCGACTGACCTTTCTTTTTTACCAAACAATATCTTTAATTAAGGGAAACGGGCACCTCGGACCCCAACACCTCCAACCTGATCGCGCTGGCCAAGCTGTATGGTATTTCGGCGGAAGAGCTGCTGAAAAACGTGGAACACTCTGCCGGAACCGCCAAACCGAACGAAGGCAGCGAGAAAACCGTGTAAAAGAAAAACAGGGCATGCACCCCTTTTTTGCCACGTTTTGTTGCCCTGGCAACATTCAAAATGCCGGAAACTGGCTATACTAAAACCGTCGGATATGATAAAATATTAACGACCGATCCGGAAAACAAAAGAATTCCGGTACGCCACAACAAGAGGACGCCCGCAGGGCAGAAAAGGGAAAAGTATGAAGATCATTTTTTATGGCACCCGTGATTACGACCACCTGTATTTTGACGTTCTGGCCGCTGACCCGGACTATGGCTGCACCATCAAGTTCCTGGCGGCCAACCTGGATCCAGATACCGCCCAGCTGGCCGCGGGCGGCGATGCCGTCTGCGCCTTTGTCAACAGTGATTGCGGTGCCGAAACGCTGTCCGTGCTGGCCAAAGCGGGCATCAAGCTGCTGCTGATGCGCTGCGCGGGCTACAATAACGTGGACCTTGCCGCCGCCAAAGCCAACGGCATTACCGTTATGCGTGTGCCGGGCTACAGCCCGGAAGCCGTTGCCGAGCACGCCATGGCGTTGGCCCAGGCCACAAACCGCCGCATCTGCAAGGCATATATCAAGGTGCGCAATAACAACTTTGCACTGGACGGCCTGCTGGGCCAAAACTTTTATGGCGCCTGCGCCGGCATTGTGGGCACCGGCCGCATTGGCGCCGCCATGGCGCGCATCTGCCACGGTTTTGGCATGAATGTGCTCTGCTATGACATGTACAAAAACCCCGAAGTGGAAAAGTTTGCCCGCTATGTTTCGCTGGAAGAACTGCTGCAGAAAGCCGACCTGGTCAGCTTGCACTGCCCGCTGACCGAGGGTACCCATCACATGATTAACAAGGATACCATCGCCATGATGAGGGATTCTGCCATCCTGGTCAACACCAGCCGCGGCGGCCTGATCGACACCGACGCCTTGATCGAAGCCCTGCGCGCCCGCAAGTTCGGCGGCGTGGGCCTGGATGTGTACGAGGATGAGGATGACCAGGTGTTCCAGGATTTCTCCGACGATGTGCTGGAAAACGAGGTGGTGCCGGTGCTGCTCAGCTTCCCCAATGTGGTCATTACCAGCCACCAGGCGTTCTTTACCCGCACGGCATTGCAGAGCATTGCGGCCATCACGCTGGAAAATGCCCGCGCCTTTGCCCGCGGTGAAGAACTGAAAAACGAGGTAAAAGCGTAAAAAACTATCATTTGTGTGCAAATGGGATACACTTGCCGCTATCGCACAAACAAAATTTTTCAAAAAATATTGTCAAATGCACTTTAGCGTGCTAATATAAATACCGGTGAAAGAAATAGAGGACCGCGCGCTTTCCGCCAGTTTCAAGGGGTCCGGCAGTGCGGCCGGAAGCGGAAAACAGCAGCCCACCAAAAAGGAGAGTGTATACCATGTCTATCAAAAATGCTTATCTGAACGAAGTGTACCAGGGCCTTGCAAAGCGCAATGCTGAGCAGAAGGAATTCCTGCAGGCTGTTGAGGAAGTTCTTGAAAGCCTGGAGCCCGTTGTTGAGGCCCATCCTGAATATGAAAAGGCAAGCCTGATCGAGCGCCTGGTTGAGCCGGAGCGCATCATCATGTTCCGTGTGCCTTGGGTGGATGACGCCGGCAAGGTGCAGGTCAACCGCGGCTACCGTGTGCAGTTCAACTCTGCCATCGGTCCCTACAAAGGCGGCCTGCGTTTCCACCCCTCTGTCAACCTGTCTATCCTGAAGTTCCTGGGCTTTGAGCAGTGCTTCAAGAACAGCCTGACCAGCCTGCCCATGGGCGGCGGCAAGGGCGGTTCTGACTTTGACCCCCACGGCAAGAGTGACGCCGAAGTTATGCGCTTCTGCCAGAGCTTTATGACCGAGCTGTACCGCCACATTGGCCCCGATACCGATGTGCCCGCCGGTGATATCGGCGTTGGCGGCCGTGAGATCGGCTTCCTGTTTGGCCAGTACAAGCGCATCCGCGACGAGTACTCCGGCATCCTGACCGGCAAGGGCATCCCGTTCGGCGGTTCCCTGGCCCGTACCGAGGCTACCGGCTACGGCCTGTGCTACTTTGCCAAGGAAATGCTGGCTGACGCTGGCAAGAGCTTTGAGGGCCAGCGCGTGGTCATCTCCGGCTCCGGCAACGTTGCTACCTATGCAAACCAGAAAGCTACCCAGATGGGCGGCAAGGTTATCGCCATGAGCGACTCCAACGGCTACATCGTGGACGAGAACGGCATTGACTACAAGGTCATCAAGGAAATCAAGGAAGTCAAGCGTGCCCGCATCAAGACTTACCTGGATTACGTTCCCACCGCTAAGTACGTTGAGGGCAGCAAGGGCATCTGGACTGTTCCCTGCGATATCGCTCTGCCCTGCGCAACCCAGAACGAGCTGCAGCTGGAAGGTGCCGAGGCACTGGTTGCCAACGGCTGCTACGCTGTTGCCGAAGGTGCTAACATGCCTTCTACCCCGGAAGCAATCGCTTACCTGCAGAGCCACGGTATCCTGTTCGCTCCTGCTAAGGCAGCCAACGCCGGCGGCGTTGCTACTTCCGGCCTGGAAATGAGCCAGAACAGCCTGCGCCTCTCCTGGACCTTTGAAGAGGTTGACGAGCGCCTGCACAACATCATGGTCAACATCTACAAGAACGCTGCCGATGCAGCCGAGCGTTACGGCATGAAGGGCAACCTGGTTGCCGGTGCCAACATCGCAGGCTTCGAGAAGATCGCCAGCGCTATGATGAGCCAGGGTGTGGTTTGATTTAACCCCCACGCTTCAAACAGAATATAGCCTGAAATAACACACCGGGCCGCATGCAATATTACATGCGGTCCGGTGTTTGTTATGTGCTTAAAAATTACTCAAAAATAAAAATCTCCTCGATCGGTGCTTCTACTGTGCGGGAGATATCCACGGCCAGCTTCAGGGAAGGGTTGTACTGCGCCTTTTCCAGCCGCATAATGGTTTCGCGCCGCACGCCCACGGCGCTGGCCAGCTGCTCCTGTGTCAGCCCTTTGGCAAGGCGGAACTGCTTCAGCCTGCAGGTAAAGTCCGGCATGGGTCAGTCCTCGCTTTCGTCAAAATCTTCTGCGGGCAGGTCATCGTGGTCATAGCGGTACAGCAGGTACTCGCTCAAAAACAGGTAGAGCGCCAGCGTGAGGGAAAGCACGATCAACAGCGCAATCAGCACCGCGTCCCCGCCGCGGCCCTGGGCCAGCAGAATGACCGCCACAAAAATAATGCTCAACGCCGTTTTTGCAGCCGTCAGCTGCGCTTTGGCGCGGTTTTCGGTGTAGCGCTCGTCCATCAGCGTGTGGGACATTTTGCCCTCAAAAAAGAACCCGAAAAAGCCAAAGAACAAAAAGAACGCAAAGGGAAAAACTTCCCCGGTCTGCGGGTAGACCCAGAAGCCCAGTAAGCCTAAAAAGCCCAGCAGCCCCAAAAAACCAAACCGCGGGTCAATGGTGCGGGTGGTGGCGGAGCTTTTTTGCTGTTGCGCATGCTGAAAACCGCGCACAAACAGCCAAATCAAGTAAGCAGCGCACAAAATACAGGCAAGCATCAGCGGCAGGTCCTGCACCCGGAAAACGTAAGTGGAAAAATCCGTGGGAGCAATCAGCCGGGAATGATTAAAAACAACGCTGTACCAAACCGAAGCCCCCAAACAGGCAGCGCAGAAAATGCCGGGCAGAACAATGTTCTTCAAGGTGGAGTGTTTCATGGCAAGAACCTCTTGTGTGATATATTTGTATCTTTGTGAGATAAATATATCACTATATAAGAACCCTGTCAAGCCGCTTGCCGGGAATTTTCGCCATCTGTTTGCACCGGTGCGCGGCAGGTGCTATACTGTTTACAGAACCCATGCGAAAGGAAGTAGCAAACGCCATGAACGATGCAGAACTGGACAGCCTGATGGGAAAGGGGGCACCCGTATGACGACCGCACAGCGCCGGGAAGAAATCTTGGCCCTGCTTAACCAGGCCGATGCCCCCATTGCCGCCAAGGACCTGGCCGCGCGGTTTGGGGTCAGCCGCCAGGTGATCGTGCAGGACCTTGCCGTGATCCGGGCATCCCGGCCCAATATCATCTCCACCAACCGCGGCTATATCCTGCAGCAGCAGGAAACCGGCTGCCTGCGGGAGTTTAAGGTCCGCCACACCCCGGAGCAGGCCGGGCAGGAGCTGAACCTGATCGTGGACCACGGCGGCCGGGTGAAAAATATCAGCATCAGCCACCGCGTTTATGGGCGCATCACCGCGGAAATGGATATCCGCTCCCGCCAGGATGTGCAGGAGTTCTTGCAGGCATTGGCAGGCGGCGCTTCCACCGTGCTTTCCACCGCAACGGACGGCTACCACTACCACCTTGTGGAGGCCGCCACCCCCGACCGCCTGGATTTGATCGGCCAGGCCTTGCAGGATGCGGATTTCCTGGCCCCCCTGCAGCCGTGGGAAAAAGAAAAGTAAGTAAAATAGAAAAGCGGCCGTTTGAGCTTTTGGGTTCAAACGGTCGCTTTATTTTGGGCTTTTTTCGCTGTAAGGGCTGTGTGGTTCGCCATCGGCAGGTTCAACATAGGTTATCAGGTCCTCAACCCGGCAGTGGAAAATCTGGCAGAAGTCGTCCAGCTTGGCCGTGGTAATGCCCTGCCCCTTGCGGATGCGGTCAATGGTGCCGCTGCTGATGTTGTAGTGGTTGATCAGTGTATAAGTGCTTTCCCCGCACCGCTTCATCGTTTCCCAGAATTTGTCATATACAATCATGGTTACGCTTTTTCCTCTGCCCCAAAGCTATACCCCATATCGCGGTACAGAGCATAGGCTTTGCGCAGGAAATCTTCGGTCACGCAAAAGTATTCGGCAGCGTCGGCAAGGGTGTCGCCGCGGCGCAGGCGGGCGGCAAGTTCGGGGTAGGGGATGTGCTTGAGCACGGCGGCTTTGTCGGCCCGGTATTCGGCCTGCGCTTTGAGCTGGTAGGGCGAATACGGCAGATAGAACGCGCCGCTGGCAAAGTGCCCGTCCTCGTGGATCAGGGCGGTGCGTACCTCGGCGGAAGAATCAAACCGCGCGGTGTTGATGCCCACAATGCGCCCGTTCTGCAAAGAAAGGCAGCGCATGCTGCGCAGCGGGCATTCCGCCACGGTAATGCCTTCCCGGTCCATCTCGTCCAGTGTGGCTGCAAGGGTATATTTGAACATTCGTGCCCCTCCCGCAAGCGCAGGCCCGGCCAAAGGCGGCTTACTGCTTGCCCTGGTTGATCTCCGCACGCAGGCGGATCAGGGTGGCAATATCAGCCTTGTCCTCTTCGGTCAGGTAGCGCTTCAAGTTCTCATAAGCGGCAATGGGCTCATCGCGGATCAGGTCCGAAACGGCATCCGTCTGGTCCGGCTCGGTTTCCAGCGGTTCATCCCCGGCAAGCTGGGCGATGGTAACGCCAAAATACTCGGCAATGGGCCGCGCGTGCTTCAGCGTCAGCTGTTTGGTGCGGCCGGATGCCAGCTCCGACAGGGTGCTGCGCGGGATTTTCAGCGCGCGGCACATTTTGGTTACGTCAGTGCCGTCGCGGCGGCACAGCTCCTGGATGATATCATACATTCTGCTCATGGCGGGAGCCTCACTTTACCTGCACTGCGCGGGGCAGAACCACGCAGTGATTAAATTCTGTTCCTGTATTCAGGATACCCCCGCCGCAAGGGAATGTCAAGCCTGCTGCTTACATTTTTGCCTTGGGTATACCTGAAAAGGCGAAAATAAACGGTTTTTCGCAAGTGCAGTTTTGTGGCTTGCGCCTGTAAAACAGCCGTGATTTTTTTTCAGATACACCCGAATACCCTCATTATACCACAAGGCAAGGGTGATAAACCGGACTTTGACGGGCACAAACGGAAAAAATATTGATTTGTGTTCCCAATTATGTTCAGGAAAGGGTATACCCCACACGGTAAATGGTCTGGATCTCCTGTTTCAGCCCCAGTTTGCGGCGCAAATGCTGGATATGTACATCCACCGTGCGGGTAATGCCGATGCAGGGGTAACCCCAGGCGGTATGCAGCAGGTCGCCGCGGCTTACAGCCTGGCCGCGGTGGTCAAACAGCACTTGCAGCAGGGCAAACTCCTGCGGGGTCAGGAGAATATCCTCCCCGTGGCGCGTAACGGCGCGTGCCTGCCAGTCAATATTCAAATCCTTGTAATGCGTTGCGGTATAAGTGCTGTGCATTCCCATACGATAACCTCCTTTGGCGGAAAATTTCAACCTTCTATAATATATAAACGAGGCATGTAACCAAGATGTTACAACTGTAAATGTAAAAGATTTATGTCTTTGAACAATGTTTTCAACTTTTCCACAGTGGAAACGGTGGGAAAATCTGTGAAAAACGTTGAAAACTCAGAGTTGCAAAATTGCGCAGGAATAGCTAACGAAGTATCGTGTGATTATTTTGCAGAGATAGTGGAAAACTGACCGTAAACAGGAGAAATTATCCGCAAAAAATGCGGTCAATGTTGAAAACTGCCCTGTGGCAGGGTGGGAAAGGGGGAACTTTTGCGGGAAATATTGTGCGCGGGAGGGAGACATGGGACGGTTGACGGGAAAATAAAGGGGGAGGGCGGGGTCACCTGACCCCGCCGGAACTTTGCCTGGTTGCAAGTGAAAACTGGCGCAAGGAACAAGAAAAGAAAAAAGCATGTGCCCCATCCCTCAAAGATGTAAGCACATGCCTTTTTCTATTTCTATGGCAACACCGCATAATTCTAAGTGCCGATACGGCGAGCGAGGTGCGGCAGATGCTAAGCCAAAAGCGCAGATAATACTGGATGTCTTATCGAGCATTTTGGCAACGCAGATGCCGTGCCGCAGCCGCCGAAGCGGTGCTTAAGCCGTAAGGCGGGAATTGTGCGGTGTTGCCCTATAATTCTATTCTATCGCCATTAAAGTTTTTCGCCAGGACTTTTTTCAAAAAGGCCGCCAATCTCCCGTAAATAAAACCTCACATCTTCGGGAAGATAATGCGGATGGTGGTGCCGGTGCCGACGGTGGATTCCAGATCAATGCGCGCACCGTGCAGAACAGCGATATGCTTGACAATGGCGAGCCCCAGGCCTGTTCCGCCGGTCGCCTTGGAGCGGGATTTGTCCACTCGGTAAAAGCGCTCAAACACGCGGCTCTGGCTGTCCTGTGGGATGCCGATACCATTGTCCTCCACGCAGAAATACGGGCAGCCGTCCGCATTGGTGCCGCAGCTCAGCTCCACATGGCCACCCGGCCGGTTGTAGCGGATGGCATTGTCGCACAGGTTGGTTACAAGCTCGGTCAACAGGTCGTGGCTGCCGCGCACCGTAACGGGCTGTACTTTGTATTGCAGCGTAATGTAGGCTTTGCGGGCGTTCACCGTCATGTTGGTGGCAACATCTTTGACCAGCACGCCAAGGTCCACCGGTACAAAATCGGCGGTGGGGCTGTTTTCCTGCTGCTTGCTCATGCCGTCCAGTTCCGAAAGCTGCAAAATATCCGATACCAGCGTGATCATGCGCTGGGCTTCCTTGTGGATACGGTGGCCAAAGGTGGGAATGTCCTCCTGTTTTGCCATGCCGTTTTCAATCAGCTCTGCATAGCCGGAAATGCTTGTCAGCGGGGTTTTCAGCTCGTGGCTGACATTAGCGGTAAACTCCCGGCGGATGGTCTCATTGTCCTCCCGCAGCTTGCGGTCAGACTGTACCGTGTGCGCCAGCGGGATCAGCTCCTCATACGGAACATTGGCCTCGATGCAGTCCAGGTGCTCCGCCATTCGGGCGATGGGCTGCACCAGATGCTTGGTAATGACCTGCGCCAGCACCAGCGCCAGAATGATGATAAGGATGCACCCGGCCACCAGAACGGGCAGCACGCGGTTGTAGCTGCTCCACATGTTGCTGGTTTCGTCCGCCAGCCGCAAAACGCTTCCGTCCGTCAGGCGCACGGCATAATAATGGGTGTCGTACCCAAGGGTTGCACTGCGGCGCACGCTGGCACCAGTGCCCTCTGCCATAGCCTGCTGGATCTCTGGGCGGTTGGCATGGTTGGGCAAGGTGCTGGGATCAGCAGTGGCAGAATCGTACAAAACGGTGCCATCCTGGGCCACAAGGGTCAGACGCAGGCCGTCTGCATACTGGGCCAGCTGCTCTGGCTGTGGGTCGGCAGAATGCTCATACCCCACCGCAATAGCTTCCACCGTGCGGGAAAGGTCGGTGTCAAATTGCTCGGCAAAAGCGTGTTGGAACAGCAGCGCTGCCCCTACCACGCTGAGCAGGAGGGACAAAATACCCACAGCCATCAAAGTGGTGCGCAACAGGTGAGCCATGCTGCGCGGCGCAGTGATGTGGGCGGTTTCGGCGGTATCAGGCATCTTCCCCGGCCTCCGTGCCCTTGGCGGACAGTTTGTACCCCACCTTGCGCACGGTGCAGATGGCGTCCCCGGCGTGGCCCAGCTTTTGGCGCAGGGTCCGCACGTGCATGTCAATGGTGCGGCTTTCCAACAGGTCGTCGGTATCCCACACGGCTTTCATGATGCGCTCGCGGGCCAGAACTTCTTCGGGATGCTCCAAAAAGAAATGCAGCAGCGAATATTCTTTAAAGGTCAGCTCCACCGGCTCACCGTCCACCGTAACGGTGCGGGCAACGTCATCCAGCGTGATGTCTCCAAACCGCAGGGTGGTGGTGCTGGCTGGTGCGGTGCTGGCGCGGCGCAGCACCGCCTTGACGCGGCTGATGAACTCCATAATGCCGAACGGCTTGCAGAGGTAATCGTCTGCACCGTGGTCCAGCCCTTTTACCACATCAATCTCGCTGGTTTTGGCTGTGACCATGATGACTGGTACGGTGCGGGTCGCGGCGGTCTCCCGCAGGCGGCCCAAAATCTGGTAGCCGTCCTCATCGGGCAGCATAACGTCCAGAATCACCAGGTCGGGCACGGTCTCCCGCACGGCAGCCCAGAAGGAAGCCCCGTCCTCAAACCCGCGGACGGTGTACTGGTTGGTTTGCAGAGCATACTGCTCCAGCTCACGGATGGATGCGTCATCTTCAACAATATAGATCATAAGATCCTCCAAACAAACAGGCCGAAACCTGCGATGTGCCACAGGTCCCGGCCCATTTTACAGGGGAAAGCCCTGCGATAATTATTTTTTCTGCTCCGGTGCAGCGGCAGTTCCGCTGGGGCCGGGCTCAAAGGTATAGCGGCCGCGGTAGCGCTCATAGCGCTTTTCAAAACTGGGGCTTTCACCGTTTTTGATGTGGTTCAGGTATTCATGGGTATCAAAGCGGTCCTCCGATACTTCAATCATGGCAACGGCAATGTTGGAGCAGTGGTCCGCAATGCGCTCATAGTTGGTCAGCAGATCATCCAGCACAAAACCGTACTCAATGGTGCAGGCACCGGCCTGCAGGCGGGCAATATGGCGGGTTTTGACTTCGCGCACCAGGCCGTCCACAACCTGCTCCAGCGGCTCGATCTTGCCGGCGGCGTAACAGTCGTTCTTCTGGAACGCATCCACGGTGCGGTTCACGATATCCTGAACGGCGGCCTCCAGAACGGAAAGATCGTCGATCGCTTCGTGGCTGAAGTGGATGGATTTTTCCTGAATTTCCTGCCCGGCCTTGAGCAGGTTGACCGAGTGGTCAGAGATGCGCTCCAGGTCATTGATGGTGTGCAGCAGGGTGTTGATGGTGCGGTTGTCCTCGCGGGAAAGTGCCTTGGCACTCAGCTTGACCAGATAGGTACCCAGAACGTCCTCGTAATGGTCCACAGCGTCTTCCTTGCGGTTCACCTCGTCGGCAATGGCTTCATCCCACTTGTGGGTCAGGGACATGGCCTGCAGCAGGGAGGTGCGGCAGATCTCGGCCATATCGCCGCCGGTCAGCATAGCGCGGCCAACGGCAACGGACGGGGTGGAAAGCAGGCGTTCGTCCAGCAGGGAATGCTGCTCGCCCGCCTGATCCTTGCTGTCCGGCACGGTCAGGATGGCCAGCTTTTCCAGCACGCGGTTGAACGGCAGCAGGATGGCGGTGGTCACAATGTTGAATATCGTGTGCACAATGGCAATGCCAAAGGTGTTGGCGGTTTCGTTGTAAAACGAGAATCCCAACAGTGCATGCAGCCCGTAAAAACCGCACAGGAACACCAGCGTGCCGATGAGGTTAAAGTACAGATGAACAAATGCGGTGCGCTTAGCATTTTTGTTGGCACCGGCAGAGGAGATCAGCGCAGTAACGGTGGTGCCGATGTTCTGGCCCATGATGATGGGAACCGCCGCCGCATAGGTGACGGCACCAGTGGAGGTGAGGGCCTGCAAAATACCCACCGAAGCGGAGGAAGACTGCAGCACAGCCGTCAGCACGGCACCGGCCAGCACGCCCAGAACCGGGTTTTTGAAGCTCAGAAACAGGTCCATGAACCAGGGCTCATCGGCCAGAGGACTCATGGCGGTGGACATGGTGTTCATACCGGCCATCAGGACGGAAAAGCCCACCATGATCTTGCCCACGCCGCTGCGGCGGTCCTTATCCTTGCCCAGCATATAAAGGAAGATGCCGATAAAGCCAAGGATGGGGGCCCACGCGTTGGGGTTCAGCATCTGGATGGCGAAGGAATCACCCTCCAGGCCTGAAAGCGAGAGCAGCCAGCCGGTAACGGTGGTACCGATGTTGGCGCCCATGATGACGCCGATGGCCTGGTGCAGCTCCATCAGGCCGGAGTTGACAAAGCCGACCGCCATAACGGTGGTGGCACCGCTGGACTGGATCACTGCAGTGATGACCATGCCCAGCAGCAGCCCGCGCACCGGGCTGGCCGTCATTTTGGAAAGGATGCCTTGCAGTTTGCTGCCAGCGGTCTGCTCAAGGGCTTTGCCCATGAGATCCATGCCGTAAAGGAACATGGCAATACCGCCCATCAGCGTGAACACATTAAAAATGCTCATACAGGGGGTTACACTTCCATTTCTCTTTTGTTATGTTTTCATTGTTGGGTGCAGCCGCACCCGCAGCAAAACCGAATCAAATCGTTTTGCACATGCCCACAATGGCACTATACCGTTACCTATTATAATAGAAAACAGGGCTTTATGAACACCAAAAGCCAGTAAAAGAATTGTAAAGACTGTGTAAAATGTCGAATCAACGCAAGAAAACTGCTAAAATTGGCACATTGTAAAAATTTGGCGTATTGATTTTGGGCAACTTTACACAAACTTTGCAAAAGGAAAGTTTCCATTACCAAAGCTTTACCCGGATTGTACTGCACTATGGTCGATACTGGGGAAACAGCGCGGTACAATAAATACGCACTCAGGAAGAACGAATAGGAAAACACGAACCCCTGAGCGAATGTGTGAGATAGAATAACAGATACAATTAAGGGAGAAGAAAGTTTATGTTAAAGCGTAATGTTTCCGTTGCAGTTGCTGCTGCTCTGGCTCTCAGCCTGGCTGCCTGTGGTTCCAGCCCGGCATCCTCCGCTGCTTCCAGCGAAGCAGTTTCCAGCGAGGCCGTCTCCAGTGAGGCTGCTTCCAGTGAAGCCACTGCTGCACCGGCTGCCGGCGATTTCGATGTCGATCAGGACATCACCGTGATTTCCCGTGAGGATGGCTCCGGCACCCGCGGCGCCTTCATCGAGCTGACCGGTGTGGAAGCCAAGAACGATGCAGGCGAAAAGGTTGACAACACCACCGAGGCGGCTGCCATCCAGAGCTCCACCAACGGCGTTCTGACCGCTGTTTCCAACGATGAGACCGCAATCGGCTACATCAGCCTGGGTTCTCTGAACAATGATGTCAAGGCTGTCACCGTGGAAGGCGTTGCCCCCAGCGCTGACACCGTGAAGGATGGTACTTACACCTTGGCTCGTCCGTTCAACATCGTTACGAACGGCGAAGCTGCCGACCCCGTTGCCGTGGACTTCATTGCTTACTGCATGAGCACCGACGGTCAGGCCCTGGCCACCGAGGAAGGTTACATCGGCGATGTTGGCGCTGATTACACCAGCACCCAGCCCGCAGGCAAGATCGTGGTTGGCGGTTCCTCCTCTGTTTCCCCGCTGATGGAAAAACTGATCGAAGCGTATAAGACCGTGAACCCCAACGCAACCCTGGAACTCCAGACCACCGACTCCACCACCGGCGTTTCCGGCGCACTGGATGGCACCTACACCATCGGTATGGCCAGCCGTGAGCTGAAAGATTCTGAGGTTGAGGGCGGCGCAAAGGCGACTGTCTTGGCAAAGGATGGCATTGCTGTTATCGTCAGCAACGACAACCCCACTGATAACCTGACCGTTGACCAGATCAAAGGCATCTACACCGGCGAGCTGACCACCTGGGCAGACGTTCAGTAATCCCCCTTTCTAAAAAAAACGGCTGTTGCGGCGGCAAAAGGCGGCAACGGCCGTTTTTTGAAAGCCATCGGTATATAGTTCCTGAGCAAAGACAGGAGAGTATGGGAAAATGAAAACAACAACTTCGCACCTGAAAGAGATCGTCATGCAGGGTGTATTTACCGCCTGCGCGTGCATCTCCATTCTGGCCGTGGCGCTGATCTGCATCTTCTTATTTGCAAACGGCCTGCCCACCATTTTTGAGATCGGCCCCCTCAAGTTCCTGCTTGGCACCACCTGGAAACCCGGCAACAACCTGTACGGCATCCTGCCCATGATCCTGGGGAGCATCTATGTCACCGCAGGCGCGATCATTGTGGGGGTGCCCATTGGGCTGCTGACGGCCATCTATATGTCCCGCTTTGCATCGCCCCGTATCAACAAGGTGCTGTTGCCGGCGGTACAGCTGCTGGCCGGTATCCCCTCGGTCGTGTACGGCTTCTTCGGCATGATTGTTATGGTCCCGGCGGTGCAGGCTATGGTCAAATCGGACTTTTTCAAAACTGTGCTGCACGTGAAAAGCGGCAAGGGCATGAGCCTGTTTACCGCCAGCCTGCTGCTGGGCATCATGATTTTGCCCACCATCATCACGGTCAGCAAAACCAGCCTGGACGCTGTGCCCCAAAGCTATTACGAGGGCAGCCTGGCTCTGGGTGCTACCCATGAGCGCAGCGTGTTTTGCACGGTGCTGCCCGCCGCCAAAAGCGGCGTAATGTCCGCTGTAATCCTGGGTGTTGGCCGCGCCATCGGCGAAACGATGGCCGTTGTGATGGTTGCCGGCAACCAGACCTGGATGCCCAAGGGCTTGTTCCAGGGGCTGCGCACGATGACCTCCAACATCGTCATCGAGATGGGTTACGCTGCAGACCTGCACCGCGAAGCGCTGATCGCAACCGGCGTTGTGTTGTTCGTTTTCATTCTGCTGATCAATCTCTGCTTTAGTTTGGTAAAGGGGGGCGAAAAGAATGGCTGATTTTGCTGCAACCGCCGGTAAAACCGATGATATGACCCACGCAAATGCGAAAATCGTTCCCCCCGCCCGCCACGAAAACCGCATGGCGGCCCGCGCGTATGCCCTTGTCATGCGCTGGCTGGTGCGGCTGGCGGCCCTGATTACCGTGGCGATCCTTGTGTTCCTGATCGGCTATATCCTGGTCAACGGTATTCCCAACCTCAAGCCGTCCCTGTTTGAGTGGACCTATAATTCCGACAACGTATCCCTGATGCCCGCGCTTATCAATACCATTCTGATGACGGCGTTCTCACTGGCCATTGCCACACCGCTGGGCATTTTTGCTGCGGTCTGGCTGGTGGAATACGCCAAACGCGGCAGCAAGCTGGTCAAGGTGGTGCGCATCACCACCGAAACGCTGCAGGGCATCCCCTCCATCGTGTACGGTCTGTTCGGTATGCTGTTCTTTGTCATGCAGCTCAAATGGGGCTACAGCCTGATCGCCGGTGCCTTCACGCTGGCCATCATGGTGCTGCCGGTCATCATGCGCACCACCGAGGAAGCGCTGCTTGCAGTGCCGGATTCTTACCGCGAGGGCAGCTTTGGCCTGGGGGCCGGCAAGCTGCGCACCGTATTCACCATTGTGCTGCCCAGCGCCATGCCGGGCATCCTATCCGGCGTGATTTTGGCAACGGGCCGCATTGTAGGCGAAACCGCGGCCCTGATCTACACGGCCAGCACCGTTGCCGCCGTGCCCGCCAGCGTGTTCAGCTCCACCCGTACCCTTGCCACCCATATGTATCTGCTTTCCAACGAGGGCCTGCATATCAATGAAACCTACGGCACTGCCGTGGTGCTGTTGATCCTGGTGCTGCTCATCAACAGCCTGTCCAGCTTTATTGCCGGCCGCCTTGCCAAAAAGTAATGCCGAAAGGAACTGCATGATGAATAAATTCGAAGTTAAAAACATGGACCTGTATTACGGCAGCTTCCATGCACTGAAAAATATCAATATTGCCATCCCCGAAAAAGAGATCACGGCGTTCATCGGTCCTTCCGGCTGCGGCAAGTCTACTTTTCTGAAGAGCCTGAACCGCATGAACGACCTGGTGGAAGGCTGCCGCATTTCCGGCGATATCCTGCTGGACGGTGTGGATATCTATAAGGATAAGATGGATGTCAATGTGCTGCGCAAGCGGGTTGGCATGGTGTTCCAGAAGCCCAACCCCTTCCCGATGAGCATTTACGATAATATCGCCTACGGTCCCCGCACCCACGGTGTGCGCAGTAAGGCGCAGCTGGATGAAATTGTGGAAAAAAGCCTGCGCGGCGCTGCCATCTGGGACGAAGTGAAGGACCGCCTGAACAAAAGCGCGCTGGGCATGTCCGGCGGCCAGCAGCAGCGTTTGTGCATTGCCCGCGCCCTGGCGGTGGAGCCGGAAGTTCTGCTGATGGACGAACCGACCTCTGCCCTGGACCCCATCTCCACCTCCAAGGTGGAAGAGCTGGCTCTGGAATTAAAGGACCGCTACACCATCGTAATCGTGACCCATAACATGCAGCAGGCCGCCCGTATTTCAGATAAGACGGCGTTCTTCCTGCTGGGTGAGCTGGTGGAAATGGGCGATACGGAACGCCTGTTCTCCACCCCTGTGGACAAGCGCACGGAAGATTATATTTCCGGCCGTTTTGGTTGATCGGAGGAGCAATACCATGCCTAGTGTGCGTAAATCTTATGATGAAGAGCTTTTGCAGCTGGATACCTTGCTGGCCCGCATGGGTCACGAAGCCGGTGCCGCCATTGAAAGCGCACTGACTGCCCTGCGCAATGATGATATTGAACTGGCCCGCAGCGTGGTTGCGCGGGACAGCCAGATCGACGCAAGCGAACACGAGATCGAACACCGCTGCCTGCAGCTGCTGCTGCGCCAGCAGCCGGTGGCTTCGGATCTGCGCAAGGTCAGCACAGCCCTGAAAATGGTAACGGATGTGGAGCGCATCGGTGACCAGGCCAGCGATATTGCGGAGCTGGTGCTGCACCTGCACGCCAAATCCACCGATGCCGTGGGCGTGCTGGAAGATATCCTGAAAATGGGCGATGATGTGCTGAAAATGGTCAAACGCTCCATTGCCGCCTATGTGCAGGTGGACCTTGCCGCTGCCGCGGAAGTGATCGCCCATGATGATGTCATCGACGCCGCGTTCAGGCGCATCGGCAGCGAAATTGCCCAGTACATTGCCGCCCACCCCACCGAAGCAGAGACCGCGCTGGATCTGTTTATGGTGACCAAATATCTGGAACGCCTTGGTGACCACGCAGTGAACGTGGCCGAATGGGTCGAATTCTTAAAGACCGGCGTTCACAAATCCCGCAAGATCGTGTGATCTTGCCCGGCGGCGTGTGAGGTCGCTCCAAGGTGAACCTGAAGCCAACTGCTTGGATTTTGAATTTTCAGGTACACCCAATAACATTGCCATTCTCTTTTTTATGTTTTCCTATACCGCACCAAAGGGCCAGCACTGCACGCTGGCCCTTTGGTGTTTTTATGTGTAGACTGCTGGGAATGAAACCTGGCAGAAAAGTGGAAGAAGCAATGCAGAGTGTGTTATACTGGAAAGGATAAATCGAAAACGGCTGCACAATATGAGCACTGCGATGAGATTTTGAAAGAAAAGACCGCACACCTCGGCATCCATGTTACCCGCGAAGACATCATCCACAGCTTTGACAATGCTAAGGGCACGAATGGCAGCATGCAGTTTCTTCCGCCAGCCTGCCGCTGGTCGTGGTTGCGCTAGTCATTTCGTTCTTTGCCTGATTGGTACATTTATTGAAAAATTCTATTTTATAACCCAAAAGCCCAAAGCGGCACGGTTCACTTAACCGGCAGCTTTGGGCTTTTGCTGTTTTATCAGAGAAAAAATTACGCGCTTACATCTTCAAACTGGCTGTTGTACAAATCGGCGTAGAACCCGCCAGCGGCCAACAGGTCGTCGTGGGTGCCCTGCTCCACAATGTCACCATCCCGCATGACTAAAATCAGGTCGGCGTCCTTGATGGTGGAAAGCCGGTGGGCAATCACAAAGCTGGTGCGGCCGCGCATCAGGTTGTCCATGGCGGTCTGGATGCGCTGTTCGGTGCGGGTGTCCACACTGCTGGTGGCTTCGTCCAAAATCAAAATTTTGTTGTCCGCCAGAATGGCGCGGGCAATCGTCAGCAGCTGTTTCTGGCCCTGGCTCACGTTGGAAGCATCCTCGTTCAACTCCATCTGGTAGCCGCCGGGCAGCGTGCGGATAAAGTGGTCGGCACAGGCGGCCTTGGCGGCGGCGATGACTTCCTCATCGGTGGCATCCAGGCGGCCATAGCGGATGTTTTCCATAATGGTGCCCTGGAACAGCCAGGTATCCTGCAATACCATGCCAAAGCCTTCGCGCAGGGCGCTGCGGTCAAAGTCCTTTACGTTGTGGCCATCCAGCGTAATGGCGCCGGAGTTGACATCGTAAAAGCGCATCAGCAGCTTTACCATGGTGGTTTTGCCTGCGCCGGTGGGGCCGACAATGGCAACTTTCTGGCCGGGTTTTACATCGCAGCTGAAATCCCGGATAACAGTCTTTTCCGGTGTGTAGCCAAACTTGACATGGTCAAAGGTGACCTGGCCGTCAATGCAGGCGGGGTCTGCCCGGCGGGCGGGGTCAGCGTTCTGTTCTTCTTCCGGCTCACCCAAAAATTCAAACACGCGCTCCGAAGCCGCCGCCATACTTTGCAGCATGTTGCTGACCTGGGCCAGCTGCTGGATGGGCTGGGTGAAGTTGCGCACATACTGGATGAACGCCTGGATGTCACCAATGGTGATGATGCCGCGCGCGGCAAAAATGCTGCCGGAAACGGCCACTGCTACATAGCCCAGGTTGCCCACAAAGGTCATGATGGGCTGCATCAGGCCGGAAAGAAACTGGCTTTTCCAGGCGGATTCAAACAGGTGGTTGTTGGCTTCGTCAAAATCATTCAGAACGGCATCTTCGCGGTTGAACGCTTTGACCACATTGTGGCCGGAATATACTTCCTCCACCTGGCCGTTCACGGAGCCCAGAACTTTTTGCTGGGCGCGGAAATATTTCTGGCTGAACCTGACCACCAACAGCACCAGCGCCATCGAGACCGGCAGGATCAAAATGGCAATCAGCGTCATCGTGGGGCTGATGGTCAGCATCATGATGAGCACGCCGATCATGGTGGTAATGCTGGTGATCAGCTGGGTAATGCTCTGGTTCAGGCTCTGGCCCAGGGTGTCCACATCGTTGGTAATGCGGGAAAGTACCTCGCCCACGGTGCGCTTTTCAAAATAGGCAAGGGGCAGGCGGTTGATCTTTTCGCTGATCTGGCGGCGGAAGTCATAACACATCTTCTGCGAAAGCCCGCTCATGATCCAGCTCTGGCAGAAACTGAACGCAGCGGAAACCAGATACATGACCAGCAGGATCAGCAGGATTTTGCCGATATAGCCAAAGTCAATGCTGCCGGTGCCCCGCAGCTTGGCCACCCAGCCGGTGGCCAGGGCAGTGGTGGCTTTGGCCAGCACCTTGGGGCCTGCAATATTAAAAATCGTGGAAAGAACGGCAAAAACAATCACGGCAATCAGGTGGAACTTGTAGTGCCCCAGCTCCGCCAGCAGGCTGCGCATGGTGCCCTTAAAGTCTTTTGCCTTTTGGGTCGTCATTCGTCCGGGATGCGGCATCAGGCTTCCCCTCCTTTCAGGTCCAGCTCTTTGTTGCTCAGCTGGCTGCGGGCAATTTCCTGGTAAGCCGGGCAGCTTTCCATCAGCTGGGCGTGGGTGCCCTTGCCCACAATGCGGCCATCTTCCAGAACCAAAATCTGGTTGGCGTGCAGCACAGTGGAAATGCGCTGTGCCACAATAATCACGGTGGTGTCGCCGGTTTCGGCTTTCAGCGCGCGGCGCAGGGCAACATCAGTCTTGTAGTCCAGCGCGGAGAAGCTGTCATCAAACAGGTAGATCTTCGGGTGTTTGGCAATGGCGCGGGCGATGGAAAGCCGCTGCTTCTGCCCGCCGGAAACGTTGGTGCCGCCCTGGGCAATGGGGCTTTCGTACCCCTCCGGCTTGGCGGAGATGAACTCTTCCGCCTGGGCAATGCGGGCGGCGGTGCGCACATCGGCATCGGTGATATTCTCGCCGCCGAATTTCAGGTTGGAATCAATCGTGCCGCTGAACAGTACGCCCTTTTGCGGCACATAACCCAAAAGGCCGCGCAGGGTGCTCTGTGGCATCTGGCGCACATCCACGCCGTCTACCGTCACACTGCCGCCGGTCACATCATAAAAACGGGTGATCAAATGCAGCAAACTGGTTTTGCCGCAGCCGGTGGAGCCGATAATGGCCGTGGTCTGGCCGGGTTTGGCGACAAAATCAATATCGTGCAGGGCGTCCTCGCTGGAGCCGGGGTAGGTAAAGTTGACATGATGGAATGCGACTTCGCCGTTCCAGTGGTGCTGATTGAGGTCAGCGGGGATGGCTTCCGGCACCGGGTCATGGATGGCCGGCTCGGTGGTCAGCACTTCGTCAATGCGGTCCGCGGCAACGCCGGCACGGGGCAGCATCACGGCAACCATCGTCAGCATCAGGAAGGACATCACGATCTGCATCGTGTAGGTGATAAAGGCGATCATGCTGCCCACCTGCATGGTGCCGGCATCAATCTGTTTGCCGCCGAACCAGACGATCAGCAGGGAAGTGCCGTTCATAATCAGGGTCATAAAGGGCATCATGGCGGCCATTACCCGGTTGGTGAACAGCTGGGTGCGCATCAGGTCGGTGTTGGCGGCGTCAAAGCGTGCTTCCTCGTGCTGTTCGCGGCTGAATGCGCGGATGGGCATAATGCCGGTCAAAATCTCGCGGGATACCAGGTTCAGCCGGTCCACCAGCTTTTGCATGATCCTGAACTTGGGCATGGCAAACTGCATCAATACCGTAATCAGCGCCAGCAGCAAAGCGACGGCCAGCACAATGATCCAGGTCAGGCTGGAACCCGCCTGCGCCACATGGATGATGCCGCCAATGCCAAGGATGGGGGCATACGCCACCATGCGCAGCAAAATTACGCAGGTCATCTGGATCTGCTGTACATCGTTGGTGGTGCGGGTGATGAGGGATGCGGTGGAAAACTTGTCCGTTTCAGAGGCAGAAAAGCTGACCACCCGGCGGAACACACCGCGGCGCAGATCCCGCGCAATGGCAGCCGCCACGCGGGAAGCAAGCAGCCCCACCAGAACCGCGGCGGCAACCATCAACAGGGTCAGCCCCAGCATCCGGCCGCCGGTCTGCATCAGGTAGTTCATCTGTACCGCATCGCTGATGCCAAGGGCCTGATATTCCAGCCCCACCAGCAGCACTGCCTGGGCTGAAAGCCCGCTCAGCTCACTTTCGCCGGCCTGACCCATGGCTGCGGCCAGCTGGGCCTGTACGGCATCCCGGCTGAAACCGGGCATCTGGGTCATGGCCGCAAACTGGGCGGTAACGGTATCCAGCGCGGCGGCATCCGGGGCGTTGCCCTCCCCGGCTGCCTGAGCGGAAGCCAGATAGAGCACAATATCCGGGGTGGAAAATACCTCCGCCAGCGTATCCCGGTCCGCATCGGCCCGCAGCAGGCGGACCGTATAGGGGGATGCGAGCTTTTTCTGTAAGCTGGTAGCGGAGGAGAGTGCGTTGTCGGTGCCGCCCGGCTGGGTGTAAGCGGCTTCCACCGCGGCGGCGTCCGCGTCCGTCATCAGCAGCTCCAGCACCTGCAGGGTGGAATCCCGCACTACTTCTGGCACAGCGTCCGCAATGCCGGACTGTTGGATGCCGGTATCCACAATTTTGCTGGTGTAGTCCGGCAGGGTCAAATCGCCGTATGCCTGCACCAACAGCAGGGCAATAATAACAAGGCAGGCCGCCCAGTGTTTGGCCAGATGTTTGAAAATTTTTGTCATGGCATCTTCTCCTTTTCGGCCAGCAGCTTTTCGTTCTGGCGCTCAATGGCCTGCAGCAGGGTTTCGGCATCCTTTGCAAACTGCTGGCAAAATTCTTCGCCCAGGTCATCCATAATGCCGGTGATGTAATCATTCAGACGGCTTTCGCAGATCAGGCGGGATTCCTCCCCTTTTGGGGTGATGCGCACCAGAGTGCGGCGACGGTCATTGGGATCGGTCTGGCGCTGGGCCAGGCCATCCTGCTCCAGTGTGCGCAGTCCGCGGGAAATCGCCGGCAGCGGCTGCTTGAAAATCTCCGCCAGGTCCGAAACATACACGGCACCATCCTGGCCGCGCACCTCAATGGCGTGGTTCAGCCCTTCCAGAATGCCAAGATGCAGCTTGGGGGCGTTGGCAAGGCTTAAAGACGCCCCGCGGCGCACAGACTTTTTCAGCCGGTCAAGATAGCGCATCACGGCTTTGCTACGCTGGTCACCAATATGTCCCTCCATAAAGGTTCTCCTTTCTGTTACTATATGTAAATAGTTGTCATATGTTAAGCGTATGGAAACAGTATAGCCCCGCAGCCGAAAAAAAGCAACGGCTGCGGGGCTGTGTTTTAAATTTGTTTACAAACTACTTATAAATCAAAGTCACCGGTAAACAGCTGCACCCAGTAGGGGTGGCCGTCCACCATGGTGTAGCCAACGCCGATGCAGTCAAAGTTTTCGCTCAGAATGTTGGCGCGGTGGCCGGAGCTGTTCATCCAGTCGTTCATCACGATCTCCGGGGTTCTCTGGCCCATGGCAATGTTTTCGCCGGCATAGCCATAGTCAATGCCCAGGTGCCACAAAATGGTAAAGCATTCAGAACCGTCGGGACGGGTGTGGCTGTATCGCTGGGAAAGCTCCCTGGCGCGGGCCGCGGCGGCAACCATCAGGCCATCGTGCTTGAGCAGGGGCTGCAGCCCGCGGGAGGTGCGCTCCTGGTTGACCAGCTCGATCACGCGGTCTGCCATGGCTTCCTCGCTGGCTGTAATGCTTGCCTGCATAACGCCGGTATCAACATCAAAAAGGTACAGATTGCCGTCGATCGTCACAATGCCTTTGGCCATGGTGCCGTACACCTGGTCAAAGTAATAGGTGCCATCATTGTTGGTATCCCAGCCTTTTACCATGTGGCCGTTGGCGTCATACCGCACCCACTTGCCGGTGCCGTCTGCGTTTTCGGCCCAGTCGCCGGCTTCGGATTCCTGGTATACATCCTTGTTGATGGTTTTAGCACCCTGCTGCACGTTATCCAGCCAGTACCAGGCATCGGAGGCCGGATCATAGATTTCTTTGCCGCGGTAGGCTGCATTGTTGGGATCATAACCCTGGCGCTTGCCAGCCTCGTACCAGTAATCTTTGCCGTCCATGCTGTGCCACATCAGGTTGCAGCCAATGCCGGTGGTGGTATCAAAACTGCAGGGCAGGTTGTCCACCACAATATCGCCCTTGGCCATGGCGCCGGTGATCAGGTCAAAGTAATAAGTGCCTTCATCGTTGGTATCCCAACCTTTAATCATATGGCCGTTTGCATCGTAGCGCACCCATTTGCCGCCGTTGGATTCCTGGTAGACATCCTTATTGACGGCTTTTGCGCCGCCCTGCTTGGCGTCCAGCCAGTACCAGGCGTCGGAATCAGGGTCGTAAATCTCTTTGCCGCGGCCGGTGGTACCCTGTTTCACGCCGTTCTCGTACCAGTAATCCTTGCCGTTCACGGTTTTCCAACCGGTGTAGGTGGAAGCGCTGGCAACACTGTCGGCGGTTTCCGGCGTGGCGGTCTCTTCCGCCAAAGCGGGCAGTGCAGCAGCACTGCACAGCAATACGGCGGTCAGAACGGCCGCGCAGCGAAAACGAAATTGCATGGGATATTCCTCCTGCATGTACTTCTTTTATAAATGTGTTGATCGGAATATTTCAACTCTCTTTTGCGGGGTTCGGGGATGCCTTGATTACGCCAAGGCCCAAATCACTGGATAGCGGCGCGCAGTATTTCCAGCAGCGGGGTGATCATCCCGGCTGCAGCGGGACCGCCAAAGTTCACGATGCCGCGCAGCGGCATGGAATCCAGCATCTGAGCTACGGCTTCGCTGCTGGCAATCTCGCTGCCGCCTGCGTTGCCGCCGGTCAGGGCATTGCCCGCCTGTGCCAGCACCTGCTGGATGATGGCAGCTGTGCGGTCATCCTTGGAAAGCTCGCCGATGGTGGTGTTTTCGTCAATCACGAACGGGCGGCGGCGCGGGGTGCTGAACCGCACGCTGAGCGTTGCGTGGATATCCCGGCTGGAATGGCCCAGCAAAATCTTGTACTCGCCTGGGGCGGCGTACCAGCTGCCCAGCGTTTCGTCATAGTAGCTCAAATCCTGCGCGGTCAGGGTGAACTCTACCTGCTTTTCCTCGCCAGGTTCCAGCTTGACCTTCACGAACTTGCGCAGCTCCTTGGGCGGGCGGCCGGTGGTGCCGGTGCAGTCTGCTACATACAGCTGCACAACTTCCTTGCCGGGCATCATGCCAACGTTCTTCACGCTCACCCGTACCCGCACGCTGTCGCCCTCGGCAAACTCGTCCGCCGTCAGCTGGGCATTGCGGTACACAAACCCTGTGTAGGAAAGCCCGTGCCCAAACGGCCACAGCACCGGCATTTTGCGGGCATCGTACCAGCGGTAGCCGACATACACGCCCTCGCGGTATTCCACATGGCGGCCGTCACCGGGGAAGTCGAGATAACACGGGGTATCTTCCAGCCGCAGGGGCCAGGTTTCCGGCAGGCGGCCGCTGGGGTTGGCATCGCCCCACAGCAGGGCGTCCGCCGCAGCGCCAACACCTTCGCCGCCCAGATACATGCACAGCACGGCGTTCACATCGTTGGCCCAAGGGCATTCCACCGGGGAACCGGTGTGCAGCACCACAACAGTGTTTTTCTGCACGGCGGCCACGCGGGCAATCAGGTTGTTCTGGCTTTCCGGCAGGCGCATATGGCTGCGGTCAAAGCCTTCGCTTTCAAAAGATTCCGGCAGGCCCGCAAAGATCACCGCCGCGTCAGCTTCCGCTGCGGCAGAAACCGCGCGCAGGAACTCTTCCTCCTCCCGCTGGTCCAGATCAGCGGGGAAGCCCTCCACATAGCTCACCCGGCGGCCATGGCTTTCGGCCATTTCCAGCGCGCTGTCCACCCTGATGGTGTTGATGTGGCTGGAGCCGCCGCCCTGATAGCGCGGCGTTTTGGCAAAGCCGCCGATGTATACTACCTTGCTGCCCTTTTTCAGCGGCAGCACACCGCGGTTCTGCAAAAGCACGGCGCATTCCTTGGCCAGCTCTGCGGCGATGGTGTGGTCGCCTTTCAGGTCCAGCTCCGGGGCCGGGGCGGCAGCTTCGTCCGCCGCGCGGAACACAATGTTCAAAATGCGGATCACAGCCTTGTTCAGCGCGGCTTCGCTCAAGGTGCCGGCTTTAACGGCGGCCACGATCTTGGCGTCATTGACACCGCCGGAACCGGGCATTTCCAAGTCAAGCCCAGCCGCAACACCCTTTACACGGTCAGCTACAGCGCCCCAGTCGGACATCACAAAACCCTTAAAGTTCCACTCGGTGCGCAGGATATCGGTCAGCAGCATGCGGCTTTCGCTGGCAAATACATCGTTCACGCGGTTGTAGCTGCACATCACGGTGGAGGGCGCGCCCTCCTTCACCGCTATTTCAAACGGCCGGAGATAAAGCTCGTGCAGCGCCCGCTCGTCCACCTCGGCGGAGACGCTCATGCGCAGCGTCTCCTGATTGTTCACGGCAAAATGCTTGAGGCTGGTGCCCACGCCCTCGCCCTCGGCCCCGCGGATGAACCCGGCGGCCAGCTTGCCCGCCAGCAGCGGGTCCTCGGAATAGTATTCAAAGTTGCGCCCGCACAGCGGGCTGCGCTTGATGTTGACGCCCGGCCCCAAAACAACGGCCACGCCGTGGGCCCTGCACTCCCGGCCGATGGCCGCGCCCACCCTGCGCGCCAGCGCGGGGCTCCACGCGCAGGCCAGCGCCGACGCAGTGGGAAAGCACGTTGCTTTCACGCTGTGGCCGCCGTTCTCACGGATGTGCAGACGGTCCTCCTTGCGCAGGCCGTGCGGGCCGTCCGAGACCATCAGGGTGGGAATGCCCAGGCGTTCCACGGTTTTGGTGTGCCAGAAATCCGCGCCGGAGCAAAGCCCGGCCTTTTCTTCCAGCGTGAGCTGGGCAACCAGTTCGGGAATGTTGTGTTCCATCAAAAAGTCATCCTCCTTTTGTCCACCAGCTGCGGGTGGGGGGCAAGGGCAGATGGCGGTTGTTCGGGCAGTGGAAACGTGCCGGATACACCGTTCCGCCCACGCTGCCTCCGGGGTGTGCCAAAATGGACACACACCCCCATATTTTGTATCATTATACACCACTTTGCACGCGAAAAGATAGCCTTTTTATTAAAAAATGTAAAGTCTGAAAACTCTTTCTGTGCAGGATGTTGGTGCGTCTGGCATTGTATTTCTCCTCTGCTTCGTGTAAAATTTAAAATTAGGATATACAGCGGCAAAAACGTTTTTTTGGCTGTATTCCAGGGAGGAAAAAATGAAAAAAGATAAACGGATTTTGGCCCTTGTTTTGGCGGCGGCCATGATGGGCACCACTGCGCTTCCGGTTTGGGCCCAGACCCCGGAAACGGCGGACAGCAGCGTGGTGGAAGTAGAAGGCACGCTGGAAAACATCATAGCTGCCCGTGAAGCACTGGCTGCGCAGCCGGCAACGCTGGCGGAGGATGACAACAACATTCAGGTGGCGCAGACCATAGTGGAGCGCGTGGCCAATGCCGTAAAGAACCATACGGAAACAGCAGAGAAAGTAAATATCAAAGACCTGAACTTGGATAAAGATCTGGTGCTTTCCACCCTGGCTGACCTGAATGCGCGTGTGGAAGGCGGCGAGGCCATCAGCAAATTGTCCTGCTATTATAGCAGAGATACCGGGCTGGCGGTGGCAATCGGCCTTGAATACTGCACGGCGCAGGATGTTGCCGCCATGCAGGTAAAGCTGGACCAGCTGGTGGACCAGGCCAACACCCTGTGCCAGACGGATCTGGAAAAGGTGTTCTATGTGCATGAATGGCTGGTGCAGAACATTGCCTATGACCGGGAACACCTTAGTGATGATGTGCAGGACGACCACAACCTGCGCGGCGCCCTGCTGGATGGGACTGCTGTTTGTGACGGCTATGCCAAAACGTATGCCCTTACCCTGCGCAAGCTGGGTATCACTGGTGTGCTGGTAACCAGTAAAGATCTCGGCCATGCGTGGAACATGGTCGAGCTGGACGGGAACTGGTACCAGGTGGACTGCACCTGGGATGACCCGGTGGACGGTTCGGATCAGCTGGGATATTGCATGCATAAACACCTGCTGTGTACCACAGAGGAGATGAACACCAACCATAACGATGACGGCGATGACAGCGTTGCCTTTGACCTTGAAAACCTTGGCACGCAGAACATCGTGAACCTGGCCACGGACGATACCTATGAAAATACCTGGTGGAAAGACAAAAAGAGTGCAATCTTCCCGTGTGGGGGCGACTGGTACTATGCGTCCGGCGAACGCCTTTTCTGGCGTGATGAACTGGGCGACTGTGATTCCAACCTGGCGCGTGAAGATGATTCGGGTGTGGTTGCCGGCAGTATTGCGCTGGACGGAACGCTGCTGGTCGCCACGGACAAACAAGCGTGCGAGCAGAGCAGCTGGATCAAACAATATGAACTGGATCCGGCCAGCCATGAAGTGACCGAGAAAAAGAAGGAAAGTCTCCAAAGCATCGGCATTGCGGCCCAGTGGGATGGCATTTATTATGCCGTAAGCCAGCAGGAATACCACCAGGATGTGCGCCAGTATATCAAGACAAGGGATATCCCAGTCCCCACCGCAACCCCGACTGCTGTACCTACCGCAACGCCTACTGCAACGCCTACTGCAACGCCTACTGCAGCGCCTACCGCAACGCCTACTGCAACGCCTACTGCAGCGCCTACCGCAACGCCTACTGCAGCGCCTACCGCAACGCCTACCGCAACGCCTACCGCAGCGCCTACTGCAACGCCTACTGCAGTGCCTACTGCAACACCTACCGCGACCCCCATTGCAACGCCGGTCAAGCCGACTGCTACACCTACCGCTACCCCTGTGAAACCCACCGCAACCCCTGCCAGCGGCTATACCGGTTGGAAAACCGTGAACGGCAAGGACTACTGGTACGAAAACGGCGTAAAGCAGGGCACCACTGGCCGCGGCAAGGAAATTTATGACCCCGATTCCGACGCCTGGTACTGGCTGGACGCCAACCAGGGCGGCGCAAAAGCCGTCAGCAAGGATGTTTACCAGGAATCCAACGGCGGCAAATGGGTGCGCTATGATGCCAACGGCCATATGATCAAAGGGTGGGATACCAACGATGACGGTACCTATTACTTTGACCTTGTCACCGGTGCCATGACCAAGGGTGATGCAACGATCGACGGCCTGCCCTGCAGCTTTGATACGGTGACCGGTATTGGCCTAAACTGCGCATGGAAGCGCATAAACGGCAAAAATTACTGGTACGAGGGCGGCAAGCGCCAGGGCTATGACCCCAACAATGCAGCCTACCGCGGCAAAGAAATTTACGACCCCGTCAGCAACGGCTGGTACTGGCTGGATAACGTGCAGCAGGGGGCAAAAGCCGTCAGCAAGGATGTCTATCAGGAATCCAGCGGCGGCAAATGGGTGCGGTATGATGCCAACGGCCAGATGATCAAAGGCTGGAACACCAATGCCGACGGTACTTATTACTTCGATCCCATCACCGGTGCCATGGCCAAAGGTACAACCACCATTGACGGTATGACCTATTATTTTGACCCCGCAACCGGCGTAAAACGGTAACAAAAAGCCATAACAAAACCCGATAAAGCCAAGGCAACACCGCACAATTCCCGCCTTACGGCTTAAGCACCGCTCCAGCGGCTGCGGCACGGCATCTGCGTTGCCAAAATGCTCGATAATGTCGGGTTGCGG
>ERZ827186.933-NODE-933-length-27537-cov-4.275599_pt1 | contig 27537 bp, 14 predicted proteins | sample MGYA00519918_ERZ827186 | MGnify/ENA primary metagenome ERZ827186 (study PRJEB31778, sample SAMEA3449275) | human gut metagenome | biome: human gut; feature: human-associated habitat; material: faeces | place: United Kingdom | collected 2010/2012 ...
GGGGGCGGCTGCAACCGCTGCCCAAGCCGCTGATACCGCTTCGGGCACAACGCTCACCGTCAATAACACAATCATTAATGCCAATACCGTATCGATGACAGCCGAAGAAGATACGGCTGAGGGTGCAGGCGTTGATATGACGGTGGGGTCCGGTCAGGCAGGGGCAGCTGCGCTTGCTGCGTCCGTTGCCACATTAAGGCTTAACCATAATGCCTCGGTTCAGGTGGCTTCGAGCAACATCACAACCCAAGAAGGCGGCACGATTGGCGCCAAGATTGACGGCGATCACACGCTCACCGTCTGGCAGGTGAGCGGCACCTTGGCAAGCGGCACCGCAGCCTATGCCGATGCCGCCATTAACGGTCAGGCACAAGTGACGATTGATAAGGGGTCTTTGACGACTGCTCAGGGCGACAAGACGCTTCATATCATCTCCCGCAACGATTCCACGAACACCCTTGATGCCAACGGCATTATCGTCTCGGGTATTTCAGGCGGCGGCATCGTCACCGATCTTCGCGATACGAGTGATGTGCTGATGAACTTGGTGGGACTGGCTGCTTACGGCAATTTAACGGTAGAGGCTATTCGTGCTCAACACCTGACGGCCGACTCCATGGCCGGACAAGGCGGTTTGGCTAACGGCCTCGGCGGTTTAGCTGATATTGATGATTCAGGCTCGGTGCGCGTGACCATTAATAACATCACGCACGATCAAGTCACCTCGAACTCTGATGAGAATAAAAAGGCCAATTTGACCGTCAAAGCCAATGACGCCACTCAATCGTATGTAAAGGCGTATGGTGCGCAGGCTTCCGCCTTGGGTATCGGCTTTGTTGAAGCGACTCTTAATAAGAGCGGATCAACCGATGTGGTACTCTCCGGCAACACCTTTGCCAATGACTCGGTCAATGTGGTGGCCGCAGGCGGCATTGACAGCACCGATGAGTCGGAAGCGATGAAGCTTACCGCAATCACCGAAGGCTACGGTGGCGCCGTGATCGGATCGCTTTTCTATAACCAAGCGTCGGTCAACAACACGCATAGCGTCAACCTCACGGTTAATAACGGTCACTACGCTGATTCCGATAGCCTGAACCTGCAGGCCTTGGGCCACGTTGTCTATGATGTGCGCGCCGATGCGGGCTCGGGTGGCGTCTTAGCCATGGGCAACAACCTTGCCTCGGTCACGCATGCAGTCAATGTCTCGGCAACATTGGATAACTTGGGTAAGGCGCAGGAATTGACAGTCAATGCCGTCAATTCTGAAGAGGCTACGGTTACTTCGGAAAGTGCCGGAGGCGGCGTCATTCTCATTGAGGGAGCGGGCAACGGTATAAGCCCCGCTTACACTCAACACACGAATTCGGCTCAAACGACCGTGACGGTTAAGGGGAATCTTGAAACTCAGGATGATCTCTTTTTAGGCGCCGAGACCGTGATTGACGCGAAATTTAAAGCCGATAACACCCAGGGCGGTGTGGCCGGCGGCAGTGGCGCCAATCTTGTCAATAAGAACACGACCGTCACAAAAGTTATTTTTGATAAGGCCTCAAGTGTTACCTCGGGCGGAAAACTCACAGCCAAAGCCCTCACGACGAGTTCCTTGAGTTCGGCATCGGGCTACTATGCGGTGGATTCCGGTGTCTACGGCGGCTTCATGGGCTCAGAAATCCGACTTCAGAATACGGAAAACAATACCAATGAAGTGTTGTTCTCGGATGGGGCAAGCGCGCAATCGGGTGACGACATGGTGCTTGAAGCGAAGCTTCGTCGCACTACCGACCTTCGCACGCGCGCAAGAACCGCAGGCGTCATTAACGGTGCGACCGCTTACAACACACACTTAATTACCTCTCAAAACGCAGTTGTCCTCACAGACGCTTCGGTTAACGTCACCGGACGCGAAAAGACCCTGACGATGGCCTCAAGCGCCGAGGAAAATATCCACGCTGAGGCAATCGGTGATCTGCAGGGCGGGTTAGCCGGTGGTGCGGGCGCTCACGTCAATCTCACGCTCAATCGTGATAACCACGTGACGATTGATAAAGCGTCCCAAGTGTATTCCTCGGGCGATCTTGGGCTTTTTGCCGGGCGTGATGCAGCGGGTAAGAACGCTTCGCTCACCCTTACGGCCTATGCCCATGCTTATGGTAAAGGCTTAATAAGCGGCACCGATGTGGCTTTGTCCGATCCCATGACACTGCACAACAATGTCAATGTCGAGGGCGAGGCAAAGGCGAGAAACGATATCGAGGTGGTGGCTTTCAGTGGCGATGTGGCCACGACCGAAATGGCCCGCTACTATCACTGGTCTACTACCGATGATGCGGCCGAAACGTTTGAAATTGCTTCAACAGCTACCGGTACAAAGAGCGGCAATCTCACCGAAGACAATGCTGTGACGGTCAACGGCAAGCTCCTCGCAGGCTTTGCCACCGCAAGCGACATCACGATCAGCGGCGTGTACCTTCCCGACGACGAGGGCTTTACGACGGATCACCCCTTCTCGGTGACACAAAAGGGTGAAGAAGCCACGATTGAATTCGGCACGGAAGACCTCGCCAACGTCTATTGGTCGCGCCACGAAGAGATTCAGCGCCTCTTAGCCGAATACGGCGCAAACGATGATGCTGAAACTGAAACGCGTCAGATGATGCTGGCCCTGCAAGCCGAAGACGCCTATCTCTTGCAAACGATGCAGGACAAAGGCTTTATTGCCACAGACAATAACGGTAATTGGCAGTTTGTGGGCTCTCAAGAGCGCGGGTTTATCACCATCAAGGACCTGACGGTTTCGGGCGGCAATATTGCCTTTACAACCGATTCGGTTAAGGGCAGTGCTTCGGGTGTGATTGAAGCGCACTCAGCTGAACACATCAATATTGACAACCAATCCAACTTGGCGTTGCACTTGGAAAATGTCTATATCGCCGAAAAGGGCGGCGCTGTTACGCTAAACGATCAGACGATGAGTCGTCCGACAGGCTTTGCGGGCACTCTTCATTCTGAAAGTGATGCAGCCGCTCCCACGATGAACATCAAGTCTGATTACATGGGACCTGAAAACGTCCAATACAACCAGGACGGTGAAGTCAAGGATTTCAGGGTCGCAGCTGATACGTCGGTGACGGTTAACGGCATTTTGGGTAATCGCGCAGGTGACTTTACGATGGACGTGACGGGCGACATTGCCTTGGCTTCTGACGCCACGGTAACGGCTGCTGGCCGAGTACAGATGGGCGCAACGGGTGCTGTGACGCAATCCTATACCGATGGCATTTTCAATGTCTCGGGTGATGGTAGTGTCGAAAAGCTTTGGAAGGATCAGGTTAATTCCGCTACTGACGGATGGAAAAATGAATTTGTTGGTAGTCAGGGTAAGACGGATACCAACACCTGGACGGACAACTCCGACAAATTCAATACCGGAGCGATTGTCGCTGGCGGCGATATCTTCATTGCAGGCGAAACCATTAACCTGAACGGTACCGTGCAAAGCGGCTTTGCCGAATACGGTTTGACAATCGGTGAAGGGGAACTTAATCAACGAATTGAAAGTATTAAAGAGGCTTGGCAAAACGCAGGTTCCCCTGAAGCGTTTGACGTGAAAACCTCAACCTACCAGATTGTTGAGGGTGGCTACGAGTTAAATGAGCAAACAGGTCAATATGTCTGGAAGGTGGGAGCCTGGTACGATCCCCTAAACGATCGGGTGGTGATTGATGACATCACACCGCAAGGCGGTCATATTTACCTTACGGGCAAAATTGCCAATACGGGCGGTGGAAAACTGATCGTCGCCGATGGCCACGCGACCGTATCGGTTGATGCGGGCAACCACGATCTACTCACAGGCAACATTGATACCGGCAATCTCGCAGGGTCCATCACTATTACCGATACGGCTTGGTATGAAGAGGGCACATATGATGCCAAGGTGACCGAATACACCAAAGACAAAGACGGCAACCTTATTACTAAGACGCACTTCTTGGATACTGACGGCAAGGAAATTGATGCGTCTCAATCATCCGGTTGGTCGGCCTATAGTCCCAAAGACGGTCTCCTTTATGCCTGGTCTGAAGGGTACGGTACGACCACAGTGGTGACGAAGTCTGACTCGGAAGATTTCTATCTGTGGGGAGCGATTGATACGAATCCCGACAATTGGGAAACCACCAAAACCGATGTCAAAGAGGATGAATCCTTAAGTTCTGCCGGTACTGTTGGGATATTGACTCGCCCGAGTCAAGGTTCAAGCGAATTTGTGGCTTGGGGTGACTATAAAGATCTGACTCAGTCCGGTTGGACGACTCATACTTGGACGGAATATCACGACTTTTTACACTTCTCCGGTACAGCTCACGGTGAGGCCACGCAGACAACTACGCAAAATTATCTCTTAACCTTTACGGTGAAAGCCGATAAGGATGTGGGTGTTGAGAGCATCACCGGCAACAATTCCATCAGCCTTACTTCGGGCAAATCGGTACTCTTAGGCGGATCGGTTCGTGCCGATGAGGGTAAGGTCACGATTAATGCAGGCGACAGTATTCTCAATCACTCGGGCTTTGCAGGTATTTACGGGGCCTCCGACATTACGCTTAATGCCCAAAACGGTTCAATCGGCACCGAAGCTTCAGCGATTCGGATTGAAGATTCGTCAAATCTGAAATTGAATGCGACGGCTGGCAAGGATATCTTTATCGATGCGACGGGCGTGTCGCCTGATGGGACAATTTCCTCCGATCAACTTTTAGCCAAAGGCACGTTGAACCTCAATACCGCAGCAACCCTTAACGCTCAAAACGTCTCCGGTACCGATATTACGCTTAACGGTTCAGGCAACATCACGATCGAAAACGTCGAGCAGTACGTCAATCTTGATCATACGCAGCGCTTGGATATCCGAGGGAATAATGTCACGATTGACGGCTCGACGACAGACCTCTCGATCGGGCTCATTGAGGCTGAGAATTCGGTAAAAATTACCACCGATCATGCCCTACTCGATGCTCAGGATCGAAGTGATACCGATAGCGCCAATGCCGAGCAAAAGATTGATGCTTGGAAGCAAGCAGGCCTCATTAACACAGACGGTACCGATAGTGCCGAAAACCGTTATCAGGCTGATCTTAATGCCGCCAAGACGGAAATTGCGCATCAATTGGAACTTTACTATGGGTATCTGAATGCGACCGATGCAGAAAAGCAGAAGATGACCGCTGCGCAAAAGAGCTTCTACGAATCAATCGTCGAGCGCTTTGAGGGCTATGTCCCTTCGGACGGTCAGAAACTGACAGTTGCTGACGTGGTGGCAAAAGATAGTGCGGATAGCTCAACCGCCATCGGACAGATTAAGGCTGCCTATGAAGCCGGAGACTACGGCTGGTCGCAAAACGAACTTTTATTTGCAATTGCCGACTCCATCATCAATCCGGAACCCGGTGCGACGCCTCAAGCGGGAAGCGCCAATATCATTGCTCAAAACATTAATATCAAATCGCAAGCGGTGGGCGCGAGCGACGGAGTCCTTACCGGAAGTTTTGCTGATTTTGATGTCAATACTCCCGAAGGTCTGAAACTTTACGAAGCGCTTTCCCGCGCCGATGTGGGCGATGTGGTCTGGGACTTCGAAAACGGAACCGTTTCGATTCAAACGAAGCGCCCGATTATTGTTGAACAAACGGGCGAGAACCCTGTGATCAACATTAATGCGCCCGAGCACATCTTTGTGCAGTCAACCGATGACTCCGCCTTGAGAATCGGACAAATCATCACGAACGGTGCCGTGCGCTTAGTGAGCGCTCAGGGTATCACGGGTACTGTGGGCAATTTGGTTCAAGGCTCCACGATTACCTTGCGGGGTGGAACAGGCGGAATCGGTTCGGCTGGTCAGTGGATTAATCTTGATCAATCCTCAGGCGGCGTGGCTTCCCTGTCTGAAACTTCAGACGGTTGGACAGCACTCTCGGCATCAGGCGGCATTTACGTCAATTCTGACGGTTCGCTCTCACTTTATTCCGTGGCAAGCAATACCGGCCTGTATCTGGCCGCAGCCGGTGTGACGTCCTACTCGGGTGAAGCCGATGAGGAAGAAGAGTTTGATGTCAACTCGTTGGGCTACATTAATGCCCCCGTCATTGATCTGACGATCAAGAACGGGGCCGATGTCGGAACCGCGGACCATGCTTTGCGAGTCAATACCGAAGGCAGTCAACCCTTAGAGTTGACGATTAAGTCCAATGATTCTTCTCAATTGGTAGGCAATGTTTATGTACAGACCGTCAATGACGGAACACTTCAGTTGGCAGGATTGACATCTGCCGGAACGATTAGTGTGGCAGCTGACGGCCTTTCTGTGACCGGAGCATTGTCGGCTCAAAAAGATGTGGTGCTTACTTCAAGAAGCGACATGGCGCTTGAATCGGTTAGCAGTGCATCCGGATCGGTTGTTGCCGATAGCGACGGTCGACTGACTGCGCAAGGTGAGATTGCAGGCAACCTTGGTGTGACTCTCTCCTCTGTCGGTGACATGAGCGTTGAATCGATTAAGACAGATGCAGGCTCTGTTGTTGCCACCAGCAAAGACAGTCTGTCTACGGGAACGATCGCTGCCCAAAATGATGTGGAGTTTGTTTCTGAAAAAGATCTCTCAATTGAGTCGATTACCAGTCAAATAGGATCCGTTGTAGCCAATGCCGGTGAAACCTTAAGTATCGCCGATGGCTCAACGCTTTCAGCCGCAAACGGTCAATTGACTCTGAAGAGTCAGTCCGTGAACTGGGGTGAAGCTATTGGAGTTGAAGTCAGCGGTCTGTATTTAGAGACGACCAATGATTTGTTGCTCAAAGGCTCGACGCTTACCGTAGGCGTTGGCGGTCTGAATTTGACTTCAGGCGGGAAACTCACGCTTGACGGTTCTCGCGTCATCAGTCAGGGCAACACGACCTTATCAGGCGATAAGGGAGTGGCCATCAATCAAAGTACGCTAGAGAACTCTGACAAAGGTCTGCTAACGCTTTATTCCGAGTATGGTGATGTGACGCTCTCAGGCCTCACCAATAAAGAATTAACGGGTAACGGCATTGTGATGAAAGCCGCAGGCCTTATCGATGTAAGCGGTCTTGCGCTCAAATCGGGGGAAAGACTTGAACTTTCAGGCGCTCGCTTGAATCTTGCACAAACAAGCTTCTCTTCGTTAACCGGCGAGGCGCTTGCAGGCGATTTGGTACTGGAAGCCCAATCAGGCGGTCTTGATCTGACTCAAACGCACGGATTCAAAGCAAAGAATGTTTTGCTCTCTGCCCAAGGTGACATTGTCTTTGCGGATGGCGAAACGGTCTCGGCCGCAGAGTCTGCGCAAATTCAATCCGAATCGGGCTCGGTGACACTACGCAACGCTGAGCTTTCGGCAGCGGATCTTATCAGTCTGGGTGCTTTGGGCGGCGCTCTCGACTTAACGGGCACGAACACTCAGAATGGTGTCATGACGCTCAATAGCGGAGCGATCTCTTTGACCGCACAAGGGCCGTTATCCGTTGGAGATGCACGGATTGATTGGAAAGCGTATACGGGCGATATTTCTGTCGATGTCGGCGCACTTAATTGGGCTGTGGGCTCAACTCTTGAGGCTACCGGTGCTGTTTCAGTCTCGGCAAAAGACACCGTGACGTTGGGCGACGGTTTCTCTGCATCGGGTACGTCAGTTTCTATCACAGGCGGAAAGAACGGCTTCAGTCTTGGTAACGCAGCAAAGATCACCGCTACGGACGGTGGTATTAACGTGCTGGCATCGGGCAATGCCACCATGGGCGGACAATTATCCGTTAACGCCGAAGCTCATAGTCCCGAGACCTCTGCTGATATCACGATCGGTGCCGAAGGCGTCTTCTCCGTGACCGATAACGCTTTTGAAGTGATCTCTAAAGAAGGTTGGGTGACGATATATGGTGGACAAGGCATGTCCATCATGGATGACTTAACCGTGATTACACCACGTGATGCCACGCTCTTGACGGAATCGGGTAATTTGACAATCGGCAATAAGGCCGTTGTGAAAGCCGGCTCTGCTTCAGGTTTGGCTCAAAACACCTACGGTGTTGTCAATATCACAGCAGGGGAAAATTTCACGATCGGTGAGCAAGCGACGATCTATGCCGATGATCTCAACATCAGAGCTCAAGCTGGCGACATTACGTTCGGTGACAGGGCCGATCTTTGGGGTGTCACTGAGGGTGTCTCTATAGTGGCCGAAAAGGGTTCCATTCATATGGGTGAAAACCTTGTTGTGCACTCTGAAGCGGAACTGACCGAATTTAAGGCCATGGCTGGTGACATCGTGATCGAACGGGCGGGTGAGCTTCAAAGCAGTGCCAACGGCATCGTCTTTGAAGCCGCAGGCGACGTTATCTTTAAAGACGACTTCAAGGCCTCGGGTACCTCCTTTGTGATTGACGCCGAAGGATTAGTAGATGTTCGTGACAATGCCTATGTCCACACTTTCTTTGGCGAAAAGCCGGGCGAAGGCAACGACACCACGATTTCGGGCTCCGGCGGTATTCGTTTCGGAAACAATGCGCGCTTTGATACCACGACCTTAACTTTGAATGCGGGCGATAGCGTCACAGGCACGGTGGCTGATCTTGTGTTGGGCGACAATGCTCAAGTCTCCACCACCTATACGGGTATTGTGGTCAACGCCACCGGAGACGTCACGTTCGGTGAAGAGGCGGTACTTAAAACCTCTGCAAATAATATCGACCACGATATTTCACTTTCGGCGGGCAATGCGCTTTACATGGGAGACGGTGCTGTCATTGAGGGCATGAACCGTGTGTTTGTGATTGCCGAGAACGGTGTGACGTTGGGCAACGGGGCAAACATCATCAATGCTGCCGTTGATAATCGGGATTCCGTCACTTTTGTGCAGTCAACGGTGGGTGATGTGGTTTTAGGTAGCCAAGCTGTCGTTGCCGGTCAAAATGTCTATGTTTGGGCCGCAGATCAAGAAGGCACAAGCGGCGGTTCAGTCGTTTTGGGTGATAACTCCCGCATCGAGGTGAACAGTCAGACCGGAAACTTCGAGCTTCGCGCCTATGATTCTGCAGTCGTTGAAAATCGATTTACTGTGGAGTCTCAGGACTCGGTCACGATTGAAACGATCAAGGGTGATATCGTTTTGGGTGATCAGGCAGCGCTTACAACGGCCGGTGACTTAACGCTCTCGTCCGGTCGCACCATCACGTTGGGTAACGACTCCTCGATTGTCACCTCGCTTGACGGCGACAGCATGGGGCACCGGGATGTGCGCATGACTGCGATCGACAGTATCACCTTCGGGGACAATACCCGAATGCAAGGCGATGCCTCGATTTACCTCACCGCAAATGAGGGAGATGTCACGTTCGGAAAGGGAGCTCTCGTCGGGGTTGAAGGCCGAACGGATGAAACTAACGGCATCTTTGAAATTTCCGCTCTCGGCGGTCGCGTGAGCATTGATGACGGCACCAATATTTACGGTGAACGTCGGATGAATATTGCTGCTGCAGGCGACATTACGCTCACCGGCGACGTTTGGCTCGATTCCGATACCTATGTCGGTCTCACCTCACAGGGTGGCAACATCCTGATGCAAAAAGACGTTTGGTTGGGCGGCTATGACGAAGTCACGGCACTGGCTACCTCTGAAATCGAGCTCAATGCCGCTGGCTCCATCCGTCAGCTTGAAGCTAACACCGAAATGGGTATGGCCGCACAAAATCTCTCGGTGACAGCGGGTGATGACGTTCAGCTCGGAGCGCTTGCCGATAAAGGCGGCAATCAAGTTGCACAAGCGGATGTGAAGGCGGGTGGCTCTGTCATTGTCGGGTTTGCAACGACCGAGACGAAACTCTCCGTTAATCAAGAGCAAAACGGTCGGGTTGATGGTGACTTTATCCTTGTCGGTGAAAATAACCGCATTGATTTGGTCTCGGATACGATTGAGGCGACAGGGGACGTGAGCATCATTGCCGATAATCTCACAGGTGTGAAAAACCTTGAGGCTGCCGGTGACCTTCAGCTCGTTTTGAAAGGAGAGGAAGAATTCACAGCCGACACCTTAAAAGGTCACTATGTCGGATTGGTCAGCCAAAAGGGTGCTCTTTCGATCGGTTCGATTGAATCGGATCAGTCCGTTGATCTTTTAAGAACCGATACGCAGAGAGCCTCTCATGTGACTGTCTCGGATATCCGTGCAGGCGATCGAGTTTTCGTTGTGAACGGGGCAGGAGGCGTTAACCTTGATCAGGTTTTGGCTGACTCCGAAATCTGGGTCTTTGCACAAAGCGAGGGCGATATTGTCAAGGGCAATTGGACGTCTGTAAACAGTCAGGCCTCGAGATTCTCGGGTGCTCAAAAGCTTTTGCACTACCTCACGCAGTCCGGAGCCTTTGATGATGCCTCAGACTTGATCGGCAATCGCCTTATTCCTGAACTTCACTTCGGTATGCAGGATTTGACGAGAGCATCGACTCGGGTTGATCACAGTGTGATTGATGAACACTTTGATCTTTTAAATCCCTTAGGTCGCTACTTCTTCCTGCATCGCAGAGCGGAAAATGTTGATGAGAGCGGTTTGCCCACTAGACAGGATCCGATTATCCGTGATTATTGGAGCGAAAGTTTTCAAGAGGCAACAACATTGAGTGCCGTGAGTCGCTAATTGCTTTAGTAGCCGTTGCACTGAGAGCCATTGGCTTTGGTTCTTTGTCTCTCAGTGCTTCGGCTTTGAGATTTAAATATGAAATTTTTGCCACTTGGACGCTCAACTTTTTCGGCATTACGGGCAAAAAACGAGATCTATGTCGATAAAACGGATTTGATTTACCGTTTGGCTTGTCATGACTCAAAAATTTTTCTGGTCCGTCCGAGACGCTTCGGAAAGTCCCTTTTGGTTTCTACATTCGAATCTTTGTTTAAATATGGTCTCAGGGACTTTAAAGGTTTAATGATTGAAAAGTTTTGGAAGGACAAAACTTATCCGGTCATTCGATTGGACTTTTCTGAACTTAAAGAATTCGACAGTGTGGAGCAATTCTCAACGAATTTTAACGAAATGCTTCGTTTGAAATTTGCGTCAGCGGGTTTTGCTTGTGAGAAAAATGAACCTTTTTTAATCCTTAAACTTTCTGACTGGCTCTCAGGTCTTGGATCAAGCTCTTTGGTGATTCTCGTTGATGAGTATGATGCTCCTCTTACAGCGTGTTTGGATGAACCGGAATTGTTCGCAGGCGTGCGTTCGCTCATGAGTCAATTTTTTCTGACTTTAAAAGCCAACGAAGGTTGTCAACGCTTTTTCTTCATGACCGGTATTACGAAATTCAGCAGTACCAGTATTTTTTCTGCCTTTAATAATTTGCAGGATATTTCTCTGGATCCGTTTTATGGAGAGCTCTTGGGATATACCGAAGAGGAGCTGGTCTCTAATTTTGAAGATTATCTGTCTTTGGCAGCCCAAACGCTTAACCTGACGAAAGTTGAAATTTTGAATAATTTGAGAGACCACTACGATGGCTTTTGTTTTGATGAGAAGGCCGAGAGTCATGTCTATTGCCCATGGTCTGTTCTGAATTTTTTTAATCGTCCTGACAGAGGTTTTCAAAATTATTGGTACAGCAGCGGCGGTCAACCGACTGTGCTGTTGAAATATTTGGTCAATCATGCCTTATCTCAACCTATCAGCTATTCAGAAAATAAAGAGGTACGCTTGAGCGCATTAAATGCCGCACGTCAGTATGACGAAATTGGATTAGATGCCCTTTTGACTCAAGCAGGCTACTACACGATTCGTGAAGTTACGATCGATCAGTACGCAGTTCTCGGATATCCTAATCAGGAAGTGGCCGTGTCAATGGCTCAGCTCTATGCCGATGAACTTTTAAAGGGAAAACCTTTGCGAAGGGCCGGATCCAGACCCCTTTCTGTGGTTATGACTCTGGCAACGGCCGAAGAGGTTGTGGAGCAGTTCAACGCAGCCCTTGGTGCTATTGACTACCAACGCTATCCGATTGTGGATGAGGCGAGCTGTCGTGCCTATTTGCAAGTGCTGTTAATCGGTGCAGCGATGATACCGAGAGTAGAGGTGCACAATGCATTAGGGCGTAGTGATATGGAAGTTATAGTTGGACTGCGCCATTGGGTCTTTGAATTTAAATTTGCTCAAAAATCCTCAGATGTCGAGACACTTTTAAATAAGGCTCTTTCGCAGATTCAAGCCAGGCACTATGGAGAAATCAGCGATGGCAAAGAGCTGATCCGTGTTGCTTTGGTTTTTGATGCCGAGCAAAGACGTTTCTCTGCTTGGAAAGTTCTCAGCGAAGCAAATTAACAGCTCCGACGTTGTCGGAACGAAACAAAACAAGCTATTCGGTTGCGGCGGCTTTGTCTGTTGTTCAAAGTCACTTTTCTGTCGTTCTGATATCCATCAGGAGAAGATCTTAATTTCTTTTCCTCAGCCGAAAGCAAATTTCTTTCTGAAAGGCACCAAGATTTAATTTTTTGTCATTAAAATCAGTGCTGTCTGAATTTAAGGAGCCCAAAATGGCTGCAATTGATAAAGTCTTGCAAATGATCCGAGACAATGACGTCAAATTCGTCGATCTTCGTTTTACCGATATCAAGGGAAAAGAGCAGCATGTGAGCATTCCCGCTCGTGCTGTGGATGAAGACTTCTTTGAAGAAGGTCAGCCTTTTGACGGCTCTTCAATGGGTGGCTGGAAGGGCATTGAAGCAAGCGACATGCTCCTCATTGCCGATCCCGACAGCGCCCGCTTGGATCCTTTCCGTGAAGAAAGCACTTTGATTTTAACGTGTGATGCAACCGATCCGGCTACGGGTAAGGGGTATAACCGCGATCCGCGCTCGATTGCCAAGCGTGCGGAAAGCTACCTTAAAACCACCGGTATTGGTGATACGGCCTTTTTTGGGCCGGAACCCGAATTTCATATTTTTGACTCCATCGTTTGGGGAACCGATCCTGAGCACTCTTTCTACAAAATCGGCAGTGATGAAGCCGGCTGGGCTTCAAAGATTGAATACGAACAAGGTAACCTTGGCCACCGCCCGGGTCATCAAGGCGGTTACTTCCCGGTGCCGCCCATTGATTCGTTCCAGGATATGCGCGCCGAAATGTGCCTTTTGATGGAACAGCAAGGCGTGCCCACCGAAGTGCAGCACCACGAAGTGGGCGCCGGCCAGTGTGAAATCGGTACGCGCTTTAATACGCTTGTAAAGCGTGCCGACTGGACGCAGATTGTCAAATACACGATTTGGAATGTGGCTGCAGCCTACGGCAAGACCGCTACCTTTATGCCTAAGCCTGTGGTAGGCAGTGCCGGCAGCGGCATGCACGTTCACCAATCCATTTGGAAAGACGGCCAAAACCTCTTTGCCGGCAACGGTTATGCCGGCTTAAGCGATATGGCGCTCTACTACATCGGCGGTGTCATTAAGGACGCCAACGCGTTAAACGCCATCACCAACCAGTCGACCAATTCCTATAAGCGCTTGGTTCCAGGCTTTGAAGCACCGGTGAAGCTCGCTTACTCGGCTCGCAACCGCTCGGCTTCGATCCGTATTCCGCACACGTCAAGCGACAAAGCCCGCCGTATTGAAGTGCGCTTCCCTGATCCGATGGCCAATCCCTATCTTTGCTTCTCGGCATTACTCATGGCCGGTCTTGACGGCATTATGAATAAGATTCACCCGGGTGAAGCCGCTGACAAGAATCTGTACGATTTGCCGCCTGAAGAAAACGCTAAGATTCCGACGGTGTGTGCATCGCTTGAAGAGGCACTTGATCATCTGGCAGCCGACCACGAGTTCCTGACCCGAGGCGGCGTCTTCTCCGAAGACATGATCGAAGCCTATCTGCAGATGAAAGCCAAAGAAGTGGAACGCTTCCGCATGGCTACGGCTCCGATTGAATTTGAGATGTACTACAAACTCTAATTTTTCAATCACCTTAAAAATGCAACACGCTCAACTCTCATATTAGAATTGGGCGTGTTGCTTATTATCGAAAAGCGTCAATGGCAAGAATGTCTAATCCTCCTCATCCCGGAGGTATTCTGGCTGAGCAGCTTCAGTATCTGGGTTTGAGTGCAAGCGAGTTTGCTCGCCATATTGGTGTTTCTCCGAGTTCGGTGACTCGTATTCTTAAGGAAAGGGGACCGATTACGCTGGAGATGGCGGTTAGAATTTCAGCCGCTCTACCGGGACCTGAGGCCTCTACATGGCTTGCTTTGCAGGCCGATTATGACCTCTGGCATGCTGAAAAGAAGGTGAATGTTTCAGCCATCTCTAAATATCCATTGACGTTAAATCATGCTTGCAACTGATTGATAACTAGAGCTCTATCAGGATTTTTTCAAAAGTTCGATACAATGGGCGAAGAACTGTTCTTCGCCCGTTTTCTACTTCAGATTCATGACGCTTGAGATTCTTCACGAAAAGCTTCTGTCACTGGGAGCTAAACCGCTGCATATTCAACGCCTCTATCGAGCGATGATGGGGGTCGTGGCTTGGCCCTCAGAAAACGATCCCGCCTTTCCTAAAAAGGTTCGTGATGCGCTTGCCGATCTCCGCAACGAGTTAAATCAAGTGCTCACCGTCGTCGCAAAAGACGAGGGCGAAGAGGGTGCCAGTCTTAAATTACTTTTCAGACTCACTGACGGTCACACAATCGAGAGCGTTTTACTGCCCCGTGAAGGCGTTTGTGTGTCCACGCAAGTGGGCTGTGCCGTAGGCTGCGTCTTTTGCATGACCGGGCAGTCGGGGCTCATCCGACAGCTCACCGATCTTGAAATCGTCGCTCAGGTGATGCACGCCCGAAAGCTTCGTCCAGAAACCCGAAAAGTGGTCTTTATGGGCATGGGTGAGCCCTCGCATAACTTGAAAAACGTGGTGCGAGCCATTGATTTTCTGGGCCGATACAGTCAGATTCCGCACAAAAATCTGGTGCTTTCTACCGTGGGCGATCAGCGGGTATTTGATGCCCTCGCTGCTTCAGAAGTGAAACCTGCTTTAGCCATCTCGCTTCATTCAACAATTGAGGATAAGCGCAGAAAATTGTTGCCCCGAGCAGGGAAAATTGCGATCGATTCGCTCATTGATCAGGCCGAACAGTACGCCCGCCAAACGGGCTATCCGATTCAGTATCAGTGGACATTGATCAAAGGGGTCAATGACGGTGACGATGAACTCGAATCGATTGCCGGGCTTTTAAAGGGCAAGTACGCTCTCATGAATTTCATTCCGGTCAATACGGTTGAGAATCGCACGTTTGAGCGCCCCGAGTGGTCTCGCTGTCAGGAAATGGCTGATTATTTAAAACGCGTTCGGGTGCTCGCCAAATTCAGGCACTCGGCTGCTCAGGATGTTGAGGGTGGTTGCGGACAATTAAGAAGCCGCTACAGCCAAGAAAAGGAAGGTCAGGTATGACTTCATTTCACGATTTAGGATTATCTTCTGCGCTTTGTGAGGCGGTAAAAAATAAGAAGTGGCAGGAGCCTTCCGCTGTTCAACAAAAAGCTATCCCGTCTGTTTTAGAGGGGCGCGACGTGATGGCCATTGCTCAGACAGGAAGTGGCAAAACAGGCGCTTTTTTACTGCCGATTCTTCAAAGACTCACGCAGGAAAAGGGTAAGAGTGGCTTCCCCTTGGCTTTGATTTTGGCACCGACCCGTGAATTGGCTCTTCAGATTTTCGAAAATGTTGACTTCTTCGCAAAAAGCGTTTCAAAAAGCGGTGCGCTTTTAATCGGAGGCGTAAGTCCCGTTCGTCAGATTAAAGCTCTGGAGGCGAAACCCGATATTATCGTGGCCACGCCCGGCCGTCTTTTGGATCACATCAGACAAGAGAACCTGAGCCTCGCCTCTATTGACTATCTGGTCCTTGATGAAGCAGACAGAATGCTCGATATGGGTTTTTGGCCGGATATTAAAAAGATCCTCTCGCTTTGCTCTCAAAAGCGTCAGTCACTTTTATTTTCTGCAACGCTCTCGGACGACATTCATCTTTTATCCCAATCGCTTTTACGAAAGCCGGTTTTAATTGAAATTAATGCCAATCGTGATGCAACCAGTGTCAATCAGACGTTTTTTCAAGTACCAACGAGCGAAAAAGCCCTTTTCTTGCGCGATTTAATCGTGGATAACGGCCTGGATCAGGTGTTGGTTTTTACGCGTGAGAAAGTCTCGGCTGCAAAGCTTGCCGCTCACTTGAAAAAAGACGGCTTCACAGTCGATGCCCTGCACGGCGATAAGACTCAGGCACAACGCATCCGAATTCTTGAAGCGTTTAAAAGTCATGCCCTTCGGATTTTAGTGGCAACAGACTTAGCGAGCCGCGGTTTGGATATCAAGGAGCTTCCCGTTGTGATCAACTACGAGCTACCTGCCGATCCCCACGACTACATTCATCGCATCGGCCGCACAGGCCGAGCCGGAAGCGTTGGGCGGGCTTATTCGCTTGTAGGAGAAAAAGATCTCTACAGATTTCGCTCAATTGAGTCTCTTTTGAAAAGAAAGCTCAATCTTGAAACGCCTGAAAAGTTTAAGACCTACTTTGAAACGCTTCAAAGCCGTGAGCCGGAACGGACAGATTCTGATGATCAAAAGACTCTTAAAAAAGTTACGCGTCATCAAAAATCGAAAACCACCCGATGCCCTCAAAAGGACTTTAAAAAAGAACGTTCGTCTTGTGAGAAAAAATCTTCTATTGAAAAAGATTCTTTTGAATACTTGATGCCCGATTTTTAGTATTTGATCAGCGATACAATAACCTGACGATGTGAACAGAAGAATTTATGCAAAAAACGATTTTTGTTTTGACTTTTACTTTGGCGCTTGCAGGCTGCTCAAATAGTCCGAGTGATCCGCTTTTTGATGCGCCGCTCGGACAGCGTACGACCTGTACGGCGGTCAACCCTGTGAAGGGCTCCGATACCTTAAGTGTTGTGCCCTTTAATTGTCCTGATTTGGAAATTTCCACGACGCTCAACGAATTGCGCGATGCCGGTTGGCGCTTAGAGAGCGTGAACATGGGTGAGGATGTTCGCATCAACGACACACTTGCCTCTGATGTCTCCATTACGGTAAGGAAGGCCTACTGATGTCTTTTATTAATCAACGTCTTCAAAACCTGCGCCAAGCGATGCACCGCCTTGGCGCAAATGCTTTTTATTGCACCTTATCCGACGCGCATTTATCGGAATACATCCAGGAAGCGGACAAATTTTTAACTTTTCTCTCTGGGTTTACGGGTTCAAACGCTCAATTAATCGTGACCGATCATCAGGCGCTTTTATGGACTGATTCGCGCTACTGGGAGCAGGCCGCTCATGAGCTTAAAGACTGTGAAATTGTGTTGATGAGAGAAGGACACGATGATGTTCCTGCCCCTCATAAGTGGCTTACCTCTCAATCTGATCACACACAAGTGACACTTGCCGTTGCGCTTGACTCAGTGAGTTCGACAACTTTTAAAAAACTCAAGGAAAGTGTTCAGACCATTGTTAATTTTCAGCAATCCGAAATTGACAACCTTTGGCCCGATCGCCCGCATCGTACGATCAAGGGCCTCTATATTCATCACGCGAGTTCGGTTTCAGCCCACGATAAACTCAAACGCCTGCAGAGCTATCTTCAATCGCAAAACGGTTTTGCCGACTCAGACAGTCTTTTATTGACGCGTCTGGATGATATTGCGTGGTTGACGAATCTGAGAGGCTCAGATATTGAATTTAATCCGATCTTTTTAAGTTGGGCTTTGGTCTCAAAACGTGAGGCGTGTCTTTTTGGTCATACCCAGGCACTAACCGAAGAAATCACCTTACATCTGCAAAGAGCCGGCTGGCGTGTTTTGTCTTACGAGACTTTCGAAGACGAGTTATCGAAAATGAACGCCTCGATTTGGGCTCGAGAAGAGGACTTAAATGCGAAAGTCTTCACACTGATCCACGATCGTTTTAAACCCTGCAAGCACCCGGTTGCTCTTTGGAAATCCGTTAAAACACCTGAGGAAATTGCGGGTTTAAAAGAAGTCATGAAAGCCGACGGGCAGGCGCTTGAAGACTTTATCGAAGAAATCAAAGATAGACTGGCAAGAGGGGAGCGCCTCACGGAAAACGATGCGGTGGATATTTTGCATCAGAAACGATCGGCTATCCCCGGTTTTATTGGAGAGAGTTTCGGCACAATTGCAGCGGTTAACGCCAATGCCGCATTGCCTCACTATGAACCGATCTCCGGCCGCGGTGCCCCGATTGAGCCGCCTTGCCTTTTACTTGTTGATTCCGGCGCCCATTACGATAAGGGGACAACGGATACTACACGGGTTTGGTTTTTAGGTGATTCCCAAGACTATCCGAGTGAAGACTTACAGGCGTTAAAGCGTGATTACACGGCAGTTTATAAAGCGATGAAGGCCTTATCTGAAGCAACATTTAAACCGGGAACAACGGGTTTTGAGCTCGACAAAATTGCCCGAGCGCCCATCCACGCCATCGGGGCGGATTTCGGTCACGGAACAGGACACGGAATCGGTTTGACGCTCAATGTGCATGAAACACCTCCGAGTATTTCCCCTCGCGAGCGAGAGGGGACGATGACGCCCTTTGAACCCGGCATGATCGTAAGCGATGAGCCCGGTATCTATCGGCCCGGCCAATGGGGTATTCGCATTGAAAATATGCTCGTGTGTGTTCAAAAGGCTGAAAATCTCTTAGGGTTTGAGACGCTCACACAATGCAAGATTGACACGACGTTATTGCTACAATGAAGAGGATTGAATTTGAGGAAAAAATAATGCCGAAACTGTTACCGTTGGGCACATCAGATTTTCAAGCCTTGCGTTTAAACAACGAAATCTACGTTGACAAAACGGATTTGATTTTCCAGTTAGCAAAGGGTCGTGGGAAAATTTTTTTGGCTCGTCCCAGACGTTTCGGCAAGTCCTTGTTAATTTCAACCTTTGAGTCGTTATTCAAATCCGGTCTTCAGAATTTCCGGGGTTTGGCGATTGAAGACCTTTGGGAAGATAAGCTTTACCCGGTCGTACGCTTGGATTTCTCAAAATTAAAGGGCTATGACAGTGTGGAATTTTTCCGGGAGGCCTTCTTTAACTATCTTCAAGAGTCTTTTTATCCTTTGGGTTTCCGCTATGACGCCTCTCGTACCTCAGTTTTGGCTCAGTTAGACAGTTGGACTCAAACGCTTGAGACCAGTTCGCTGGTCATACTGATTGACGAGTATGACGCACCTCTGACAGAAAGACTGCACGATGATTCTCAATTTAACCAAGTCAGAGACATTCTGTCTCAGTTTTTCGCGATTTTGAAATCCAATGAGGGATGCCTGCGCTTTTTCTTTATGACGGGCATCACCAAATTCAGTAACACGAGTATTTTCTCTGCATTTAATAATTTGCAGGACATCTCGATGAATCCGATCTTCGGGACTTTGTTGGGATATACGCAGGAAGAAATAATCGAAAATTTCTCAGAGTACCTGACATCGGCGGCTCAAAAACTGAAGGTGTCCGAACAGGATCTTTTGGATCAGCTAAAACTCCATTATGACGGATTCTGTTTTGATTCTTCGGCGAAGACGCATGTTTATTGTCCTTGGTCAGTTTTAAATTTTTTAAATTATCCGGAATTAGGTTTTCAGAATTATTGGTATAAGAGCGGCGGACAACCGACAGTGTTGTTGAAATTCCTGGTCAATCACGCCTTGGAAAAGCCGGTTGACTATGCCGAGGATAAACTCATTCGACTTTCTGATTTAAATACGGCCAGGCAATATGATGAAATTTGTCTGGATGCTCTATTAACTCAAGCAGGATACCTCTCGATCAGCGAAGTTTTAAAAAACGGCTATGCCGTGCTCACTTACCCCAATAAAGAAGTAGCTGTCTCGATGGCTCAGCTTTATGCCGACGAGTTGTTGAAAGGTCGACCCCTTGAGCATTCCCGCGGTCCTTTGATTGCGGATGTGATGGCAAGCGGTCGCGTTGAAGACGTTATTGATGTATTCAATAAGACCGTAACTTCAATTGACTATTCTCGCTATCCGATCACGGATGAATCAACCTGTCGAGCCTATTTGCAAGTTCTTTTAATCGGTGCGGCGATGCTGCCGAGAGTTGAAGTGCATAACGCTTTGGGCCGAAGCGATTTGGAAGTAGAGATCGGTACTCGTCATTGGGTTTTTGAGTTTAAATTTGCGCATCGCAACAGTCAGGTTCAATCGCTCTTGAGCCAAGGTCTGGAGCAACTTAAGGCAAACCGTTATGGCCAACAGTCGACTTCAAACGAACTGATTCGTTTAGTACTGGTTTTTTCTCAAGAAGATAGAAAGTTTACGGCTTGGCAATGCGTATAGTCAAAGCGCTGAAGTTGAAGACTCGGATCGCGACTTATGACTAATGAGGATTCAGTCAAAAACACAGCAAACCGGACCTACCAAAAAATGACCCGGGAACCGGTCGCAGGTTTGGTTTTGAAATTGGGCATCCCGACGATGCTCTCGATGTTGGTGACTGCGCTCTATAACACGGCATCGACCTACTATGTGTCCTATTTAGGCACTTCTGCCGTCGGTGCTATGGGGGTCGTCTTTGCGCTTCAGACCATCATTCAGGCAATCGGTATCATGATCGGTCAGGGCTGTGCTTCGCAAACCTCCCGTCTTTTAGGTGCTCAAAACTACGTCAAAGCCAATGCTTTAGCTTCTTCTGGACTTTTTCTGAGTCTGGTCTTTGCATCCGTATTCGGCCTTATCGCTTTTGTGCTCATGGAGCCTCTCATGATGATTATGGGAGCCACACAAACCATTTTGCCGTATGCGGAGACCTACTCCGAAGTCATACTGTTAGCGGCGCCTTTTATGGCTGCGTCTTTTACTCTTAATAATCTTTTGCGCTCCGAAGGCTTGGCCGTGATCGGCATGATTGGATTGGGTGTGGGCGGTATTCTCAATATTGCGATCTGTCCGATCTTCATTTTTGTTTTTAATTGGGGAATCGCAGGGGCAGCTTGGGCAACGGCGCTTTGCCAATTCATTTCGATTTTAATTCTGCTTACTCACTATTTGAGAGGAAAAGGCACGATGCAGATGCATTGGGCTTTTGTTTCCAAGTCACCGAGTCTATACGCATCAATATTTAAAAACGGTATGCCCTCCTTAACCCGCAACGGTTTAGGTGCTGTTGCGGCGAGCGCCTTAAATCTGATGGCCGGTCAATACGGCGATGCGGGCGTTGCCGCTATGAGTATTGTCGGTCGTGTGATGATGATCACCAACGCTTTTTTAATCGGTCTGGGGCAAGGGTATCAGCCGGTGTTGGGCTACAACTGGGGGGCCAAGCTTTTTACCCGAGCCAAAGCGGCGCTTGATGCAACAATCACCATAGGGATGGTCATGATGGCTGTCTTGGGGTCAATCGGATTTATTTTTGCCGAAGAGGTGGTGAGCTTTTTTGAAACGAATGACCCGGAAGTTCTCGCAATAGGCGTTTTAGCTTTGAAGCTTCATTGCTCGGCCGCTTTGATTATTCCTGTCAATGTCATTGGCAACATGTCCTATCAGGTTTTGGGGCGCGCAGCCATCGGGACGCTTTTAGCTGCCACTCGCCAAGGACTCTTTTTCTTACCGTTAATTTTCTTTTTGCCTTCTCAGATCGGACTTTTAGGTGTTCAGTGTGCTCAGCCTTTGGCTGAAGTCGGAGCGTTTTGTGTCTGCGGCTATTTCTTGTGGCATTTCAGAAATGAATTGAATTATCGTATTTCTGTTCAAAACTATAAATACTAAAATACGAATAATAAGCCATTAAAAATGACATTAACTATTAAAATGAGCGTAATTAACAATCTTCGTCCGCCCAAAGATATTCGTTTGGAAATGGCTGAGCGTTTCAAACACGTCCGTTTGGACCGGAACTTGACTCAGGAACAGCTCTCTGAGCGCTCAGGTGTTTCTTTAGGTTCGTTGAGACGCTTTGAAGCAGAAGGCGAGATTTCTTTAAAAAATCTCGTAAATTTGTCCATCGCACTAAACTGTGCTCAAGACTTTGATGAACTGTTCCAACTTGAAGAAAAATTGGATTTGTTTAAACCGAAGCCGAAACGTAGACAGCGCGCAACAGGAAAACGTCGGTTGTCAAAAGTAGAGAACTTATTCAAATAAGAGCTTTTCTGAACTGACACTGCCTTGCCAATCTTGGGAATTGTCCGCAGAAATCGGTTATAAGTGCATCGGACCGCTATACTTAAGAGATAATATTTTCAGTCGGCATTCTTCCCGGAGGATTCAATTTATGCGAACCGCTGTCAAAGCTATGTTTGTCGCAGGCGCTTGTCTTGTTGCTGCGGCGTTTTCCGCACAGGCTGCCCAAACCATTCGTTTGGCGCACACGGCCGCCACAAGTCATGCCCATCATGCGGCCGCTCTTCAATTTGCCAAGAATGTTGAAGCTCGGACAAAAGGGGAATTGAAAGTTGAAGTTTATCCTTCGGGAGAATTGGGTGATCAGCCTGCTCTAGCCGAACAGGTCACGATGAGTGCGCTCGATATGGCCGTGGTCTCTTTGGGCAATATGGCGATGTACGATAAGCGCCTTAACGCCATGACGGCCCCCTTCCTCTTTGAAAGCTACGATGAAGCCCACAAAGTCATTGATAACTTTGTAATGCCCTGGATGAATAAGGGACTCGCGGCTCACGACTGTGTGGGTCTTTCCATGTTTGACTACGGTTTCAGACAAACCACGACTCAGGACGTGGTGGTTAATTCCGCTGAAGATCTGAAAGGCGTGAAAATCCGCGTGCCGCCTGCGACCGGCCTTTTGGCGGCCTTTGATGCAATCGGCGCCAATACGCAAAGCATTGCCTATTCCGAGCTTTATACGTCGCTCAAGCAGGGTGTCGTTGTGGGTGAAGAAAACCCGGTGTTCACGATTTTGGCCGACAGCCTTTTTGAAACACAAAACCAATTGGCCATGACCAATCACTATTTTGACTGTCAGGTGCTTTTGATTAATAAAACTCTCTATGAGGGACTCTCAGCCGAACAACAAAAGGTTTTGAAAGAAGAGGCCGTCAACGCTCAAAATCTCACACGCAAGATGATCAGCGAAGGCGAAAGTGCGGTGGTTGAGGAACTCAAGAAAAAGGGGATGAATGTCACCTATCCTGATCGTGCTTCTTTTGTGAACAAGATGGCGCCTGCCTACGAAAAGGTTGCCCAGTTGGCAGGTCAAGAAGCTATGGATGAAGTCTTAAACGCTGTGAAGGCCGGTCAATAGGAAGCGATTCGATTATGGTGATGTTTGCGATTTTTGCCGGCGTGCTCGTGCTTCTTCTATTAGGAGTCACCACGGCGGTAACGATGGGCTTTGCCTCAATTGCCACCTTTTTAATGGCAGGGGGCGATGCTTCGCGTCTCTTTCTCGTGCCCCAGCGAATGTTCTCTCAAGTCTCGGGCATCACCTTAATGTCGATTCCGTTTTTCCTCCTGATGGGTAACCTCATGAGCGTGGGCGGGATCTCCAAAAGCCTCTTCGGTTTCGGTCGTGTCTGCCTGGGGCACAAAGCAGGCGGTCTATCCAATGCCGCCATTGTGGCCTGTATTGTGATGGCGGCGATGTCGGGGTCGGCCGCAGCATGCGCAGCCGGCATCGGCATGATTGCGATTGCCGAGATGACAAAATCAGGCTACGACCGAGCGTTCAGTTGCGCAACGATTGCCGCAGGCGGCGCCTTAGGTCCCATTATTCCGCCTTCGATCACCTTAATTTTGTTCGCAGGCCTTACCCAAACAAGCGTCAATGCTCTTTTTGCTGCAGGGACTGTGCCGGGGCTGATTTTGGGTTTGGCCTTTATGCTCTGGTCTTCCTACGTCTGTAAAAAAGAAGGCTACACGGTTACGCCTAAAGCTACGTGGTCCGAGCGCTGGGTAGGGTTTAAAGACGCTTTTTGGTCGCTTCTCACACCGGTAATTGTGATCGGCGGCATGTTCGCCGGCCTTTTTACCGCGACCGAAGCAGCTGCGGTGGCTTCCTTTTATGTGTTTATTCTCGGTCTTTTTGTCTTTAAGACGTTAAAACTCAAAGATATCCCCTCTATTCTCTGGAATACGGTCGAGCAGACAGCGAAGGTGATGTTTGTGATCGCTACGGCAGGCTTTTTCCAATATGTGTTGCTCTATACGCGTATCCCGCAGCAGACGATTGCTTTTGTCTCAGGCACCTTCTCATCTATGGCAGTCGTGCTTTTAATCATTATTGCGATACTGGTGATCATGGGCTGCTTTATGGAGGGGACTGCGATCCTTCTTATTACCGTTCCGATTTTTGTGCCGATTGCCAAGAGTTTCGGCTACGACATTATTCAGTTAGGTATCGTGATGTGTGTGGCCTTGGCGGTCGGAGTGTTGACGCCCCCCGTAGGGCTCAATCTGTACGTGATGGCCTCGATTACCGGCGAAAAGGTGATGGAAATTGCCAAGCACGCCTTGGGCTACGTGGTGATCATGATTTTGGTGGCGATTGCGGTGGCCTTTATTCCGGGGCTTTCCTTGGGACTGGCAGGTATTGTGGGGTAGAGCGTGATAAAACTATTAAAAACAATTGATCATTGGGTAAGTCGCCTCACGCGCTTAATTTGTGTGTTGGCTTTAGGGGCTATTGTCATCATGTTCTTAGCCAACGTTTTTGTGCGTTTTGTGCCCATTTATAACTTCACGCAAACGGACGACTGGATTCAGATTTGCCTCATTTGGATGATCTTTTTGGGGGCGCAGGAATTGGTGCGGACACGCAACCATTTCGTGGTGGAAGTGATGACGGAGCGGCTCGAAGGCAACACGGGGAAAATTTGCCGCATTTTAGTCTGCGCGATCGAACTTGCCACCTATGCGCTTATTTGTTACTACGGTTGGGTCTGGGTGATGAGGGCGCAAGCCTACATGCAATCGATTCCGTGGATGCAGGTTAAGGTAGCCTATGCAGCCGTACCCGTGAGCGCCTTTTTCATGACCTGTTATGCGCTCCGAGACTTCATTCTTGCGCTTCGTGGGCACTACGACGATTTTGAATTAGACTGAAAATTTTCGTAATTAAAAAGAGGCTAACTTATTGTATTTTTGGGCAAAAGCTGCGTATTTTTTGACAAACATTGCTCTATACAATAAAAACATCAATGCAAAAAAAGGTAGTGCATTATGTTGGAGACTTGTATTTTGCCGCCCGCTCGCGAACATTATCTGTCTTTGCCCGTTGTTGACGGTTTTACTTCCTATTTAGCCCGATGGCTGGCCGGACGCGTGTTTGACCCGCCTTATCTCACGCAGCTTCATCGTCCCAAGATTGAGTATTGCTTTACAAGTATTCAGGATGCTTGGGAGCAGTACATTCAGGAATCGCCGAATGTTAAGTTTGAGCAGGCGATCCTCGAGTGCGAAGACCCCCTGAGAAAAGCGCTTTATAAGTTTGACGACAAGGGGTTTATAGAGGTCGTCAAAAAGATGTTTGCCACCCGCGAAAACCTCGCTAAAAGTAATTTACCGACGTTAGAAAAAACTCAGTATCTGTGCGAAAGTATTCTTTGTGCGGTCAGAGAGTTGTCCTCAGACTCGCCCGAGGTGGACACGTTCGGTAGTGTAGGAGGCCCCCGTTGCACGGCATTTTTCTCGCGAATTTATGCCACGCTCATCCCGAACTTTCTGACTTATGACAGCCGCATTGCCGCCGCACTTTGCTATTTCATTCGTGAATATTGCCTAAGCAGGGAGATTGCATTACCTGAAGAACTTCGCTTAGGTTGCGTTCTGGGGTGGGGCAAGAATAAAAAAGAGATGGGTAGAAACCCCTCATGGGGTGACAATACTTTTCTTGTATTTGATCTGATTAAAAAGCGCCCGCTAAAAGAAAGGACATTTGCGTTAAGTAACTATCGGGCGTCATGGCTCGTTGCCGATGCTATTTCAAAGGCTAAAAAGCTCGACTCCCGGGGTAGCGCCTGGATCGGTGACCCTCACGCAATCCATAAAGTGGAAGGGGCATTTTATATGATAGGGATTGAGGTGCCACCTTATGAAGCAAATGTTTAGAACTTTCGTTATCTGACTTTTTCGGTCTTTGAGTCAGCGTGTCTGTCTGGCAACCAGTCTAAAAAATTGAGGTGTTACCATGAATCGGTAACACCTCGAACGATTTCAGCTCAAGCTGAATGCGTGATTAGAAGCTTGCGATTTGACCGTCGGTACGTTTTTCAGTGCCGGCGCACAAAATACCCGTTTCCGGATCACGCAAAATCACTTGACCGCGGCCCATGTGATAGGGGTCGGGCTGGACCACGATGTCGTGGCCCATGCGTTGCAGCAGACGCACCAAGTGGTTGGGCATGTCGTGCTCGACTTCCACCTTCTTGCCGCCGATCCATTGCCAACGCGGAGCATCGAGCGCCTGTTGGGGATTTAAGTGGAAATCAATCATGTTCATGATCACCTGCAGGTGAGCCTGCGGTTGCATCCAGCCGCCCATGATGCCCATGGCCGAAATCGGCTTGTCACCCTTGGAGATGAAGGCCGGGATGATCGTGTGATACGGGCGCTTGCCGCCTTCGTAAGCATTGGGATGCTTTTCATCGAAGCGGAAGTTTTGAGCACGGTCATTGAGCGAAATACCGGTGCCCGGAACTACGATACCGGAGCCGAAGCCGCGGAAGTTACTTTGAATCATGCTCACCATGTTGCCTTCGGCATCAGCCGTGGCAAAATAAACCGTGGAGCTGTAGCGCGGATCGCCCACTTCAGGCATGATCGCAGAATCGGGTTTGATGAGTTTTCTGCGGTCATCGGCGTACTTCTGGCTTAACAATTGCTCGGACGTGACGATCATATGGCTGGGTTCAGCCACGTATTCCATCGTATCGACAAAGGCAAGCTTCATGGCTTCGATTTGCTTATGAAGCGTATCGATTGTATCGCGTTCGCCGAACGTGAAGCCCTTCAAAATATTCAGAGCCATCAAAACCGTGATGCCGTGACTGTTGGGCGGAATTTCCCAAACGTCGTAGCCGCGGTAATCGGTCTTTAAGGGTTCAACCCATTCGGGGTGATAGGCTGCCAAGTCTTCCTTCGATAAGAACCCGTTATGTTCTTTCATGAAAGCATCGATCTTTTCGGCCAATGCACCGCGGTAGAAGGATTCACCCTTCGTGCGGGCAATTTCGCGCAGCGTTTCAGCCATGTCGTGGCTCTTAAAGACATCGCCTGGGCGCAACCACGTATCGTTCGGCGCAAAAGTATCAAACCAGCCCTTGAATTCAGGACGATCGCGATACTTGCTGTAATTTTTGTAGGCTTCTTCCCACAAGCGGCTGATGTTGGGCGAAACGGGATAGCCGTTTTCTGCATAATCAATGGCAGGAGCCATCACTTCTTCCAAAGGCAGACGGCCGAAGCGTTCGTGCATGGCCATCCAACCGCCTAC
>ERZ827186.940-NODE-940-length-27372-cov-3.203280_pt1 | contig 27372 bp, 27 predicted proteins | sample MGYA00519918_ERZ827186 | MGnify/ENA primary metagenome ERZ827186 (study PRJEB31778, sample SAMEA3449275) | human gut metagenome | biome: human gut; feature: human-associated habitat; material: faeces | place: United Kingdom | collected 2010/2012 ...
CGTAACCTTCGCTCCGGGGGCATGCTCCCCCCGGATTGTTGAAACTGAACATATGCTCGGTCGGCTGCTCGAACGCGATGCCGTCCAGCTCGAAACGCGACGAGAAACGCTCGACGCGATCTGCCCCCTCTTGCAGGACGACGATCTCGCAGATGCCGTCTCCGTGCCGAAACGCGTTCTCGACCGAGTCTCCCAACCGGCTCAGCGTTTCCTCGTCGGACGTAGCCCGGGCCCGGTCGACGACGATGGCCAGATCGTCTCGTCCGGCGTAGTCGTCCGCGCGGGGGATCATCTCCTCGATGAAAAGCGTTTCGCCTCGGGTATGGATACGCTGCATTCCCTCGCCGACGAGCAGCGTCAGCTTCTCGATCAGCCCCTGCCCTTCGGCCAGCTTCAGCGGAGCCGTTACCAGTATGCGTGTCCGTTCGGGCAGCGAGGCGATCCGGTTCACGACGTCGGCCACCGTGTAGCGGCGGACCTCCCGGCCCGATACGGGCGAATGGGTGCGTCCGATGCGCGCGAAGAGCAGTTTCAGGTAGTCGTAGATTTCGGTCGACGTGCCGACGGTCGAGCGCGGATTCCGCGTGTTGACCTTTTGCTCGATCGCGATGGCCGGAGCGATTCCGGTAATCAGGTCGACGTCGGGCTTGTTGATCTTGCCCAGAAACTGGCGGGCGTAGGCAGACAGGCTTTCGACGTAGCGTCGCTGGCCCTCGGCGAAGATGGTGTCGAACGCGAGCGTCGACTTGCCCGAGCCCGACAGTCCGGTTACGACGACCAGTTGGTTATGGGGTATCTTGACCTCTATGTTCTTGAGATTATGTACCCGGGCGCCTTTGACGTGGATGTATTTCCGTTCTTTCGAGTCGTTCATGCCTCAATTCCAAATAGACCGCTAAAGATAACGAATTTCTCTCAAAACTATTATCCGCACACGGAGCGTTTCGACAAACGACCGGTCCGACCGCGCCGACTACGGAGGCGTCCGTAAACGGACCGGTCGTCGCTCCCTTGGCCGAACTTCCGGTTCCGGACATGAAACCGTTCCGGCGTCCGGCTGCTCGTCCCGCCTGTCCGGAGTGCAAAAAGACGGGAATATGGATGGCCTGTCAATCGGCGTAGGCTGTTCGGATTCGTGTTCGTGCTGTTCGGGCACGGGTTGGCCGCATGTATTCGGGCCGTTTTCATTTTTGAAAAAGTCCGGTGCGTCGGTTCCGAGGACTTGACTATAACCGGAGTGCTTATTCCGGCTCCGATTCGTTCCGGACGGCATGCGGATTTCGGACTGTTTTTCCGGGTCGAAGGCAGCAGGCTGTTTCTCATTCCGTTAGCGTTACGTTTCTGTACGGCTCTATTCGATCATGCGATTTATCGGTTTGGCAGACGATTTGCGATTTGCGGAGTATCGGGAAATTCCGATCGATGCATTGTCCGGCCGTTGAAAGCAGAATCGAAACGTTGATTATGCGGAAGATAGGCGTCTGTATGCCGGATACGTATCGGATGGTGCCGGTCTGGCGAAGCAGGATTTTTTATACGGTTTGTTCAGGTTGATAATCAATATAATAAAAACCTTTAAAAGTATAGCTTATGTTTCATCATGTCAAAGAACTTCAGTTCAATGCGCGCGTTTCGAAGCCCGATCCGCGCTTTGCCCGCCTGTTGCTCGAGCAGTTCGGCGGAGGTAACGGAGAGTTGAAAGCCTCCATGCAATATTTCGTTCAGGCCTTCGCGTGCCGGAATCCCTATCCCGACAAGTACGATATGCTGATGGATATCGCGACCGAGGAACTGGGACATCTGGAGATCGTCGGGGCTACGATTCAGATGCTGTTGTCGGGAATCAACGGCGAGTTGAAGGACGCGGCCGACAGGGCCGATTTTGCCCGGATGTTCGGCAGCAAGGGCAATCGGGAGGAATTTATCCATGAGGCGACGCTGAATCCGCAGTTCGGCGTGCTGACCGGAGGCGGTCCGCGCCTCACCGACAGCAACGGCGTACCCTGGCAGGGCTCGTACGTCAATGCGAACGGCGATCTGACGGTCGATCTGCGTTCGGACATCGCTGCCGAGTCGCGCGCCAAGATCGTTTACGAATACCTGATGCAGTTTACCGAGGATCCGTATGTGCTCGAGACGCTGAACTTTCTGATGACCCGCGAGGTAGCCCATTTCCAGCAGTTCGAGGCGGCGCTCGACACGATCCGGCCGAATTTTCCTCCCGGCGTGCTTCAGAGCGATCCGCGTTACAGCAACCTCTATTACAATATGTCCGAGGGCGAGGATAGCCGCGGGCCGTGGAACGAGGGCAAGAGCGTCGGCTTCAATGAGACATGGCAGTATGTCGATGACCCGAAGCGGCAGGTCGACCGGACGAACGGGCTGCTCGATACGGAGCCGACCGGAACCGATCGCACGCTGGCGTCTGTCGAGAAGGCCGACAAGCAACTCGGCAAGAAACGTAGCGCAGAGATCGATTCGGCGACGCCCCTCGAGGATATTCAGTGGAGCCGGTATGCCGAAATGGCCGAAGAGATCGGCTGACGGCATGGAATCGATTGTCTCTGACGGTTTCGGGACCGTGAAAAGGAGATCGGTTAAAACGAAATGATAATCGTCTGTCCCGAATTCCGGTCGGCGACACAGTAACCGTCCCGCACATTAATGTGCGGGACGGCTTTTTCGGGGATCGCCTCGGGAGCCGGCGCTCGAAATTTTCGGTCGGAGAACGTTCGTTCGCTCCCATGAAAATGCGGTTTCTTTAATGCGGCTTCTTTCTTGTTCCGTCCGTTCCTTCCGATATTGCATTGCCGGCAGGCTGGTGGCAGCGCATCGCTTCGGCTGGTATCGCCGGACCGGATAACGGAAAACCGGTAAAGGAACGTTAGCTCGGAATTTCCTGCGGCGGTATTTTCCGGAGAAACGGCCGGGCGGCTTATTTCAGAATCTCGATCTGCTGCCGGTGCGTGATCTTTTCGCAATATTTGCAGCGAAGGGCGATCTGCTCTCCTTCCCGGATCACGGTGAACGAGGTCTCGACCGGCTCGTTGTTCGTGATGCATTTCGGGTTGACGCAGCGCACGAAACCCCGGACCGTCTCGGGTATCGTCACGTTGCGCTTTTCGGTGACCCTGAAATTCTCGATGATGTTGACCTTGGCCATAGGCGCGACGATCGCGATCCGGTTCAGCTCGTCCTGCTTGCAGAAGCGGTCGTTGATCTTGATGATCGCTTTCGAGCCCATCCGCTTGCTCTCGAGGTTCGTGCCGAACGTGATCCGGTGCGTATCGTGCTCCAGATCGAGAATCTTGATGATTTTGAACAGGCAGTCGGACGGGATATGGTCGATGACCGTGCCGTTCTCGATGGCCCTGACTTCCAGTTTTCCTTCCGTGTGATCGGTCATGGTATGGCGTGTGTTGTGCGGTTTGTTCCGTTTATTCGGCGACACCCAGCAGGTAGCTGATGATAGCCATGCGGGTGTATACGCCGTTTTCGGTCTGTTGGAAATAGTAGGCTTTGGGGTTGCGGTCGACGTCCGGGTCGATCTCTCCCACCCTCGGCAGCGGATGCAGGATGCGCATATTGGGCTTGGTGCGTTCGAGCATGCTGTTCCTCAGAACGTAGACGTTCTTGACCCGCTCGTATTCCATCGGGTCGGAGAACCGCTCGCGCTGAACCCGCGTCATGTAGACGATGTCGGCCGAGTCGATCGCTTCTTCCATGTTGCGCGTTTCGGTGTACGGAATGCCTTTTTCGTCGAGAAACAGCTTGTACTCGTCCGGCATCTTCAGTTCGTCGGGCGCGACGAACGTGAACGTCGGGTTGAAGAACGACATCGCCTGCAGCAGCGAGTGAACGGTCCGGCCGTATTTCAGGTCTCCGACCATGGCGATATGGAGGCCGTCGAGCGTGCCCTGCGTCTTCTGGATCGAATAGAGGTCGAGCAACGTCTGGCTCGGGTGCTGGTTGGCCCCGTCGCCGGCGTTGACTACCGGAACCTTCGATATCTCGCTCGCGTAGCGGGCCGCTCCCTCGATCGAGTGGCGCATGACGATCAGGTCGCAATAGTTCGATATGACCATGATCGTGTCATGGAAGGTCTCGCCTTTCGATACGCTCGTGTTGGCGGTCTCGGAAAATCCGATGACCCGCCCCCCGAGGTGGTTGATCGCGCTCTCGAAGCTGAGGCGCGTGCGGGTCGAAGGCTCGAAGAAAAGAGAGGCGATTACTTTTCCGGCGAGCACCTGGCGGTGAGGATCGGCCTCGAACCGCGTGGCCAGCTCCATGATCTTCAGAATCTCCTCTTGCGAGAAATCGGTGATCGAGATCAGATTTTTCTTTCCCATATGCAGGTCTTTATAGTAGTCTTTTGTCGAAAGAATCCCCTCTTCCCTGAGGCTGCGCTTCCGTCCGTAAGCGGATATTTCCCTGTCGGGAGCGTATCGGCAATCCCGCTCGTGCGTTTCCGACGCGTCGGTTCCCGTTACACATAGCCTTTCGGATCGATCCGCAAGCCTTCCACGCCCGCGAGCCTTTCTCGGAGCAGTTCCTCGGCGGAGCTCCGGATTGCCAGCGTCATCGTGCAGGCGTTGTCGAACCGCTGCGCAAGCACTTGCGGCTGCATTTCCTTGACGATCCGCATCACGTCGTTCAGCACCAGATAGCCGAAGCCTATTTCCAGCACTGCATCGACCGTCCGCTCGACGACCGATGAGGCGTCCAGCGCGGCGGCGGCCGATTCCCGATAGGCGGCGATCAGGCCCGGTACGCCCAGCTTCGTTCCGCCGAAGTATCGGACGACGACGATCAGCGCGTTGGTCACGTTGCGCGAAAGCATCTGCCCGAGGATCGGCCGGCCGGCCGTCGAGGAGGGCTCGCCATCGTCCACGGCCCGGAAACTGTCGCCCGAAGGACCGAGGCGCCACGCGTAGCAATGGTGCGTAGCGTCGAAGTATTTCTTTCGCAGCGCGTCCACCCGCTCGCGTATCTGCTCCTCGTTCGCTACCGGATAGGCGAAAGCGAGGAACCGGCTGCCTTTGTCCTTATACAGCGCTTCGGCCGGAGCCTCGATCGTCAGGTAGCTGTCGGACGGAGTTTCCATGGACTTTATTTTACGCCCCGGAAAATCCGGTTCCACCGGATGTTCGCGGGGAAGCTCTTTTCCTTGTCCAGCGACAGCCATACGAACGACGGCTTGCCGACGATATGGTCCTCGGGCACGAATCCCCAGTAGCGTGAGTCGAGCGAGTTATGCCGGTTGTCGCCCATCATGAAATAGTAGTCCATGGCGAACGTATAGCTGTCGGCAGGCTCTCCGTTGATCCGTATCTGTCCGTCGGATACTTCCAGCCGGTTGCCCTCGTACGTCTCGATGATGCGGCGGTACAGGGGCAGGTTCGCTTCGGTCAGCGCGACGGTCGCTCCCTTTCGGGGAACCCACAGCGGGCCGAAATTATCGACGTTCCACGGGTACGACTCGCTGTTCGGGAAGATATCGGGATCGGCTCCGGTCGCCTCGTAGCGGACGATTTCCCGCACGTTGCGCAGTCTCCGCAGGCGCTCGACGTTCTCGTCGGTCAGCGGCAGAAAGTAAGTTCCCGCGTCGTACAGTATGTCGCTCTGCGCAATTCCCATTTGGCCGAACAGTTCCGGATTGATCGTCGTGCCGTCGGTCCGCACGTAATAGTTGTACTGCCTGCCGGGTATCTCGCGCTGCGGCTCGCTGTTGACCCATACCTCCGAGTGCTCGATCCGGATCGTGTCGCCGGGCAGAGCGATGCAGCGCTTCACGTAGTTGTCGCGCTTGTCGACCGGACGGTACACGACCTCGGTCCGCTGCAACAGCATGTCGCGTCCGGCTTTCTCGCCGTAGGCCTGCTGAAACTGCCGCAGCAGGTCGTAGTAGCTGGCCGAGGGCTCCATCAGCGCCACCGTGTCGCCGGCCGGAAAATTGAACACGACCGGATCGTTGCGCTTGACGCGCCCCCACCCCGATAGCCGGTGGTAGGGCCACTTGATCCATTCGACGAACGACTTTTTCGTTTGCGACAGAGGCAGCGTGTTGTGTACGAGCGGGAACGACAGCGGCGTATTGGGCATCACCGGACCGTATGCCAGTTTGCTCACGAGCAGATAGTCGCCCACGAGCAGGCTTTTTTCCATCGACGGAGTCGGAATGACGAACATAGCGAACACATAGATGCGGATCAGCGTCGCCACGACCGTAGCGAACACGATCGCTTCGACCCATTCCGACACTTTGCGGTAGGTTCTGTTGGTTTGCTTGCGCTCCTTGTGTTTGCGCCAGAACAGGCGATACATGTATTTCGATATGTAGATGTCGTAGATGACGGCTATGCCCGGCAGCAGCCACGGGTTGCCGGTCCATACGACGAACCACAGCGTGTAAAAGAGCGAAACGACGCCGAACTTGACCCAGCGGTTGCTCCATATTTTCTTCAATTTGCTCACTCTATTCTTATGTGTTTTTATTGGCCCTGCGGCCGTTCGGACGACAAACGGCGTTTCGGTCGGTTTTCGTATCGTTTTTATGGGCTCGGCCGGCTCTTATTCCAGTCCCAGCAGGTCCTTCATCGAGAATATTCCCTTTTTGCCGGCGACGAACTCAGCTGCCATCACTGCGCCCGTAGCGAACCCGCACCGATTTTTCGCGCAGTGCTTGATCGACAGCACGTCCGCTTCCGACTCGTAGGTAACCGTGTGGATGCCCGGCACGACGCTGCGGCGTACGGAGGCGATTTCCAGCGCATCGGGCTCGGTCGTCGTGCCGCTCGTCCAGTGTGTCTTGCGGTCTATTCGGTCGAGAATATCTCCGGCCAGCGTAATGGCCGTGCCGCTGGGAGCGTCCTTTTTCTGCGTGTGGTGCGTTTCTTCGACCGTTACGTCGTAGGTTCCGAAACGATTCATCAGTTCGGCCAGCTTGCGGTTTACCTCGAAGAAGACGTTGACCCCGATGCTGTAGTTCGATGCGTAGAAAAAGGCTCCGCCGTGCTGACGGCACAAAGCTTCCGCCTCGTGGAGCCGCTCGGTCCAGCCCGTCGTGCCGCATACGACCGGTACGCCTGTCTCGAAGCAGATACGCAGGTTGTCGAACGCCGTCGAGGGAGTCGTGAACTCGATCGCCGCATCGACTCCGTGCAGGTTCTCGGGCGTCAGATCGTCCGTATTGTCCCGATCGACGATCAGGGCTATGCTGTGGCCGCGCTCGACGAGAATCCGCTCGATCTCGCGCCCCATTTTGCCGTATCCTATCAGTGCAATTTTCATAATCGGCGGTTTTGTTGCAGCAAATTTACACTAATTTTTAAAAGATTCGCTCCGTGCCGGTCGGATAACATGCCGCCTGTGCGGGAAAATCTTCTGACGGCTTCGTTTCGCGATGGAACCTTATGTCGGGTGGAGCGGATTGGCCGGTTTGCCGTTGCGCGGATCATAGTGGCCCTCAGCGTACTCCGGAACCGGAGCTTTTCCCTCTGTTCGTTTCCGGGCCGGCGCCTCGCGGCAATTGGCACGGAAGCGCATGGCTTCGTGTAGGAGTAGGCTTGGACATGGGGCGATTAGGCTACATATGCCGTTACGGGTTCTATGTACGGTTCCGGTCATTCAGAATGCCGTCTTTGTTCGCCAGCGCCCATTCGACCAGTCCCTCGATGTGCGGCATCAGGCTGCGGCCGCGTTCGGTCAGGCGGTATTCTACCTTGGGAGGTACCTGAGCATAAACTTTTCGCTCGAGCATGCCGTCCGTTTCCAGAGAGCGGAGGGTGACCGTCAGCATGCGCTGCGAGATATCGCCGATCGTCCGCTGGATGTCGCTGAAGCGCATGATACCGTTCGCATGCAGGGTGACCAGCACGAGCGTCGTCCATTTGTCGCCCAGTCTGCACAGCACGTCTCTGACCGGACAGACTCCGTCGCGGTGAAAATTTTGCATTTTTTTCGATCTCCGAATGATTTGACAACCAGTAATCGTTACAGCCGTGTAATCGGCTTATTCCGAGGTGCGTTCTTGTATTTGTACCGGAGGAAGCCTACATTTGCCATATACAAATATAACAGACTTACTAATAAGAACTATCGTTTCATTTAAAAAATTATGGTTATGGCGAAGAAAGTAGCTGTCTTGGCCGTCGATCCGGTGAACGGAATGGGCCTTTTCCAGTATTTGGAAGCGTTTTACGAGAACGGAATCCCGTATCGGGTATATGCCGTGGCGGACCGTCGGGAGATCAGAACCAACTCCGGCATACGGCTCACGGCAGACGATACGGTGGCAGCTCTGAAGGGACATGCGGACGATTACGATGCGCTCGTGTTCAGCTGCGGCGATGCCGTGCCCGTGTTCGCCCGGCATGCCGGCGAGCCGTACAATCTCGATCTGATGGAAGTGATCAGGGAGTTCGCCGGTCGGGATAAGATCGTGATCGGCCATTGCGCTGCCGGTATGATGTTCGAGAAGGCGGGCGTAGCGTCGGGCCGTAAGCTTTCCGTGCATCCGCTGGCCAAAGCCGCGATCGTTCAGGGCCAGGCTGTCGACGAGCCTTCCGCCGTCGATGGGAATTTCTGGACGGCTCGTGACGAGGGCACGATCTGGACGATGATGCCCCGGCTGCTCGAAGAATTGAAAAAGTAGCCTTTGCGTATTCGGGGACGAGTCGGATCCCGTCGCTGCGATTTTCGGCAGCGGCGGGATTCGCCGTTTTGGACGGCAGGGTTTCATTCTCTCGGCGAAAATGCTATCTTTGTTCTCAAACCGATAATAAGGTGCGTTATTTTCTGGAACTTTCCTATTCGGGCAAAGCCTATTGCGGGTGGCAGGTGCAGCCCGGCGATCCGTCCGTGCAGCAGGCCGTGCAGCAAGCGCTTTCCACGCTACTCCGACACGAGACCGTCGTCGTCGGGGCCGGCCGGACCGATACGGGCGTGCATGCCTCGTTCTATGTGGCCCATTTCGATGCGGAACGGGCGGTGGACGATCCGGCCCGGTTCTGCTACCATTTGAATGCCGTGCTGCCCGACGACATCGCCGTGAGCGCTCTGAGAAGGGTCCGCGACGACGCGCACGCCCGGTTCGACGCCGTACAGCGCGAGTATAAGTATTACGTCGCACTGCGCAAAGACCCGTTCCGGCGCGATACGGCTTTCCGTTACGCTTTGCCGCTCGATACGGAGCGAATGAACGAGGCGGCTGCGTTGCTGGTAGGCTGCGGCGACTTTACGAGCTTCGCCAAATTGCATTCCAACAACAAGACGAACGTGTGCCGCGTCGATCGGGCCCGGTGGGACCGAGAAGACGATCTGCTCGTGTTCACGATTGCTGCCGACCGTTTTCTGCGCAATATGGTGCGGGCCATCGTGGGAACCCTGCTCGACGTCGGGCGCGGCAAGATGAGTCCGGAGGACATGCGGGCCGTAATCGACGGACGGAGCCGTTCCCTGTCCGGATGCTCGGCGCCGGCTCACGGGCTGTTTCTGACGGATGTGAAGTATCCGGACGGGATCTATGTCGACACTACGAACTAAATCATACGACCTATGAAAACCAAGATTCAGGAGAAATTCAAAGCGATGTTCGGCGACGGAGCCTCGCTGTTCGCCTCGCCCGGTCGGGTCAACCTGATCGGCGAGCATACCGATTACAATCTCGGCTTCGTGCTGCCCGGGGCGATCGACAAGGCGATCTACGTGGCCTTGAAACCCAATGACGGTACGGTCTGTCGGGTGTACTCGCTCGATTACGACGAGACGGTCGAACTGGACCTGCACGGCGAAAAACCTTCGCAGCAGTGGGCTTGTTACGTGTACGGCGTGTGCCAGGAGATGGAGAAGCGCGGGGCGCTGATTCTGCCGTTCGACATGGTGTTCGGCGGCGACGTGCCTCTCGGCGCCGGCCTCTCGTCCTCGGCCGCGCTCGAGAGCGCCGTCGGATTCGCGCTCAACGAGACATACGGCCTCGGGTTCGACCGGGAACAACTGGCCAAGATCGGACAGATGACCGAGCATAACTACGTCGGCGTCCGCTGCGGTATCATGGACCAGTTCGCGTCGCTGTTCGGCGAGGCGGGCCATGTGATTCGCCTCGACTGCCGGTCGCTCGAGTACAAGCTCGAACCGTTCGATCCGCAGGGCTGCCGCGTCGTGCTGTTCGACACCCAAGTCAAGCATACGCTCGCCTCGTCGGAGTACAATGTCCGCCGTGCTCAGTGCGAGGCCGGTGTGGCCGTCGTGCTCCGGCATGTGGGAGGCGTCGAATCGCTGCGCGACGTGACGGCCGACATGCTCGATACCTATAAAGGCGAAATGGACGAGGTCGTCTACCGCCGCTGCCGCTATGTCGTCGACGAGAACCAGCGTTTGCTCGATGCCTGCGCGGCGCTCGAGAAAGGCGACTACGTCACATTCGGACAGAAAATGAACGGATCGCACGAGGGGCTGAGCAGGCAGTACGAGGTGAGCTGCGACGAGCTCGATTTCTTGGCCGATATCGGTCATCGGACCGACGGCGTGCTGGGCGCGCGGATGATGGGCGGCGGCTTCGGCGGCTGCACGATCAATCTGGTTCGCGCCGAGGCTTACGACGGCTATCTGGCCGAGGCTACGGACCGGTTCGCGCATCGTTTCGGGCATGCTCCGCGCGTGATCGAGGTCAACATTTCTCAAGGGGCCCGACGCATCGGGTAGCCTCCGGCGCAAACCGTATCTCAATGGGCCGCCGCCTCGTGAAGGGGCGGCGGTTTGTGTCCGTATGTATCCCATGTGCGCCGACCCTTCCGACCGCGAGTTTCCCGGAAGAAGGACGGACTGTCCGCTTTCGATTGTCGGTTCAGTCGTCCGGTTTTATGGCATTTTTGCCGATCCGAATGAATAATTTCTCGCCTTGCTTTTCCCCGGCGGCATGATAGGACCTCGTATCCTCGGATTTCGTCGTTCGGGTCCGGCTGTCGTTCCGAAAACCGTAGCAAGTCCGCTCCGGGATATGTCTGTCCGTTAACGGTGGGCTTGCGGGACGGGGCTTTCTATCGGCAAGCGCTCGCCTTTCCGGTGCGATATAATACGAATCTTCGGGAATCGGGACGAGCGGAGCGACGGAATCGACTCCGAGTGAATTTCGCCCCTTTGCCGTATCGGCTTTCGAGTTCCCGATATTTCCGGTTTCGTCGTATGAAATCCTTTCCGGATCCGTCCGCCGCTCGCTACCGCTTTTTGTTGAACAGGGGGAGAATCCGTCCGACGGGCAAGGCTTCGACGGTGATTCCGGAGCCGGTCATCGTTTCGGCGGCGAACAGCGAGTTCCACAGCGCTTCGGCCGTTGCCTCGATGGCCGCCTCGAATAGCGGAGATACCGCTTCGTTATGCAGAAGCTTGGGGGTGTAGTACGCGTTCCGATCGTCGATCAGGTTTTCCGAAGCGGTCGATACGGCGATCACGTAGTCGCCGCTGCCGTTACTGGCTATCCCCCCGGTTCGAGACAGTCCCATCATGCCCCGTTTGGCCAGCCGTTCGAGATTTCGGGCATCCAGCGGCGCGTCCGTGACGATCACGATCATGCACGATCCGTCCGTATCCTGCAGCACGGCATCGCGGTACGGATAGTTCTCCAGATATCGCCCGACAGGTATTCCCGCGATCTCGAGCACGCCGCCGTAGTTGGTCTGCGTCAGTACGCCTACCGTGTAGCCTCCGTACCGTGCGGGCAGAACCCGGGACGAAGTGCCGATACCGCCCTTGAAGCCGAAGCAGATCGTTCCGGTGCCGGCTCCCACGTTGCCTTCCGCTACGGGGCCTTCCTTGGCGTTGCGCAGGGCCGCGAGCACATGTTCTTTGGTGACGTGCCGTCCGCGAATGTCGTTCAGCGTTCCGTCGTTGGTCTCTCCCACCACCCCGTTGACCGACTTGACGTCGCCGTTCTCGGGATTCGAGAGCGTGTAGTCGATCAGCGCGTCCAGACCGGCCGCCACGCCGAGCGTGTTGGTCAGCACGATCGGGGTTTCGATGTTTCCCAATTCCCTGATCTGCGTGTAACCGGCCATTTTGCCGTAACCGTTGCCGATGCAGACGGCTGCCGGCAGCTTGTGCCGGAAAATATTGCCGGGATGGGGAATGACGGCCGTGACGCCCGTGCGTACCGAGTCGCCTTCGATCAGCGTGGCGTGGCCGACCCGGACGCCCTTCACGTCCGTGATCGCGTTGAGCGGTCCGGTTCTGAAAATACCGTACTCGATTCCGTAATCGCGCATCCGGCTTTGGCCGGCAAGCGTGCCCGCCGCCATGAGAAGGCCGAGCGACAGAAGAAATGCTTTCATGCGTTGTTGGTCTGGTTTTTTCGTAAAAGTACGGAAGCCGGACGGGAAAAACAACATCCGGACCCCGTTTCACGGGCCCGGATGCATGCTTGCGCGTCAGCGCGGCCCGCCTACATCGTGAAGCGTACTCCGAAATGGAACGTGCGAGGGAAAGCCGGGCCGTATATGTAGCCGGCATCCTTGGTCTTACCCCGGTCGATGTCTTTCTGGAAGCTGTCGAGCACGTTCTTGACCCCTCCGCTGACCTGCATCGTGACGCAGCGCGTCAGCGCGATGTCGTACGACAGCTTGATTCCGAGATCGAAGAAGCACGGCGTTTCCTTGAGTCGGTCGTCGTCCGGGTTCTCGAAATAGTGCGGTACGAGCATGCTGCCGCTGAAGGTTCCGTAGACCGATGCGCTCAGGCTTTTCGCCGGCGATCCGTTCAGCGAAACGTATCCGTAATGGTCGGGCGAGCGGAGCATCCGCTTTTCCTTGGCTTGCGACGCGCCGGTACTCCAGCTCATCGCCTCCTTGTATGTGCTTCGCTGATAGGTATATCCTGCCTGGATATAATTGTCGGGATCGAGCGCCGCTTTCGCCTCGAAGTTGATGCCCCGCACCGTCGCTCCTCGGGCGTTCGTCCGCATGAAGATCAGGTTGCCTTCCGAGTCGGGCGCCCGCTCTTCGAGAAAGAATACGTCGTCGAGGCTCGTGTAGAATCCTTCGGCCAGCAGGTTGAGCTGCACCTTGCCCGTGTTGCGGTAGAGATCGGCCGACAGCGTGAAGCTGTTCGAGTACTCCGGCTTGAGGTCGGGATCGAGAACGATCAGCGATACGTTGCCGCCTACGGCGTTGACGTGCAGGTCCTCGTCGTAGGCCTGCGGAGCCCGGTATCCCGACGTGTATCCCGCTCGGAGAATCACGTTCCTTACGGGCGTATAGCGGATGTTAGCCCGGGGACTGAACACCGGATTGCCGATCCGGTTGTTCTTGTCGATGCGCGCGCCGATCACGAAATTGAGCCGTTCGCTCTCCCACTCGTTTTGCACGTAGCCTCCGTAGGTGCAGCTCATCTGCCGCATGTCGCGGTCGTAACCGAGCATCCGGTCGTGCAGGTTGTTGCGATTGTATTCCATGCCGAATGTCAGGTGGGCCGGCAGGAACAGGAACTTGTGCATCCGGTAGGTATACTGCGCGCCCGCCACAAGCGTGTTGTCGGACGTTTTGCCGTAGGCGTCCGGATTTTTGTCCGTTCCGTAGTAGCTTTCCCTCCGCACGTCCTGATAAGAGGCGTACACTCCTATTTTGTGGCGTTGGTTCGGCGTGAAGAGGTCGAATTGAAGGCCGCCTCCGTTGATCGAGTGGCGGGCCTGCTCGGTGATATCCGATTCGTGGGGCGGCCGTTCGAGGTGGTCTCCTCCCCGGCGGAAATCGTTGATATGGTGGTATTCGAAAGTCAGTTTGGAATAGGCTCCTGTCTTGTAATAGGCGCGGAAGCCGGCAATCTGCGAGGCGACCTTCGGAATATCCGAGAAACCGTCGTCGTTGCGGTCGTAGTTGTCGCGGTTGCGGACCGATGCGAACAGGTAGGCTCCCGCCCGGCGGTCGTCCGACAGCATGGAAGCGTTGAGGGAGGTATTGACGTCGGCCGTGCCCGACTCCGTGAATCCCGTCGTGTTGGCCAGCGAGACCGAGTTGCGGTGCGGTTCCTTGGTGATGATGTTCACGACGCCGGCGATTGCGTTCGATCCGTACAGGGCCGAGCCGCCGCCGCGGATCACCTCGACCCGGTCGACCATGCCGGCCGGCAGTTGTTCGAGACCGTAGACCGCTGCCAGCGAGCTGAATACGGGGCGGCTGTCGAGCAGAATCTGCGAATACTGGCCTTCCAGCCCGTTGATCCGGATCTGCGAAGTTCCGCAATTCGAGCAGGTATATTCCATGCGCAGGCCGGAAACGTATCCGAGCGCGTCGGCTATATTGCCCGAGGAGGTTTGATCGAACAGTTTCGACGAGAGTACGTTGACGACGGTAGGCGCTTCGGTACGCTTGGTGGCCTGACGGTCTGCCGTGACGACGATCTGTTCCATGATCGCCGTGGAGCGCAGCTTGAAGTCGAGCCGGGTCTGCTGTCCGGTGATGATGGCGACGGTTTGTTTTTGCCGGTCGTAACCGACGGCCGAGGCGACGGCCGTAATCGGTCTGCTTTCGGGCAGACGCGAGAGGGAATAGAATCCGGCTGTGTCGGTCGCCGTTCCCAGCGTGGTTCCTTCGATCTGGATGACCGCATAGGCGATTCCTTGATTCGTTTCGGCATCGACGATCCGTCCCGAAAGTTGGTTCGTACCGTGTTCGGGACCGTGCGCGCGCATGTGTTCCGAAGACAGACAAGAGGCCAGCAGGAGCATGACCTGTAACGTATATTTCATGTTCTTTTTCGTTTGCGTGAGTATTGTGTAACGATAGCGACACGTCCTATCGGCCGTATGCGATCGCATACGGTCTTCGGATTCGAGCGGCCGCTTGAAAGCCGGGCGAAGTCTTCGTTCGGATACCGGTTAGAAAAGGAAAGCCGGCCGGGGAGGGCCGCGCAGGAAAAAGGGGTGATTCTCCCATTGTTGCCTTGCGGCGACGAGATGTTCTTGCTGTCGGGCGGAAAGCTGCCGGAAAACTCTCGGGAGAAGCGCGAGCGCCGAAGTGAGGAAAGTCAGTCCGGACAGTAGTTGGATAGTCCGGCACGAGGCTGCCGAATGCGCGTGGTGCTGGGCGTCGCCGGTATACGGATGCGAATGGACGATCTTGACGCCGTCGATCTCGTGCGCATGGTAAAAGAGCGTCGTTCCGCCGTAATACCCTGCAAAGAGCGCGACGAGCGATAGTCCGATTATTTTGCGCGTCCAGTCTTTCATTCCGTCGCAAATTTAGTCAAATCGATGGAATTTTTTACTCTCGGCGGTTCGGTTCGTTTCCTTTTGCGCTTTTTTCCAGAACGGCGACTTATCGGATACAGCGAGAAAGTATACGTCCGTCGGAAAGAATCTGTATCGGAAGATAAATAGAAAGTCGAGTCGTGTATGGCTCGGTTACAAGTAGTTTCGCAGGAAAAGTCTCCGAGACGGTCCGCATGGCCCCGGTCCGGAATAGCGGTGTGAAAAGCGAAAGCGGCAGCCCGACCGGGCTGCCGCTTTCGTGTTGCCATGGGGAAGCGACGAGGCTTTATTTCGGTTCGACCACCTTGAGCCGGTCGCCCGTTCCGACGGCCACCGCTCTCTGCCATGCTTCGTTGTAGCCCGGAAAATCGGGCATGGCCGGAATGTGTCGTCCGTTGCCGTTGTCCTCGAACCGTCCGTCTTTCTCTTTCTTGACGTTACCGTCCATATACTTGACCAGCAGATAACGGTCCAGCTCCGTCCAGCGATCGAACATTTTCTGGGCCGTGCGGACCGAATAGTCCGTCAGGAAGTCGACCGCCAGTTCGGGATTCTGCTTGTAAAGCATTTCCGCCGCCGCATCGACGGCCGGAATTTCGGCCATGTTGCGATCCTCGGTTTCATGGATCACCCGTTTGATGTCCTCGCTTATGAGGTCGTAACGCAAATAAGCGAAATTCGTCACGCGGTTGAAAAGCCAGAAAGCCGACGTGGTCGAGTATTCGGTCAAATGGCCGTTGCCTTCGCGGAAGCATTCCGGCACGCGCGTCGAGCTGGTATAGATCGGCGTCAGGCACGATGTGCCCGAGTCGTCGACTCCGAACCACAGCAATCCTCCGATCGCGTCGGGCAGCCAGCTTCGGCTTTGGGAAACGAACCAGAAGCCCGTCTGCTGCGTGGCGATCGCACGTTCGTTGACGTACTCCTGCCCGTCGACGGTGAAGGTCATCGGGCGCCAGCGGTACGGCAGATTGTGCCCGCCCGCTCCGATATCGTTGCGCATATCCAGCGGCGTATCCTCGTAATGGTCGCGCATCAGCCACATCACTTCCTTGGCCGACAGCTTCTCGACCGGCTTGACGAACAGCGGCATCCGGTTCGAGCGATTATGCCCCATTGCGTAGTCGAGGTATTTTTCCATAGCTCCCCGCGTCACGCGGTTGAACGTGCTCCAGACGCGGGCTTCGCAGGCCCTGAGCGCGCTGAAGTCGGCCGGCGCGAAAGCCTCGGCGAAGCTGAACCCTTTGTCGGGCCCTTTGTACAGCCCTTTCGATTTGGCGAACGCGATCAGATCGGGCGAATAGAGGCAGTTCTGCGGATCGTCGAGCGGAAACTGCGTGATGCGGGCCTGGTTGGCGTGCATCGAGATGTATCCGTCGGGCACTTTCACGGCGACCCATACGGCACCCCGGTTTACGTTAGCTCCGTCCTTCATCTCGACTCCCTTGCCGACCATTTCCATGTGCCACACTTCGTTCGGGTCGGCTATCGAGAACGACTCCCCTTCCGAGCAGTAGCCGTACTTGGTCACCAAATCGTTCATAACGGCGATCGCCTCGCGGGCCGTGCGGGCGCGCTGAAGCGTCGTGTAGATCAGCGTGCCGTAGTCGATCAGCCCGGTCGTGTCGACCAGCTCGTGCCGTCCGCCGAACGTGCTTTCGGCTATGACGAGTTGGTGCTCGTTCATGTTGCCGATGACCGAATAGGTCTCGGCCGCCTGCGGGATTTCGCCCAAATAGCGACCCGTGTCCCATTCGTATACGGGCATCATCGTTCCCGGGGCGTATTTCGCTGCCGGCCGGAAATAGAGGCATCCGTACAACTGGTGGGAGTCGGCCGTATAAGTGACCATCGTCGAGCCGTCGCGGCTCGCGCCTTTCGATACGAGGATATTCGTGCAGGCTTCGGCCTGCCGCAGAGGCAGCAGCGCCGCCGCCAGCAGGAAAATAGCCGTTCGTTTTCTTTTCATGTTTCGCGCTTTTTCGTTAATTTTGGTTGTCGAAAAACAAATGTAGTAATTTCCAGTCATAAAAATGACCCGCCGAGGGGTTTCGTTATGTCCGTAGCCGATAAAATAGCGTCGCTGAAAGCGTCCTTGCCGTCGGGCGTCACGCTCGTGGCCGTTTCCAAAACCTATCCGCCGTCCGCGATCATGGAGGCCTACGAGGCCGGCCAGCGCGTTTTCGGGGAAAACCGTCCGCAGGAGCTGGCGGCCAAGCAAGCCGAGCTGCCCGGCGACATCGAGTGGCATCTGATCGGCGGCCTGCAAACGAACAAGGTGAAGCTCGTCGCCCCGTTCGTCTCGATGATCCACTCGGCCGAGTCGGCCCGCCTGCTTCGGTTCATCGACCGGGAGGCTCGTCGCAACGATAGGGTGATCGACGTACTGCTGGAGGTTCGTATCGCGCGCGAAGAGAGCAAGCACGGTTGGGACGAGGGCGAGCTGGAGCGCTATTTGCGCTCCGGCGAGTATCGCTTGCTGGAGGGCGTGCGCGTTCGCGGCCTGATGGGCGTAGCGACCAACACGGACGAAGACGAGGTCGTGCGCGCGGAATTTGCGCGCCTGCGCGATCTGTTCGTCCGGTGGAAAGGCGAATTTTTCGACGAACGGTTCGACACGCTGTCGATGGGCATGTCGGCCGACTATCTTCTGGCCGTCGAATGCGGCAGCACGATGGTCCGCATCGGCAGCGCGATATTCGGCGCGAGGCAGTACTAAAGCCGATTGTTTCCGCCATTCCGCCCGGACGGAGTAGGAAATTGGTGAGTTAACCCGCAATACGTTTGGATAAGGGCTATGATCCATACGTTTGTTGCCCTATTAACGCACAAGCATGAAAGCGGTCATAATAGGATTGTTTATCGTTTTCTGTTCGTTTACCTTAAACGGACAGGTTGTGGGTATATCATCGGAGAATATGCCATTGGATTCTACCGACTCCCTTTTTTCTTTGCACTCCTCCATGCCGTCGCGAACAAGGGGGGAAGGGTTCGTATTTTCTGTTAAGACGCCTCATGATAATTCTTGTGTTTTATCGTTATACAAGAATGGGATGTACAATATTGAATTTTTCTTCGATACATCACCGGACGTACTGATTGAAATACCGCTCGGAGATGGGATTTGGCGAGAATATGAGAAGGGAAAGATCGAATTGACAGACCGTTCGACAGGAACTCGAATGAAGGCTATCATGGCGGATACGTTATTGCATTTCATTATGGGACCTGATCATTTTGTCAAATATCCTTTTCGGTGGGATTGGTCCGGTCCAGATCTGCGGAACCCGTGGAGCGAGACCCAACGCGGACTCCTTCTCGATACGGTACGTAACAGACGGGAAGCATATCAACGCAGACCATATGTTCATCTCGATCATCTTGTCGGAGCATACGGCGATCCTTTCGATGTCTCTTCCCTTTATTTGGTGCTGACCAAGATGCATAAATACCGTTTATACATCGGTGCTTATTCGTTCCTTCTCTCTGCCGGTACATGGTGGCGCGATAAGAATCTGATCATTTTGACCGACAGTACGATGAAGCAGAATTTTTACGGTCTGATCGGAGAGAAAGGGATTCAGAGTATGGTTTTCCCGGGCGGTAACAGGGGACAGTATCTGCCCAAATTGGATTGACGATTTGTCTTTTGAAGAATAGAGCCGGCAGTCTGCCGGCTCTATTCTTCTATGATTTATATGGACCGGTTTCGGCACTGTAAAACCGAAGGAGGAATACGGCACTTGAAAATGCAAAGCTTTCCTCGGGCGTTCGTTTCACCATTGTTTATTTGATACGGAGTTTCCGGCCCAGCTGCAGGATCGTCGTGCGGCTGATCTTGTTCAGGCGGCAAATCTGGTCAATCGATACGCCGTACTTGATCGCGAGCTTGCCGAGCATGTCGCCCGAGCGGATCGTATGGTAGACGGCCGTGCTTTGCGACAGGGTCGAGCGCTGGCTTTCGGCCTTTTCCTTGTTCTGGGCTTCGGCTATTCTGGCCAAAATATCGGTCGAGGTGGTGGCGCTGTCGCCTTCGGCCGACGCGAGCAGCGGAAAGTCGTCGTCGTCTTCCTCCAATATCTCCGATGCGCGGGAGTGTATGTTGAAAAACGACTTTTCGAGTGCGAAGGTCTGGTACTTGAGGCAGCCCGTCGGAAAGTCGATGATGAATTCCGGATCGAAAGTCTGGTCGCAGTAGCGCATTTCGAAATGGAGATGAGGGCCCCGGCTTCGGCCCGTATTGCCGCTGAATCCGATGACCTGCCCCGTCTTGACGTATTCGTTGACTTGTACGTTCAGCTTCGAAAGATGGGCATGCCATGTTTCGAGCCCGTTGGGGTGTCGGACGATCACCAGATTGCCGAAGCCGCCCGTGTTGTACTTGGCGTAGCGTACCCTTCCGTCGAACGCGGCACGGATCGGCTCGCCCACTTTCAGCGGGATATCCACCCCGTTGTGGTTGCGACGACGGCGAGGACCGTACTTCGACAGTACGTTTCCGACGACGGGCGGAGTGAACTCGCTCAGATCCTTGACGATTTTCAAGTCGATTACGGGCGGCAGGTCGGCATACTCGATGCTCTTGTACGCGAAGACCTGAGAGGTGTCCCAGTGCTGGGCATAGACCGGCAGCGAGTCGAGCGTACGCAAGGAAGGTCGGTAGAAGCTCCATGTGTTGTTGCTGTACAGGATCACTTTCGTCTCCGGGTCGTCTGTCGGCAGCGTGTCGAGCGGCCGCTGGGGCAGTTCTTCGAGATGGGGAGCGGCCGGCGGTCCCGCCGGTTTGCGTCGCTGGGCGTCGACGCGGGTCAGGCAAAGAAAAAGACAGACCGTCAGTATAAGGTTTTTGAGCATTCGGTCGGGTTTAGAACGAAAACAAAAGTACGAAATATTTTTTACTTTCGGCCTCGGCGTTCCGTTCGGTAAGGGTGTCGTGTGGGGACAAACGCACTGTCTGTTCTTCATCGTTCAGCCCGGCACGCTGTCGTGTAGCGCGTTTCGGGACGAAACGCCCGGAATGCGAATGTCCGGGGGGCGGTCAAGGCGGGTCGGTTCCTGCCACACCCGAGCAACGGTCGGACGAAGCGGATACCGTCGGGTTGCATGGCCGGCTTGTGGCGGATTTGACTCGAAATAAGAACGAAACGGACAAATTTTTAGAATGTTAATAGCTTTTGAAAACTTTGACAGACCATCACCCGGCGAAAAAAGGTAATGGAAACGGGAAACGAAAAAAACGCCGCCCGCTTCGGTGTTCTCTGCCGTCGGGTCGCGGAAAGCAGGCGTATGCTCTGTTCTTCGTTAGCGTTGGTTTTCTATATGGCTCGGTCCGATATGAAACCGATCGGTTGGTCGGATGATTCGGGATACAAAGAACGCCTGATGCTTTCGCCGGAGCCGCCGTTCCGGCGAGCCGAGGCGGGTCATTTATCCGGTCCGGTTTCGCTCAGGTAGCGTTCCGCTTCTTCGAGCGCTGCGAAGAACGGTTCGCCGAAGCGACGGACGATCGGCTCGCGCAGCGTGCGGTAGACCGGTGTGCCGAGTTTGCGTCCCAATCGTCTTGCGCTGTCGCAAACGTCCCATCGGTGGTAGTTGAGGCCGACGGTTCCGTTGCTCAGAGTAATGAGCCGGATCGGATACAGGTGGCATGAAATCGGTTTCTGATAGGGCGTGCGTCCTTCCCTCCATGCCCGCTCGATCGCGCACATCGTGACGCCGTTTTCCTCGAACGAGTATGCGCACTCGGCTTCACCGATCAGCGGCGTGGTAAGGTCGCCGTCCTCGTCGAGAACCATGAAGCCCTGCCGCTCGACGGCCTCGATCCCTTCGGGCTTCATATACGGTCTGTACGCTTCCCACTCGTGTTCGAGCACTTCTACCTCGTCGATTTCGAGCGGAGCTCCGGCGTTGCCCTCGACGCAGCAGATGCCCTTGCAGTGCGACAGGTCGCAGCAGAAACGCTCGGTCAGCAGCTCGGAGCTGACGATCTTGTCGTCGATCTGGATCATCATGGCTGCGCCTGCGAGGTTTCCTCGATAATCAGGTCGAACAGTTCGGACATGCTCATGCCCATCGCGGCGGCCTGCTGCGGGATGATGCTGTGCGCGCTCATGCCCGGAATCGTGTTCACTTCGATGAAATACGGCTCGCCGTCGCGCACGATGAAATCGATGCGGACCACGCCCCGGCAGTTCAGCTTCTTGTAGGCCGCCAGCGTCATCGCGTTTACTTTTTTTACCGTTCGTTCGTCCAGATCGGCCGGGGTGATTTCCTTCGAGAATCCCTGATACTTGGCCTTGTAGTCGAAAAACTCGCTCTGGCAGACGAGCTCCGTAATCGGAAACAGATACTCCTTGCCCCCGGCGATCATGACGCCGCAGCTGATTTCGCGTCCGTCGATGCATTCCTCCATCAGCACGTGGTCGCTCTCGGCGAACGCGGCCTCGACGGCGGGAAGCAGCTGTTCCCGCGTTTTGACTTTCGTGACGCCGAAGCTGCTTCCGCTGGCGTTCGGCTTGACGAACAGCGGCAGGCCCAGCCGGCCGATCACCTCGTCGGGATCGACCTGACTGTGACGGTCGAGCAGAATCTCGCGGGCCATGTTCAGACCCGCTCCGTGCAGGGCGCGTTTGCAGGCCGCCTTGTCGAACGTGATGACCGATGTGACGAAGCCGCAGGACGAGTACGGGATTCTCATCATGTCCAGATATCCTTGCAGGCGTCCGTCCTCGCCCGGCGTGCCGTGAATCAGGATCAGGGCGTATTCGAGACGAATCCTGCGCCCGCCGAGCGTCAGCGTGAAGTCGTTGCGGTCCAGCTCCGTCGTGGCGCCGTCCGGAGCCGTATAGGTCCAGCGGCCGTCGTGAAGAACGATTTTGTATACGTCGTATTTGTCGGTATCGAGTACCTGTTCGATCAGCGCGGCGCCCTCCAGCGCGATTTTCCATTCGGAAGAATCTCCGCCGGCGATCAGGGCGATTTTTTTCTTCATGGTTCGAGTTATATACGGCCGCAAATTTAATGCTTCCTTTCCGAAAAACATTACGGGTTGTACAAATCCGTGTAGCGGAAATCGAATATTTCCTGCAGCATCTCGATATAGGCGTCCGCTTCGGCGTTCGTGCCGTCCAGCTCGCGCGCCTTGCGGAAGTCGTTCAGCGCCCGGTGGAACAGTCCTGCCCGGTACAGCAGGCGCCCCCGCCGCATATACAACGCGCTTTGCTCGGGCGTCCGGCCGATTGCGCGGTCGAGTTCTTCGATCCGGCGGATCGTCTCATCGGGCGTATCCATAGAGTCCGTTTTCCTTGATGTATTCCCACACGCCGGGAGGCAAGTCGTCGGCCGGGTTCTCCCCCCGGCGGATTCTGGCGCGAATATCGGTCGCTACGACGGGAATGGTCGGGACGTCTTTCAGAAACGTGAAGCGTTCGTCGGAAACGCTGCCCGGCTCCGTCCCGCGCGGATAGACCAGAACCTCGAAGCGGTCCAGAATCTCCCCGGACCGGTACCAGCGTCCGAACTCTCCGACAATGTCCGTGCCGACCAGCAGGGCGAACCGGCGCGACGGATATTTCGCTTGCAGTACATCGAGCGTGCGCAGTGTCAGCGACGGCTTGGGCAGCGTGAACTCGACGTCGCAGACGGCTATGCGCTCTCTGAGCGGAGACGAGCCGACGGCTATCCGAGCCATTTGCAGCCGGTGTCGCTCCGCAGCGAGCTCTGAGGGGGATTTCAGCGGATTCTGCGGCGATACGACGAACCACAGCGTAGCCTCGGGCATGGCTCGCAGAACGTTCTCGGCGATACTCAGATGACCTTTGTGAATCGGGTTGAAAGATCCCGGCAGCAGGATGGTCGGCTCGACTTCCATACTATCCGATGAATTCGGCGACGGTTTTTTCTGCCTCGGCAACGGCTTCTTCGAGCGAGTCGTTCACGATCACCCGGTCGAACTGCGGGGCATGGGCGATCTCCTGCTCGGCCTTGGCCACCCGCTTTTCGATCGTTTCGGCCGAGTCGGTTCCCCGACCGACGAGCCGGCGCCGCAGCTCCTCGACCGAAGGCGGCATGATGAAGACGGACAGGGCGCTTGCGCCGAACGTTTTCTTGAGATTGACGCCTCCTTTGACGTCCACGTCGAAAACGATTACGCTCCCCTTCTCCCATATCCTGTCCACTTCGCTGCGCAGCGTGCCGTAGCAGGTTCCGGGATAGACCTCCTCCCATTCGACGAACTCCCCTGCCCCCGCGCGCGCTTTGAACTCGTCGTTGCTGAGGAAATAGTACTCGCGTCCGTGAACTTCCTTTCCTCGCGGCGGCCTGCTCGTGCACGATATGGAAAATTCGAGGCGGGGAAATTTTTCGAGCAGGCGGCCGATGATCGTGGACTTTCCCGCTCCGGACGGAGCCGAGAAAATGACGACTTTTCCTTCGGTGATTCGGGACATGGCTGTTATCGTGTTTGATCGGATGGACTTAATTCGGGGAAGGAGCTTTTACAAGATATTGAGCACCTGTTCCTTGATCTTTTCGAGCTCGTCTTTCATTTCCACGACCATTTTCTGCATCGTCGCTTCGTTGGACTTCGATCCGAGCGTATTGATCTCGCGCCCGAGCTCCTGCGCGATGAACCCGAGCTTGCGGCCCGCTCCCTGCTCGGCATGCGCCACTTCGCGGAAATAGCGGCAGTGGTTCTGCAGGCGGACTTTCTCCTCGGTGATGTCCAGTTTTTCGATGTAGTAGATCATTTCCTGTTCGAGCCGTCCCGCGTCGTAGGGTATGCCGAGCGATTCGACGTGTTCCCGAATCCGGGCCTTGATCGTTTCGGTGCGTGCTTTCTCGTACGGTTCGATCTCGTTTTTGATCTGCTCGATGCGGTCGATGCGGCGGAGCAGGTCGGCTATCAGCGTGGTTCCTTCCTGAGCGCGGAACTCGTCGATGCGGTCGAGGGCTTCGGCTACGGCGCTGCCAAGTGCCGTCAGTTCTTCGTCGGAAACGGCTTCGGAGTTGTTCTGCACGGTGTCGGGCAGCTTCAAGATGGCCGTCATCGCGGCCGCGTCGGCCGCCGCACTCCCCCAGCCCAGCCCGCTCGCCTCGGCGAGTTCGCGGAGCTGCCCGGCATAGTGCGCGAAAATGTCCCGGTCGATCGTCACGCCGGTGGCCCGACCTACCGTTTCGTACGATACGAAGACGTCGATCTTCCCTCGTTGGAGCCGTTTGCCTACTGTCTGACGGATCTCGTATTCGCACTGGCGGTATGCGGACGGCAGCTTGACCGCCAGATCGAGCTGCTTGCTGTTGAGCGAGCGGATTTCGACGGTTATCTTCTTGTGCTCCGTCGCGGCTTCGGCCTTGCCGTAGCCTGTCATCGATTTAATCATCACGCTATCATTTGGAAACGCTTGCAAAAGTAAGCCAAAAAACGCGTTAAAAAAAATGGACGGTTTCGGGTTGTTGTATAAAAACGGGAAAATCTTTCGCGGTTCGGAGATTTTTTGGTAAGTTTGAAGCTGTTATTCCCGATTCTTTTAGAGTATTAACCGTATAATTTCTTTTACGACGATGAAAAAACACAATTTCAACGCAGGACCGTCGATTCTGCCGCGCGTAGCCATCGAGAATGCCGCCAAGGCTATTTTGGACTTCGAAGGCATCGGGCTGTCGCTGCTGGAAATATCGCACCGGACGAAAGATTTCGAAGCCGTGAACGACGAAGCCGAGGCGCTTTTCCGCGAATTGCTGCATATTCCCGACAACTACAAAGTTCTTTTCTTGGGCGGCGGCGCCAGCACCCAGTTTTTCGAAGTGCCCTACAATTTTCTCGAAAAGAAAGCCGGTTACGTCAATACGGGCGTATGGGCCAAGAAGGCGATCAAAGAGGCCAAATTGTTCGGCGAGGTCGAGGTGCTCGCTTCCTCGGAAGACAAGAACTTCACCTATATTCCGAAAGGATACGCCATCCCGTCGGATTTGGATTATCTGCACATTACCTCCAACAATACGATTTACGGCACGGAGTACCACACCGACATCGATTCGCCGGTTCCGCTGATCGCCGATATGAGTTCCGACATTCTGAGCCGTCCGGTCGACGTGAGCAAGTACGCGATGATCTACGGCGGCGCGCAGAAGAACATCGGTCCTGCCGGCGTGACGTTCGTCATCGTGCGGGAGGACGCGCTGGGCAAGGTTTCCCGTCCGCTGCCCTCGATGGTGGACTACCGCAATCACATCGCCAGCAAGTCGATGTTCAATACGCCTCCCGTGTTCGCGATCTATGTCGTGAAGGAGACGCTCAAGTGGCTCAAGTCGATCGGCGGCGTGCCCGAAATCCAGAAGCGCAACAAGGCGAAAGCCGATCTGCTCTACGCCGAAATCGACCGCAACCCGCTGTTCGTCGGGACGGCCGTCAAGGAGGACCGCTCGCTGATGAACGTCTGCTTCGTGATGAGCGAACCGTATGCCGATCTGGCACCCGAGTTCCTCGAGTTCGCCAAGGGCAAAGGTATGGTCGGCATCAAGGGGCACCGTCTGGTGGGCGGTTTCCGCGCGTCGATCTACAATGCGCTGCCGATCGAGAGCGTGCAGGCACTGGTCGACTGCATGCGCGAGTTCGAGAAGATCCATGCCAAATAGGCGTTTATGGGAATCCTCGTCATGTACCCCGGACCTTCGCGGGTGAAAAAAGCCATTTCGTTTGAAACCTTAGAGAACGTTACGTTTATGAAAATATTGGTAGCTACCGAGAAACCGTTTGCCAAGGCGGCGGTCGACGGTATACGAGAAATCGTCGAGGGAGCCGGATACGAGCTGGCTCTGCTCGAAAAGTACGCCGATAAGGCGGAACTGCTGGCCGCCGTGGCCGATGCCGACGGACTGATCGTCCGCAGCGATAAGGTCACGCGCGAGGTGATCGATGCGGCCCGGAACCTGAAAATCGTCGTGCGGGCCGGAGCCGGCTACGACAACGTCGATTTGGCGGCCTGCACCGAGAGGGGCATCGTCGTGATGAACACGCCCGGACAGAATTCGAACGCCGTGGCCGAGCTGGTCGTGAGCATGATGATCTTCATCTCGCGCAACCAGTTCACGCCGGGTACGGGAGCCGAAGTAAGCGGCAAGCGTCTCGGAATCCATGCCTACGGCAACGTGGGACGTATCGTGGCGCGCTACGGGCGGACGTGCGCTCGGCATGAGCGTGAAGGCGTTCGATCCGTTCGTCGATCCGAGGCAGCTGGAAGCCGACGGCGTCGAGGCGGTCGGAACGGTCGAGGAGTTGTATGCCTCGTCCGATTACGTTTCGCTGCACATTCCGGCTACGGCCCAGACGCGGGGATCGATCGGTTACGAATTGCTGTCGAGTATGCCCAAGGGCGGCGTACTGATCAATACCGCGCGTAAGGAGGTGATCGACGAGCAGGGATTGATTCGGGCGTTCGAAGAACGCGCCGACCTGAAATATATCACCGACATCGCTGCCGAGGCACAACCTTTGCTGACGGAGAAGTTCGGCAAGCGGGTGTTCGCTACGCCGAAGAAGATGGGGGCCGAGACGGCCGAGGCCAATCTGAATGCGGGTTTGGCAGCTGCCCGTCAGACGGTCGATTTCCTGAAAAACGGCAATCGCAGGTTTCAGGTCAACAAGTAGTTCTTCGCCGAAGAACGGGCCCCCGGAACATCGTTCCGGGGGCTTTGCATCTTCGGTTGTCCGGATAGTATCATTCAAAAAATAGGAAATATGGTAAAGATCAAACCGTTCCGGGGCATCCGCCCGCCGAGGAAATACGCCGCCGAGGTGGCCTCGCGTCCGTACGACGTGCTCAATTCGCAGGAGGCTAAAAAGGAAGCTACCGAAAAATCGCTGCTCCACATCATCAAGCCGGAGATCGATTTCGATCCGATCGCCGATGAGCATTGCGAGGAAGTCTACCGCAAGGCCGTCGAGAACTTCCGGCGCTGGCGCGAGCGCGGGTGGCTCGTGCAGGACGACGAGGAGAAGTACTACGTCTATGCGCAGACGATGGACGGCCGTACGCAGTACGGGCTGGTCGCCGCCTGTCATTTCGACGATTATGTCCGCGGCAGGATCAAGAAGCACGAGCTGACGCGTCCCGACAAGGAGGAGGACCGTATGATTC
>ERZ827186.956-NODE-956-length-26932-cov-4.442386_pt1 | contig 26932 bp, 39 predicted proteins | sample MGYA00519918_ERZ827186 | MGnify/ENA primary metagenome ERZ827186 (study PRJEB31778, sample SAMEA3449275) | human gut metagenome | biome: human gut; feature: human-associated habitat; material: faeces | place: United Kingdom | collected 2010/2012 ...
ATTAAGGTTTTCAAAACGTCGTGCCGGATCGAATAGAAATACTTTGAAATATCGCACTTCAAAACCCAGCCGTCAACCCCGTTTTTCCGGTAAAACCTCCGCATAAATTCTTGAAGCCTGTCTAATCCGTAGTGCGTACCTTTTCCCACCTGTGAAGCGTAATTGTCGCGTATGAATGAACGCGTAAAGATCGGTTCAAGCACATTATCACAAAGCGAATGTTGAACCACTTTATCTTTGTAGCTGTTTGACATAACGACGCGCCTTTTCGGTTCGTACACTTCAAACGTATTGTATTGCGACATTGTATAGTGCTTTGTTCTGATCTGCGCGCTCAAAAGGTTTAATGCTTCAAGAAGGTTTACTTCAAACTTTGCCGCCGCTCCTTTCCACCTTTTGCCTTGCCGCGCCTTTCGGTAGGCATAGTACAGGCTTTCGAAGCTGTATATCTTTTCAAAATCTGTCATAATAAAAAATCCTCGCTGTTTATAACCTTTGCCAGCCGCCCGAAGGCGGTATGCTCCGGTATCGGCGATCCTGTATTTGTCCCCGCCGTGGATAGCGGCGACGGGATACACCTTCCTTTGATGATGGTATTCTGCTTTCGGCTTGCGCCTACTCGATCGCGTGTTCCATCAAAGCGGGCGAACGCCCCTGTTCCCGTTGTAAGCGTTGTTGTTGTTCAACGTGCCGTCCGTGTTGACGTTGCGGACGTTGTTCGCGTTCGACGAATTAGGCGTAACAAGATGTACCCCAAACGTTTTTCAAGCCCTCGCTTTGTCCCGCTTTTTCCACGCGGTAGTCATATACTTTACTTCAAGCGCCATTTTGCTCCAATATTCGCAACTGCTCATAGAAATAAAGCCCATTTCCTGCGAAAGCTCTATGAAAAATAGAAGCTCCTTGCAATAGGTCAGCGCCTTTGCTTGTAGCTTCTGCCGTTGTCTGTATTCCTGCGCGTCCCGAAGGTCTAATTCGTTCGCTTCAAGGACGCATTCGAAAATGTCCACCGCTTTATCCTGTATCCTGTTCACAAGCGTAAAGCGGTACTTCTTCGGAAATCTCTCTGTCGAATTGGTTATCGTGAAGGTGTGTTTTACAAGGTCTTTCGCCTTCACAATTACATTGAATTCCGACGGTTCTTTTCTTTCCTGTTTCTGCATATATGCACCGTTCCTTCCGCATTTTCCCGATCAAGGCGGTATCGTCGGCGCACCCGTCGAAGATGAAGCCTACTTCGGTAATAGTCAGCGTTGCCGCGTTCCCTGTTACCGTTGTTCCTTTGATCGTTACCCGCTCCACGCCGCATTCCTCGCAAGGCGGGGAAAGTTCCGCGAAGATATTTCCGATCACGCACGACAATTCCGCCGCCGTGCAAGCGTACCGCGTCAACATTCGATCCTCTGCAACGCTTCGTTCCAAATGCCTGTTGACGAAATGCCGTCAAGGTCGGCAAAGAGGATCAAAAACGGATTGTCGGAAATATCGTTGAAAAGCACAAGTTCGATCAAGTCAACGCGCGCGTCAAGCGCATTTGTGATATTCAAAAGATTTGTTGCGGCGTTTTCGTCCAGCACGTCTTGAAGCCCTTCGAACCACGCGTTAAAGTCTGCCGCCGCCTGTATTTCGAAAGCCGCCATGTGCTGTTCGAACGCGTCGTATTGCGTGTTGCCCTGCAACTTTAGCGAATTCATGTACGATACAAGCGAATTGTATTCCGCCGCCGAAAGGCTCTGATAATCAGCAAACCACGCTTGAAGCTGGGCGTTAAATGCTTCCGTGTCGATCTGCTCGACAACTGCCGCCACAACGCCGCAAACGGAAGTATCAAGGCGAAGATCGGTTATATTGCCTTGCGTGATTGCGGTAACGCCCGCACCCACGTAAATATCCGCAAGCGCAAGTTCGTAAATATCCGCGTCCCTCTGCAACGCGGGCACGGAAGGCGAAGCGCTGAATGCGGAAGATTTAACCGCCGCCGTGATCGTCCTGTTTGTCAAGTCCCATCGGACGACAACGCGATCAATGCGGTTTAACTGTCCGTCCGCCGTCGCAATCGTGATCGTATGGTCGCTTGTGTTGTTGTAGAAATAGCCGTTGATCCACGCTTTTCCCGTCTTTACAATAACGTCCATCCCGCTACTGATTAGCACTTGAAGCCCCGTTGACGGGACGGGGAAAACGCCGTTCCCGATAAACGAAGCGAAGTATTCCGCCCAATCTTCCGCCTTGTACGTGCGATCGTGCGAAACGCTGTTAAAGAAACTCGATTTTTCCATGTCTGCACCCCTTTATTTTGTAATCTGCCGAATTTGTGTCAGCAAGGCTGGCAAACTTTCGCCGAAGGTTATGTCGATTTCTTCGCCGCTCGTTTCGTAGGTTTCCGCAATTTCCGTTATACGAACGTCAATGCGGACGTTCCAGCGCTTATTGATACAAGTAACACGGTCGCCCAAGTCGTAATCAACGCCGTATTGCAAATTCGCGTTAGTGTTGATCTTCGATCCGAACGCCAGCGTTTCGGCGTATTGTTCTAACTCTTCCGCGCCGCGCGCTGAAAGAAGCGCTAAATATTGCGCGTCGGTAAGCGTGATCGTCTGCTGGTTTTCGTCCTCATATTCCTGCACAATATCCGTTGCATTTATGAAAACTTCGTCCCGCTCCAATCCTGCTGCCAAACTGCCTACTTCCGCAACCTTCCGCGCAACGCCTTCTTTCTCTTCGCCGCCGACATACGCCGTTGATTTCAAGTTTTCAACGCTGTTTGTGTATTCCTGTTCAACGATGTTGTCGAATTCCTGCGAAAAGATACAAGGCGCGTTTCCTTCGGCGTTGCCCGCCGTAAGGTCGCGCCCTTTGTAAACGGAAAACGTATGCGCGCCCGCGCGCGTGTCTGTGATAACCCGCATTCCCAGCTTTGCCGCCTTTGCCGCCGTTTCCGCCGCAAGCTGGGCATTTACGAACGCTTCGGACGTGTAATCAATCGTGCCGCTTCCGGTGTCCGCGTCGTCTGCCGCAATGCTGAAATTCGGAATATTGCGGAACGCGCCCGCTTCCGTGCAAGTCTGCCGAACAATGGCATACAAAATATTCTGTGTCGTGTCCTGTGTTATGATTTGTTTTGTAACGACGCGTTTTCCGATCCACGAAAGAAGGAATTTGCCTTGCACTTCGATTTCCTCCATGCCCTGCGAATTCTTCGTTATGTGCGTGTACCGGATTTCCGCCGCTTCCTTGCCGCCGCGCTTGACAATGATATTATTCTTCACCAGCAAGCGGGCGTGATCTTCGGTGAAGGGAACAAGCAATTTGAATTCGCCGCAAGTCCAATAACGGCGCGTCCATATCAACGAAGAAATCTTTTCGACGATCCCTTGAAGCGTCATTTCCCGATTGTAAACGTATAATTCCATCATTACACCCCCAAATAAAGGTTATTATGATAGATTGATACTTCGAGATTTTCCGCGTTTGTATCCGCCGAATAGCGGAAAAGATTGTCGCCCACGGCAAGCTGTAAATATGAACTATCCACGTCAAGATAGCGGAATGCGTCAATCGTCGCGCCGTCGCGTTTCAGCTTTACCGCTTTTTCGCCGTATCCGGTCGATACGGAAAGCACGTCGCCCGCTTGAAGCGCGATATTCAGCTTGATAAACTCTTGCGTATCTACGTTCAAAAGCTGGGGATTTGTCAGTTCGCCCAGCGCGCGGAACTCAATTCGGATACCGCTTTTCACGTCGCCGGAATTAAACACGTTGACGATCAGCGAAGGCTGGCGATAACCGATTTCCCATCCGTCGTAAAGTTCCAGCCCATCCGGAACGGGGAATTCAAAGCCGCCGATCCACGTTGCTATATCTTCGCGCGTTTCCGCTTCTTCCCGCCAAAACGGATTAAGGCAAGTAAGATTGACGGCGAATTGCTCGAAGATCGGTTTTCGCGTGAACAACGGCGCGTCGTCGATCTTGCAACCGATAACCCGCTTGAAGTCGCCGAATTCATACGTCAACGTTGCTTCGTATTGCGGATTTAATACCCTGTTCATTTGTCGTCGTAAACTCTGCGCCGCCTGTCTGTCCCTCTCTTTGATGAAGCCGACAATATCAATATTCCTGCTTTCGATACGATAGCCCAAGTACGTGTCGCCGTCCTGTCCCATGCTGTTTGTGCTGTAAATCGCGTTCCGCACGTCAGACAAGCCCACAACGTCCTTGAAGTTCACATGATACAAAGAAGCGGGGGAAAACTCTATGCTTTCCCCGCGCTCGTTTGTGTAGGTCAATTTTTCTTTTGCTCTCATGCCATAACCTCCCGCGCAATTTGTCTAAACTGCCGCGCCGCTTCCCGCTGTTGCTTCGCGTAGCTGGTTTCGTTCGCATAGATGTTTTGCGTAACGTTGACGTTCGGCGCGCTCTGTCGGTCGGTGTTTCGTGTATCTGTCCGGCGATATTCCGGAACGGCGGACGCGGTTTCACGGCGGATCGTCTTTTCAACGCCGCGCATTTCACGGGCGAAGCCCTCGCCCAAGCCCTGCGCCATGTATTCGCCGATACCCGCAAATACCTTCGACGGGGAAGCAATGTCCATTTCATCCTCAACGGCGGCGACAATATCTTCCATCATGTCGCGGACGTTGCTTTCAAGCCACCCGCGCATATTCTGGAAGCCCTGCCAAATACCGCGCACCATCTCTTCGCCCGCGTCCGTGAAATCGGATACGAAGGAACGAAGCGCCGTAATAATCGGCTGGATAATCTGCGGAACTTTCGACGTAATTTCCGGAATACCCGCCACCATGCCCTGTGCAATGCTCTTGTCGATGTTCTGCCCCTCCAGCACAAACTTTTGATGTTGCGCCGTAAAAGCTGTAATCGTACTTTGAACAATCTGCGGGATTTTTTGCGTAATCTGAACGATTGCCGTTATCATGCCGGAAGCAATATTCTTGTCGAAGTCCTGTCCGGCTTGATTTAGTCTTTGCGCCTGTGCGGTCAGTCCCGTTATAACCCGCTCGACGATCGCATTTACCGCGCCGGAAAGTCCTTCGATATTCGCAAGAATACCGTCATTCACCGCGCGCACCGCTTCGGCGGCGGTCAGTTCGCCCGCTCCGCCCATTGCGGCGGTCATATCAGACGATACGCCGTCCATGCTGTCGCCGAAGCCTACGCCCACGCCGTCCGCCATGTTGCCGCCGATTTCAGCGAATACCGTTGACGGGGAATGTATGCCGAAGAAGTTTTTAATGCCGTTCACAAGCCCCGAAGCCCAGCCGGATACCTGTTCCCATAGCCACGAAGCCGCGCCGCTGATACCTTCCCACAAGCCGCGAAGAAGGTTTCCGCCCGCCTCGACAAGCATATACCCAAGATCGCCGATCGCGCCGACAATGCCCGTTATAATCTGCGGGATCGCCGCAACAATTTCAACGATGATTTGCGGCAAGTTCTGAATGAGCGCCACGAATAGCTGTACGCCCGCCATAATGATTTGGTCGATGTTTCCGATCAGCGCGTCAACAATTCCGCTGATGATCTGCGGGATCGCTTGAACGATCGTCGTTATAATCTGCGGAAGCGCCTGTATCAGCGCGACAAGAAGATCAATACCCGCTTGAATGATAAGCGGTATATTTTCCATAAGTGCCGTAATAATGCCGTTTATGATTTCCGGAATTGCGGCAACGATCGCCGTTATGATTTCCGGAAGGGCAGTAACCAGCGCCGTCAAAAGGTCGATACCCGCTTGAATGATCTGCGGGATTGCGGACAATAACCCGTCAATAAGACTTGTAATCAGCGTCGGCAACGCCGCAATCAGAACGGGGATCGCGTCGATAATGCCTTGTGCCAGCCCTGTAACAAGCTGTAAAGCCGCGTCAATCAGCATGGGGATATTGTCGATCAGCACTTGCACAACGTCCACGACAAGCTGAACAAGCGCCGGAACAAGCGTCGGTAACGCCTGTGCGATACCCTGCGCCAGCGTCGCGATCATCTGAAAAGCGAATTCTATAAATGTCGGCAATAGTTCCGCCAGTTTTTCAACCGCGAACGTCACAAGCCCCAGCAATCCGTCTGTAAACTGTTGCGCCGCACCTTCCGCGCCGGAAAGCGCGCCCGTCAATCCTTCACCTATCAAGGCGACAAACGGCGTTATTTCCTGCAAAAGTTCCGCCGCAAGCTGTTTCAGCTTTGTTATAATCGGCTCTGCAATCGCACCCAGCGCCGCCAGCGCGTCGTTAAACTTCGCCGTCGCTTCCTGCGCGGCGATAATGTCGCCGTTTACTTCTCTGTATTTGTCCGCCGCTTCGGAATACAGCCCGTTCAACGTTTCCGTAATAAGGGCTTGCCGCTCCTGCTCCGAAGTGCAAGCGTCAAGTTTTGCTTGAAATTCATCTTCCGAAACGCCCGCCCAATTCAGCGCGTCCGCAAGGCTTCCCGTGATCGCGCCCGTTTTCGCTGTTTCGTTCGCCGCTTCGGTCAAGCCTTCGATCGGCAAGCTGTCGCCGAAGGTCGCGTAAACGCCCGTGCAAATATTTGTCCACTCCGAAAGTTCTTTTTCGTTCGTGGTCAGCTTCGCAAGGTGGGCGGCGGCTTCGGTCGCCTGTCCGTCGTCGCCAAGAATGCCGTACAATTCCGTATAGGTGTTTTTCGCATCCTCCGCCGAATGTCCCGCCGTTGTGAAGCTGGTTTCAAGTTTGCCCATGTTTTCGCGGGCTTCGCGCGTTTCCTCTGCAAGCCCGAAGAACGCACCCGCCGCCGCGCCGATAGCCGCGCCCATTGCGGTTACTGCCGCGCCGATAGCCTTTCCCGCTTTACCCACCGCTTCGCCGACGCTTTCCCAATCAACCTTCGAAGATTTCAACTTCTTTGAAGTGTCGTCGATCTCACGTTGAATTTTAATCATGTCGGCTTTGGTGTTGCTTAGGTTGGTCTGCATTTTCTGATACGCTGGGTTTGTCGGCTCGATACCAGCTTTCCGCAACTTTTCAAGCGCCGCTTCCGCCGCCGCCGCTTTTTTTGCCTGTTCGTCGAACTGCTTTTGAAGCGTCTTTTGTTTTGCGGTTAGGGCTTCGATACTGTCGGCATTGTCGGCGAACTCTTCCGAAGCCAGCTTCATCTCTGATCCGATTTCGCGAAGGGAAGAATTTATTTCTTTGCAAGCGGCGCGATATTCCTTTTCGCCCTCGACTATGATTTTTTGCTTGATCTGCTCTTCTTTAGCCACTTATATCCCCCCTAACACGTCGTCAATATCAACTTCCTTCGGATCGGGCTTGAAGCGATCCGGATTGAATTCTTTGTGTATTTTGAAAAGCGTCAAGATTTTATACGGTGTCATGCGCCATACTTCGGCTTCGCTCCACCGAAGAAGCGTAACGCCGATATAAAGAAGGCGGGCAAGGTCGATTATTCCTTGCCCGCGTCCGCGTTTTTTCCGTTTTCCTCTTCGTCGTCCTCTTCGTCGTCGTCACGTTCGGGCGGTTCTTCCGTGCCGTTGTTGCCCATAGAAAACGCTTTGAAGATGGACGATTTCACGTCGGCAAAATTGCCCGTGTGAATAAGCCGTCCCACCTGTTTTTCGGTAAGTTCCGCTTCGCCCTCTTCCGCACCCTCATTCAAAAGCACGGTCAAAAGCCAGCGAAGATTTTTAATGCCGTCCTTTCCGGAAAGCATAGTATCAAGGCGATCAAAGCCGCCGAATTTATCTTGCATTTCGTCGATCGCATTAAGGCTGAAAAGAAGGTGTCTTTCCTTATCCAGCATGATCGGGAAACGTCCGTCTTTAATTGCGCTCATAGCATAATAAGGCGGGAAGCCCTATCGTCCGGACTTCCCGCCATGCCCCCTTTCCGTATTTCGTTGTTAAGCCGCGCTGTTGTTAGGCTCTCGGACGGTAGTAAACCAGCTTGCCGCCACCGCATTATCGGGCGCGGCGACGTGTTCAGCCTTCCACAAGCCGTCAGAACGCTTGATAAACTGCCCTGTAATTTCGGGCGTAGAAAATTCGATGCTATCGCCCTTCGTGGTGTAGCTTTCGTCGGGGATAGCGAATTTTACTTTGTAAAGCCAAATATACTTGTACTGTCCGCCCGCCTTCTTCGCGCGGAAGCCGATTGCGAAGTACGGTGCTTCGTCGGTTTCGCCGCCGTAAACAACGTTGTCGTCGTCCTGCGTCTGCCCCAGCAATGCCGCAAGGTCAGCGGGCAGAAGGTCGTTGACGTTCAAAACGATTTCGCCGGATACGAATTCTTTTACGATTTCGTCCGCGCCGTCGTCGGCGTAAAGGATCGCTTCGGCAACCTCCACGGACAGTTCCGCCGAAATAGCCTTTGCCATCCGGACGGGCGTTCCATAGGTTTCTTTGCCTGTGTCGTCAATAGTGATGGGCGCGCGGTAAAGATCGCGCAAACCGATAGTTGCCATGTGTTATACCTCCATATACTTGAATTCTACGGGAACGTGGTAATATCCCGTGTCCTGTTCGTACACTTCCGGATCAATCGTTACCCCGTAAAATCCAGCCGCTTTGATCGCCTGTATCATGCGGGATAATAGGTCGAAGAAATCCGTTTTCGAATAGATGTGCGCTTGATACGTGTATTCCGTCGCGCCGTTTTCATCGTCCGAAAAGTACGTTTCACGCCCCACGACAAGCTGATACGTAATAAAGCAATCCGCCTTCCCGCCGTATTTCAGACGTTCGACGGGAACGCCCAGCCCATCAAGCGTGTTTTTCAATAAGCTGTCAACGTTCATTTCTGCTTTTCCTCCCATACACGGCGCATTTCGGTTAAAACCTCTTCGCCGCTTTTTTCAGCCGCCGCCGTAAACCACGGACGCGCGGGCATATTTGAACGCCCGTAATTCAGCACGAAGCCTTTTTCGGCATTGCGTACCCCGTGCCGATCCTTTCCGGTCGGCGCAACCTCCACCAATTTTGCCCCGTCCTTTTCCTTGACGGAACTAACCTTGATGGACGCTAAAAGCGCACCCGTGCTTCGTCTGCTGTTAAATCGTGTTTTGATCTCGCTTTGTTGCGCCTTTTGAGCAACCGCGCCGCCAGCTTTCAGCATTTCCGAAACGGCTTGTTCTGCCCCCTCTTCGCGCCGAAGCATGGCTTTTTCCGCTTCTTCAAGCCCTGTTACGGTTAATTTAGCCATCTGCGCCGCCCCCTTCCGCTTCCGGAAGGTTTACAAGCGTCAATTCGGTAAATTCCCCGTTCCCGTGAAGGTAAGTCCGAAGAACTCTGTACCGCGTCCCGCTCGAAACGGGATATTCCACGATCTGCTGTCCGGTGTACTCAAACGAATAAACATCAAACTTCAATTCCGTTGTGTAGCCCGCTTGCGCCGCCTTGTAGAACTCCGAATAACCCACGGATTTCTTGTCGGCGAATACCGTTGTTGCGGTTTCCGTGTGCGGAACGGGGAAGCCGTGTTCATTCGTGCGCGGGGAAGGATCGGCAAGCGCAATCAATGTGATTTGTTCGCTCCATCTCATTATTCGCCCCCGCTTTCCTCGATATAGTCGCCCGCTAACGACAAGGCGCATTTCAGATAGTCGTATGCTTTGCGGTATTTTTCCGCGTCGTCATTGAAGCCGAATTCCGCCTTTGCGTAAAGTACGATCGCGCGCGAAATAAGGGGATCGCCCGTCGCTTCGGGCGATCCCGCATTTTCCGGAACGATGATACCGACAAGGCGAAGATCGGCGATCGCGGCGTTAATCAAGTCGGTTACTTCGTCGTCGAAGGCGCTTCCGCTGATACGCAACGCCAGCTTTACCTTGTCAAGCATTCGTCATACCTCCACAAATTAGGCGGAAGCCTTCGCCAGCTTCACGAATGCTTCGCCGATTGCGGGAACGCAATCGAAGATTGCAATACCGCTGTACTTGTAACTGTTGGTGTCGATGTCGTAAGCATTCTTCACGCCGATATTTTCGGCAAGGTTGGCGCAAACCTTCTTGAAGTCGCCCAGGAAGGCTTCGTGATCCGCCACGTAGTCGGACAGAAGAACGGGATAACCGTACACGAAGTAGTTGTTGCCCTGTACGGAAACAATGTGGTTTTTGCTGTTGTCCTGCAAGGGCATGAAATCGGTAAACAGGGTACGCTTGTTCATAACGAACTTGCCGTTTCTGTCGTAACCGGAAGGCAGAAGTCCGATCAGCGCCTGCACGTTTGCGGCGGTAAGGGAAGCGGAAGCACCCACGGAAACGCTGTTGGTTGCGTCCCAAGTGTTCGCGGCGGCAATGCCCTTCGGCTGGGAAGTGCCTGTGCCGTTAATGATAAAATCTTCAACCTTGCGGGCGATAGCTTCCGCCAGCATATTGACGATCCAGCTTTCGAAAGCCGCAATGCTCATAGTCATAACGGTATCGGAAATCTGCACCAGCTTGATGATCTCATAGCCGGAAAGCTGAACGGTGGTCAGAGTATCAGCGGCGGGCGTAATGGCGGCGTTCTCTGCGTGAATAGCCGCTTCGTTGTTCACGCCCTCAACGGCGAACTTGACAGCGCCCTTGACGTGAAGAAGGGTAACTTCATTCAGCATAGGCGCAAGTTTCTTTACCTTGCTGATAATCTCGTTTGCGGTCTGAACGGGGATAACCTCCGCGCCCGCTCCGGTCACGTTGCTATACGCGCGCTTTTCAGCGTCGGAAAGGGGAAGGCGGCGAAGCTGTTTCAGCCACGCGGAACGGTATTCGGGAGAAGCGGCGGGATCGCCGTTTTCCTCTGCGGCGGGCTTCTGCTCAAAAGTACGGGTCACAACGCCCGCACCCTGCGCAATGCTGGAAAGAATGCCGTTGCGCTTTTCGGCGGCGGCAATCAGCGCGGAACGCTCTTCGGTCAGATCGTTGGTTTCCTTCTCCATCGCGTCGATCTCTGCGGCGGTCATTTCCGCGCCGCGCTGTTCGATCTCCTGCTTGATAGTAGAAAGACGGGCTTCGATTTCTTTAATTCTCATTGTGTTAAACCTCCATCATAAGTTTGATTTTTAGAATTTGCTTCCGGCGTTCCAGCCGCTCCTGCTGTTCCCTCTCGATCACTCCGTCGAAATAGGATCGCGCCGAAATATCGGTATCGCCGTTCGCCGGATAACTAACCGCCGAAACGTCGTAAACCTTCTTGATCTTCAAGATCGTTCGTGTGTGCGTGTCTTTGTTGTATGCGTCCTCGGATACCGTGAACGCCCACGACATTTTGCAAATTAAGCCCGCGTCAATGCTTGCGTAAAGCCGCTTCGCTTCTTCGGTAAGGCTCAAATTTGCCGCAATAAATAAGCCGCTTTCCTGCGGCTCTAAAAGCAGGGAAGGCGGCTTGCTCTTTGCCATCTTGTTTCGGGCAAATACCATTCCGGAATGGTCGAACTGCATAATTACGTCGGATAGGTCCGCGCCGACAAGCGCGTTGCGGTCGATCACTTCGTAATACTTGATCCCGCCGTATTCGTACATGACATACGGCTTGTTAAACGTAGTCGCGAAGCCCTCAACGTAATAATCCGTGTCAAACCTCTTTTCCGCTGTCCCCTGCGGGATCGTCAGCGGCTGGAACATTTGTCGGTACTCCCGTTCCTTCACCCTCGGCATTGTGTGTAACCTCCTTTCCCAATTCTGATACTTCCGCGTATTCTTTGCGAATATAATACTTGTCGCCCCCCTCAACGTGCGCCATGTTCCAAATATCCATAACGCCGTTGCGGTTTAACAAGCCACGGTCAAAAAGTTGTGTGCTGATATTCAGCTTTGTGGCATTCGAAGCGTATTGAAGCCTGTTCGCCGTAAATGTGATCGCATTCCCGAAGGACAGTTCGCGCGGCGTGTATGTCATATTCGACATGACAAGCGAAAGCTGGATTGCGAAAGGCTCGATCTTGCCTTCGTAATACGCGTTCCATTCATCTTCGGTATATTTGTTTTGCAGAATGCCCGCGTTCGTCTGAAAGTAATTAAAGACGTTTTCGTTGATCTGCGCCATCTGCGCCGCGTTCACGGTAAAGGGCTTGCTTTCAATGGGCTTTACGTCCGCAAATTTGCTGTCGTAAATCACCATGCCGGATTGATTTTCCGCCGAAAGGTTATCCGCCGTGAAGCGCTTGCGCTCTTTGGTTATATCCTCCGGCTTTAGCATATTCGCGACTTTTGCAAGAAAGCGGATGGAAGCCGAATTCTTCACGCCTTGAATAATGCCTTGATTTTGTGTGTGGATCAACTGCATTGTCGGACGCAATGCCGCGTTGCTTTCGCCGAAGAAGTCGTCTTGGTACTGAAATTGCGTCAGCACTCCGACGCTCTCGAACTCGATTGCGGCTTTCTGCCCACTGGCGAACGTATAGCGCAAAAACGGCGCGCCGTGATACTCGATCACTTCGCACCGCTGGGGAAGCAGGGGATAATACCCCACGATCCCGCCGAAATCATCTTCAAGCGGTACAATGAAGCACGTATTATTCACCGAAAGGATCGTCGCAATCCGGTAAATGAACTTCGATGTATCCATGAAGGGATTTGGCTTAAACTGTAATACGCGTTCAAGGTTTTTGTACGCCGTGCCGCTGATTTCCGGTTTCAGCTTTGACGCGAAGGACGCGAACGAATGGATCGCCGCGCGCGTCAATTCCATTTCGTAAATGCTTTCCGGCGCATTGCTGAAAACGGGCGTGTACCCGTTTAGCATTTTGAAATAGCCTTCCGCCTGTATGTCGGCTTTAGGCTTCCGGAAGATTGTTTCAAATACTCCCATGTTGTTATCACCCCGCATTTTGTAACATTTCGCCGATCTCTGTATAATATTTCTGCCGCACGGTCAGCGCGTCGATCACGGAAACGAAGCCGTCAATTCGCGCCCGCTGTTCGATCTTCACGGGACGGAACTTCCGCGTTTCCATGTTGTGCTTCAATGCGACGTTGAGGAAGTGCGCCTTCAACAAGTTATTGTCGGCAATTTTGAAATTGCCGTCCTTGATAACGCCTTCAAACTCGCGGATCACGGGCGCAAGGTTTTCACCCTGCCACACGTCGTCCGTTTGGAAGCCCGCGCCCTTCAATTCGTCAATCAGATATTGCGCGCTGTAACGGTCATACCCGATTTTCAGAATATAAATTCCGTACTGTTCCCGAAGGGAAACAAACCATTCGTAAACGTCCCTGTAATCCACATGATTTTCGCCGGACAGCTTCAAAACGCCTTGTTTTACGAATATGTCATACGGTACGCCGTCGATCGCTTGCGCGGTTTCCAGCCTGTTTGCGGGCATAAAGAATTGTGCGAAAGCGTACAATACGCCGTCCCGCTCCACAACAACGGAAGCCGCTGTCAAGTCTGTTGTTTGCGAAAGGTCGATACCGCCTACCGCGTAACTGTCCTTGAAATCCTCCAGCTTCATGTGAACGCCCGCTCCGTCAACAACGACGTAATCAAGCCAAGCGACGGAAGAATTCTGTTTGATGTTGCAATACTTCGTCAAGAATTCCGCCCGCTTCGACATACTCATTTCCGCCACCGCGATTTCCTCTTTGAAGAAATCCGGCGTAACGGAAACGCCCATGTTCGGATTTGCCTTTTTCAGTTCTTCAAGGTCGTTCCATTTCTCTACGTCGTCGATCATGTAAAGCAGGGGAAGAAGGCGGCGTTCCTTGCTTCCGCCCTTCAAAAACGCGGTCGAACGCTTCATAAGTTCGTCGAAGATACCGTCGTTTTCATATCCCGCCGTGCTGATTGAAAGGATCATCGGCTGGCGGCGCGCGCCCAGCGCGGACTTCATAACTTCGTATTGCTTCAAGCCGCCGTCGCCGCGCCACGACGCGACTTCATCGTTGACGACTAAATGCGGATTGAAGCCATCGGATTTTTTCGCGTTGAATGCAAGCGGCTTGATCGCCGTGTTGCTCTCTTCGATGTAAATATCCGAACGGCGCTTTTGTGCAAGGTCGGACAATTCCGGCTCTTTTTTGATCATCTGGAAGAAGTTATCATAAACGATATTCGCTTGTTCCAGCTTCGGCGCAAGGCAATAGATTTTTGCGCCGTATTCGCCGTCAAGATACGCCATATATGCAATAACGGCGGACGCGAAAAGCGTTTTGCCGTTCTTTCGCCCGATAACAATAAAGACTTCACGAAAGACGCGCATTCCGTCCGGATCGACGATCCCGAACATGACGGAAACGGCGGCTTTCTGCCACAACTCCAGCTTCAAGAGATCTTCGCGCCCCTCGCAATGGTGGCAAAAGTTTTCTATGAAGCGAATAGCCTTGTTTGCCTTCTTTGCGTTGAAGGTGAAAAGCCCGTCTTGAAGCCCCTGCACGATGTATTCATACAAAAGCCTAACCCACTTGCCGACGACGATTTTTCCCGTTGAAATACCGTCGAAATATTCGTAAATGTGATTTGAAAACGGCATAATTTATTCGTCCCTTAATGCCTGTAAGCGGCTTTCCTTCTTCTTTTCGGGCGGCACAAGGTCGGATAACTGCTTGATGATCGCGGCGTGATTTTTCGTCATGGCGATATGTGTTTTTACCGCGTCACTCTGCTTTGTGCCTTTTTGATGTTCGCCGTTTTGGTATTCAACCGTGTATCCCTCTTCATTGATGATTTCTTGCAGTTCTTCAAGGGATACCGCCATAAAAGCGGCGTTCCGGATAAGGCTTTCGACGGTCTGCAACTTGTTTTTGTCCAAGTCTTTGAAAACCCGCTTTAATCGGGAAATCTCTTTTTTGATTTTCTGATCTTTCGTCAATTCCTTCTTTGTCGCCATAAATATCGCCCCCTTTCGGGATACCCCACCCCCGCTTATCGCGTACACCCGTTATGCGCGCCCGTGCGGGGGGAAATTAAGCGCCCGCCCTCGGTGTCGCCCCCTCCCATTTCTTTTTGCGAATAGGGGGGGATATGAGGTTTCCCGCTTCGTCAAAAGCATATCGCCGCTTGTCGTCGTTCTTGTGGTGTTCCTTGTTGTGGCAATCTTGACAAAGCGCTTCGAGATTGTCCCACGAAAGGGCAATGTACGGATCGTTTATATTCTGCTTCGTCAAGTATGTTTTGTGATGTGCTATCTTTGCGACAACGGGATCGTCCGGCGTTGAACAACGTTCGCACAAATAGCCCTTTGACTTCAAGAAGCTGTCGCGGCAAGCCCGCCATGCTTCGCTGTTGTAAAACCTTTCTGCCCACGGCTTCATGCTGTCCCGCCTCCTTCCTGCACAAAACAAAAAGCCCTTTGCGGATCACTCCACAAAAGGCTTATTTGTTCGCTATTCCGTTTCGCAAAAATTCATCGTAAAGATTATAGCGCATAATACGGGCATACACAAGGGCGCGAAAAGGGCGCGAAAAGGGCATTTTAACCGCCCGTTGTAACCCTGTTGCGATATGTCGCCGCACTTGCCGCCGCCGTAATGCCGTATATACATACTGCCATATCGTTTACGATCTTGTTGCGCCAGCGGCGCGCCGTCTTTATGTCTTTCAGAATGCCCGCCGCATTCAGCGCTTCGACAACTTCTTCCCATGTTGCCTGTCCGCCGCCCTGCGGATTGCCGTTAATATCTTCCCCGAAATAGTAAAGCCGGATCACAACAAATTCTTTTTGCTTCTCGAATAGCGAAATAGCCTTCTTCAAGCGTTCGAAGCCGTACTTCGTTTCCCTGTAATGGCGGCGTTTATCTTCCTGCATTTCCTCGACAATTTCCGCTTCGGTTTTGCGCTCTGTATATCCTGTCGCTTTAGGCATTGCCGAAAAGGTCTTTCGCCCTGCATGATATTCAACTTCGCAATATGCTTCTTCATCAGCGACAAGCGCCGCCAGCTTCTTGAAGTTGAACAAAAGAAGTTCCGTCGCCTTGAAATAGTTTGTATATCCGCCTGTCGCGGTTGCGCTTCCTTCGAAAGCACCCGCGCGGGCGGCTTCGGTTAGCGCGTTGATTGCGTCCGCTGATAACTCAATCGTTCTTTTAGCCATGTTTTACACCCCCTAAATACTGCATGATTGTATCCGCCGCGCGTTCCCAGCCTTCGCACAAGGCGACGCAATAGCCCTGTCGCATAAGTTCTTCCATCCATGTGATTTGAAGATCACTTGCGCGCCCGCCGCGCCGACGTTTCAGTTCGATATACAGCCCATGAAAGCCGCCGCGCGCAACGGGCAAGCATAGATCGGGAACGCCCGCTTTTACGCCCTCCGCCCGAAGCCGTCCCGCTTCCGCCTTGTGTCTGCTTCCGCCGTTCGGGACGTGATAAAGCAACTTCAATTCGGGATATTTTCCGCTTTGCATTTCAGCCCATGAAAAAAGCGTCATTTGCTCTTGTGCTTCGGTCGGCACGGGCATTTTATTTTTCTGCATCCTTGTTTCCTCCCTTCGCTTTTTGCTCTGCTTCCCAATCCGCGAAGAAAAATACGCGTTTTCCGCGCGCCGTCGCTTCGCCGAACTCGAATTTTGCGCCCTTGCTGTCCGTCCAATCCGGAAGGAAGCAAGCCGCCGCGCATTCATTCAGCATAGCACCCGCCATGCGCATATACGCTTCCCATGTGAAGCCCTCGGAAGGCAGGATCGCCGGATTGACGACAATAAAGCCGCCTTCCTCCAGCTTCTTTTGCGCTTCATGGAATTTTGAGCGATAGAAAAGATCGCCCGTGATCTTGCCCGCAAGATATACCGTTTCTTTTGCCTGCATTGCCAGCCCTCCCTTTATTCGTCAAAAAGCGTTCTTTGCGCTTTCGCTTCTTCCTGCGCCAATAGGTCAAAAAGCCGGATTTGCGCTTGTTCCTGTTCCAGCCTTTCGTTTGCCGCCTTGAAATAATCTTCGTCGATCTCGAAGCCGACGAAATCAAGCCCGCCATGCCTGTAACACGCAATCATCGAACTTGTGCTTCCTGCGTGTGTGTCAAGTATCCGCATTCCTTTTCGGGCAAATAGGGAAAGCACCCACGAATACAGCTTCACGGGCTTTTGTGTCGGATGGATTGTCCCTTCGGTCAGCAATTCAACGCGGTTAAGCGTCAATACACGCGTCGGCGTGTCGAAGCTGGTATATGCAAGTTCGCAATCGCTCATTGTCAAGCCGTGTTGCCCCTTGTCCCATACAAGCCAGCCTTTATGTCCTTGTTCAAGATACGGAACGAAGTAATTTCCGCCCCATATCACTTGTGCTTTTGAAACGCGTTCTAATTCGCGGAAGTATTCGGGCGGGGGAATAGCCTTGTCCCAGCTTTTCCGGATATGCTCTTTCCGGTTATGCTTCGGATTGCCGCATACGCGCTTCTTCTGTCCGTCTATGCCGATACCGTAAGGCGGATCAACGATCGCAAGATCGAAGAAGCCGTCCGGAAACTCTTTCATTCCCTGCATACAATCCATGTTGTAAAGCCTGTTTAATTCAAGCATCCCGCGATCCACCACCTTTCCTGCGCTTTGTCGCCTTCTCTGATCTCCCCCCTCCCGTCCCCCCGCTGGGGGGAAGCGGGCTTAAAGGAATAACAATATCCGCTTCGAGCGGGCGCGCGCTCCCTTTTGCACATATCAACCCACAAACTGTGGATAATCTCGATTGATTTCTATTCCCGTCGCCTGTCCGTTTTCTATCACTCCCGCCACTTGCCCCGTCAAGGTCAAGCGGCTTCGCCGTGCTTCGCAACCTTGACGGCGCGGGCGGTTGTGATCTCCGAAAAACGGGCGACGGGGAATAACGAAATCAATCTTCAAGGCTTCATCCTTGAACGAAGAAGGCTTCGTTCCCAAACTTTACACATTTACAAGGCTTTTATATGCTGATCCGAAAATCAGCTTCGCCCGTCTTTTGCCGCCTTCCGTCGTGATCGCTTCGGCGGCTCTAACACATATTTGAAATACAGATAGCCGTATTTCGTGCTTTTCGTTTCCACCAATATGTAGCCCTTCGGCGGGCGCGGCGGCTTTTCTTCCGTATATTCGCGCTTTATGACGGTCGGCGTTTCCCGATCCGGCTTGCGGGCGTTCCGCGTCTGCTTCCAACGGTGTCCGCCCTGTTCCGGTGTCCAATGGTCGAAAAGGTAATTCGCAAGCCCTGTGTAATCCTGCCCATGGTCGATCCCGTTGTAAAAATTGTGTTCGCGCAAATGCTCAATACGCAAAACGCTTCCGAACTCCCACTTTGATTTGATGAATTCTTCCGGCACTCCGTCCGATACCATGTGAATGTGAAAGCGTTGTGTACTTTTGCCGCGTCCTACATATACAAATATTACTGCGTCCGGATAAGCGTATTTCAGCCGCCGAACGTACAAGTCCCGAATTCGCTTTACATCCCTGTATTCGTGGCATTCGTGTTCGTTGTCGAACGTAAGCGTACTATATAATGAACGCGGGGAAAAATTTTCGTTGAACGCCCGCGCGTGTTTTCGCCTTGATATATTGATCCGGTGTTGTTCGCGCTCTTCGTCGGTTTTGAAGCGCTGTCGCGGCTCTGCCTTGCGTAAATCCCGCAAGCGATCCGATACCGTGAAAACCTCTTGTTCGCAAACAACGCCCGAAAACGTCCGTCTTTTTACCCTCTGCATAATAGCCGCCTTCCTTGACAAAAAGCCGCCGTAATGCTATAATATTTACATTGAATAGCTCCTTTTTACGGCAACGTAATTAGGGAAGAAGCGTCCGGAACGTCACGCCGGACGCTTCTTTTTTGTTATCCGTTGTTATAGCCGTTGCCCTGCACGAAATCTTCGCATTTTGCTTCTTCGCACGGCTTGAAACGCATTCCATCGGCGCAACCGACGCACGGGAACGCGTGTATGCCGTCCGGAAGTTCCTTTTCCCGAATGTGTGTGCAACTCTCAATGACGGCGCATTGATCGCACCAGCACTTCCGGCAATCGGCTATATCTGTTTTCTGTGCGCGGCGCAAGCCTTCTTCGGCTTCCTGCGCGTCGCGTTCCTGCTGAATATCCCGCGCCGCCTGTTCGATCGTGTAATCCTCTATGCCTTCGAGAATGCCGCGAAAGAACGGCGCGAACGCATATCCGATCCCCAGCCCTGCACGGTAAAGCATTTCTTCGTCAATTCTTATATCCGCCATTGCGCTTATCCCTTCCGATCGCCTTTACGATACCGTTTACAACGCCGAATACGACAAGCACCGAAATAGCAACGCACAAAATACCGCAAAGCATATAAAAGGCGTTTGCCATGAAATCAAACATCGTCATTTCCTGTACCGTCCTTTCCGAATACCTCTTCCGGCTTCACGTTGAACGCCGCCGCAATGTGCTTCATCATGTCGATGGCTTCCGCGCGCTTCTTGCCTTCGCCGTTCATGTAAGATACCAAGATTTCAGATTTAAGAGTACAAAGCGGGCGAACGCCCCTGTTCCCGAGGCAAGCGATGTGGTTGTACAACGTGCCGTCCGTGTAGACGTAGCGGACGTATGAATTGATCGGACTGTCGGGCGTTGCCGTCCACCACCAATCTTCCGGAAGCGGCGGGATATTGTCGCGAAGCACTCTGTATTCGTCGCAAGTGATAAGCCCGATCCGGACGCGATCGCCGCCGTATGTTTTCAATCCGTCGTCCGCCGTCAAGTCGATGTTGAAATATTCGAACATGGCTTCCGGCGCGCCGCTGTCAATCAGCTTTTGCAGGAATTCGCCGTTCAGATAATGGCGAAGGGAAGAAGCGGCAAAATCGTTTTTGTTGCCTTCATCGAAGGCGCGTTCTTCGACGCACCGCGAAGCAATGCACTTCACCCAGCTTTCCGCCGTCTGAATAACCGTCCACGCAATTCCGCCCATCGTGAATTCCGTTTTTACCTCGATACCGTGTTTGTTTGCTGTCATATTGAAAAGCCCCTTTCATATATAATAGGAATAGCCAGCCCGCTCGACGTGCTTTAACATTTCTTCCCGCCGTGACGATACGGGCGGGATTTGTTGTATTCGTGCTTTTGCGTGATCGCCGCGTCAATGTCAATTCCGGCGTATCCGCAATAATCGAAAATGCGAATAATCACGTCGGCAAGTTCGATCGGTATTCCCTCGGGCTTGCCGTTGTCGCCGTAATAAATTTCCGTGGCTTCGCGCCCGTTTCGGTATTCCTCCAGCGCTTCCGATACTTCCGAATGAATAAGCGCGACGATTTCGGGGAATGCCCTTGTTTCGTCCCACCAGCCGTGTTCAACGGCGTTTTCGTGAATTTGCCTTGCAACCTCGTTAATTCCGATCATTCTTCTTTTGCCCCTTTCTTGATTATCAGACGGCGCAAGCCGTCGTCGCACAATGTCAAGCCGTGTTTGCGGCGATATTCCGTCCGGCGCTCTGCTTCGGCGGCTTCCCAGCCGCAAGTAGGGCATTCGGACGGATTGCATTTTGTACTTGTCGCCGGATCAATGCCCAGCAGACAAACATAAACTTTTCCTTTGCTCAATCCTCCACCTTCTTTCCGCATACGGGACAGAAGTTCAGCGGGAAGCCGTCGCCGTCCTTCATGTAATCGGTGGATCGTCCGCGCTTTTGCCCGTCGATAACCGAATGAGAAACAAGGGCAACCGCTAAAACAGTTTCGATCCCCTGCGGCGCGCTGTGCCGTTCGCCGAAAAATTTTTGAAGTTTCACCGCTTCGCAAAACCGGCATTTCGGCTTCCAATGCTTCGTATATTTGCTTGCCACGCATTCGTCATAGAAGAAGGCAACAGCGCTATTCGCGCAACGCAAATTCCCGCAATTCTCGCATGATCTTTTTTCTTCGCTCATGTATTCACCCGCTCCCCGTTAAAGATAACAACCATCGAAGGGAAGGGCGCTGGATCGGCGGCGTTCCCTTCGTCGTCCGTGAAACGAAGCCGCCCGCGCACGAAGCGAATTTCCGCTTTCCCGTATATGTAATCGTGGAAATAGCTTGTATCCGTCCGCGCGGGGATCAGCATAACAACGGGATACCCCCCCCCCGCGCTTCCTCGAACGCTTTTTTAACCCATTTGCCGATCTCGCGTCCATAAGGCGGATTGCAGAATACCGCGCCGCCTCGGTCCCAGCTTTGCGAAAGCCCGTCCGTTTCCGGCGTATAGCATAAATCGCATTTCTTCGTTTTTTCAGTCGCCGCCGCGTCCAGCACGAAGGCGAATTCCTTGTTCAGTTCGTCGAAGAAGTCTTGCGGCGTACACCAATCTAACTTCTTTGAACTCAATAACGCCGCGTTCATTCGTCCGCCACCTCCGTTTCGTCGATAAGTTCGCCTGTATCCGGATCGACGTTCAAAGATATTTGATCCGGCGCGGCGGTCGCCCGCTCTGCTTCCTGCTTGCGAAGATCAAGGGAAATCGCGCATTCTCGCGTCAATTCCTGCAATTTATCCACAAACTGTTGATTGATAACGTCATACGGCATAATCACCGCTTGAAGCAGGAAGCCTGCTTTCGCTACAATGTAAGGTGTTCCGCTTTTCGTGATCCTTTCGTAAAGTTCCAGAACGTCTAAAACGTCAGAAACGGGCGAAAGATAGCGGCTTTCGATGAACACAAGCCCGCGACGTGTTCGCAAAGGCTTCAAGGTCTTTCCCGAATACACAATCGAAATTGCTTCCCGCTCGATGGGCTTTTCCGTCCCGTCTATGTCGTCAAGATTGATACCATCCGGAATGCCTGTTGAACGAACGTACCAATCTTCGCGCTGTTTTTCCGGAACATCGAAGATTGTTAAAACAGTTTCTTCATCAAGCAGGGGAAGCCCGATTGCGGGATATACCGCGCCACCGTCGCCTATGTATTGCAATATCACGTCGCCTTCGTCGTTGTGCCGCTCGAAGAGTACGACGCTTTTATTCTTCTTGCAGATCGCGGCGATATTTTTAATCTTCATTTTCCGCCACCTCGCTTTCCTCTTCCTCGGTCGTCGCCGCAATGTTCACGCGGTCAGCGCGGATCGTCAGCATGATTTGACAGCCGCAACGCGGACAATCTATTGCGTCAAAGCGAAGCGGCGGTTTTGTCAGCGTTTCCATAAAGGCGCGCGGCTCTTCCGCCACATAAACCTTTTCTTTGTCCGGCGCGACGCGGTATCCGCACACGCCGCATTTCTTTTTCCTTCGAAACATGATTGAATAGCCCCTTTCCGTGGTTAATATTTTCCGAATACGCGGATCGCGGTTTTCCCGCCCTGCGTAGTTGCTGATACGATCGCGGCGGGCATGAAGGATACCCGCAAGAAATCGCGCGCGGCGCGCTTTGCCAGCCGCCATGTAATCATGTTGCCGTTAGGCTCTGCCGCCGCTTCGGTGTCGATCGGATATTCGCAAATTAAAACCGTGTTCCCGAAAGGGCGGCGCGCTGGGCGCTCTTTCATAAACTCTTTGTTGCCTTCCTTGCACTTGATGATCTCCAACGGCTTCGGGAACTCCCAGCCGCCGCTCTTTTTGTCCTTTGCCATGTGTCCCGCTCCCTTCGCTAAATTGAAGCTATATTCAAGGCGGTTAAAAGCCTGTCCGTTATAACCCGCCTTTTCAACTGTTTTATGATCGTTTCTTCGTTTGCGTCGAAGTTCGCCCGAAGCGTCACGAAATACCGCAATTCCGGATTTGCGCGCTGGCGGATATTCAGCATGAACAAAAGTCGATCCGTCACTTCGGCATTGATCGAATACGCCGCAATGTCGCCCGTCGCTTTGTCAATCTCTCTGCACAAGCAGATCATTTCGTTTCCCATGCTTCACCCCTCAATTTTCATAAGGACTTTCAAGCGTCCAGCCCCACGCGTCCGCGCTTTGCCATTCGTTCACGAAATAGTTGTGTTCGCCGTCGCCCGTAAACCAGCAATAATCGGACGGAAGCACCCGCCCCGCGTCCGTGTCGCCATCCCGCTCCGCGTGATACCGCGTCAGCACGTCCGCCGCCAGCGCCTTCAATTCGTCCGTTGCCGGATAATCCGGCGAATAGCCGGAAAACTGATACGGCGCTTCGAGAACTTCAAGCACGGTATCGGGAAAGCGCGGATCGTCAACACGGTTTAAGACAACCCACACGCAAGCGGCTTTTTCAGTATCCGACGCAATCCCGCGCGCTTCGCCCCATAGCATTTTTGCAAGGGCTTCAACCTCCGCCACGTTCGGTACGAACGGCGCTTCGGTCGGCGCTTCCTCTTCAACCGCTACGGAAGGGAAGGAAAGCGGGGGAACGGTCAGCGCCGGAACGTCCGTCGCTTCCTGTCCCTCTGCCGCTTCCGGAATGCCTGTCCCGCTCCACGGCAAAAACGCCGCAAGCAAGCCCGCTACAATAAGGATCGCAACCGCAAGGGAAAAGCGCCTTCGGGCTTCCGCGCGCCGCTGGCGTTCCCGCCGATTGTAAGCAACGCGGGCGCGGCGGGCGATTTCGTCCCGCTCGACAACCTCGAAATTCCCGTATTGCGCGATCGCCAAGTTCCCGCGCGCCGCTGATAGCGGAATGATCTTCCCGCTCGTTCCCGCCGTCATAGTTCCACCTCCGCCGCGTCAAGCGATAGCCACCACGCCGGATTGTTTCGGAAGGCGTTGTTCGGGCAATTTTCAGCGTCGCAATTTTCAGCGTCGCACGTTGCACAATAACGCTTGTGGAATTCATCGTCCCACGGCGCTTCAAGCACGGGAAGCGCACCCAGCAGACGGGCAAGCGTCGCCGCGTCTTTCGTCACGGCTTCGAATACTGTTGTTTTTTGTCCGCTCATGCCGAAGCCCCCTTCCCGTCAAAACGTTGTGTAAACGCTTGTATCCTCGGAATTGTCCACCGGATAAAGCCCCCACGTTCCGTCCTCGCGCTTTTTGCAGTTCGCGGGGACGTGTCCCCGAAATCCGCCTTGCGTCCCCAGCGTCTTTTGACTTATCGGCGTTATGATCCGAAACGCTCCGGACGTGGTATCTTGTATCCACTTCGCCGCAATTTCCTTTCCGTCGCGAAGGCGGACGGCGCAAACGCTATATAATTGCGTGTCGCTCTCGCTATACCGGAAAAGCGCCTTGAATGCGTCCGCCGTGTAAACCTCGACTTTCCCTTTTACGCCATAATCAGAAAAGAAGGTGTCAAAGATTACGGATTTAACGGAAGCGTCCCACGTCGCGCATTTCATGGGAAGCGGGATCGCGTCCCACTCTTCGCGCGTCATTGCAGGATAAAACCCGCGCTTGCCTTCGAACGTCACTTCGGGCAAGAATTCTTTGTAACTGATTTTCATATTGAATAGCCCCTTTCGGTGTTTACTGTTCGGCGGCGCGGCGGTTTCCGCGCTTGCCGATATTATCTTGAAATACTGTTTGTGCAAGATCGGCGCTGTATTTCCTTTGCTTGTACTCGTTTCTTTCGTCGGTATAGCCGCGCTTCAACTCTTCGTAAACAGCGGCGACGCTTCTTCCGATGTGCGCGGCAATCTCGACGGTACGAACGCCCGCGTTGTGCATTCGCTCAATTTCGCGGCGCTGATCGAACGTCATGTACGTATAACCGTTCATTGTAAAAACCTCCTTCCGCCGTGCTGTCAAAATAAGAAAAAAGCAGGGAAAAACCGTTTCGGTTTTCTCTGCTTTTAATGATACTTCCCCCATTTTTGCATGTTCGGCAAAAAAACTGTTGACACAAATATGTACCATTGTGTATAATAACCCTTGCCGTGAGATTTATGTGCTCGGTTCGTCTAGTGGCCTAGGACACCGCCCTCTCACGGCGGGAACAGGGGTTCGACTCCCCTACCGGGTACCAAAAAGCTCCCAATTCGGGAGCTTTTTTCTTATGCTGTTAATAGTGGGGACGGAAGGTGCGATTGGAAGGAAGACTGCCTTCTTTATAGCGAATACAAAAAAGATACAGCCCGGTTTTGGCTGCATCTTTTTGTGTAAACGTTTTAGTCTTGCCCTATCACCACGTCTGCGCCCATTTTTTCGAGCAGGGTAAGGTTCTGTTGAGATGTTCCCTTGTAATCCTCTATGCCGAAGGCTTCGGCATAGGTGGCGCGGTTTTTAAGCGAGGGATCGATGCCGTGCATCACGCAGGCATCAACTATTGAATCCCCGCTGTATCCCGCAAGCAGTGTGGTCAAATCATCCTTCGCGGGGTCCGGCGTTTGCAGGTTTTCAAGATAGGCTGCCGCCATTTCCTCTTCACCGGCTTCGTCGGTCGCCTGCGTTGAATAGAATTCAAGCGTAACGTCCTTGGGCAGTATGCCACCCTCGGTTTTTGTAATCATCTCCAGCCGCTGCAGCGCGTTTTCGCCCTCTTCCGCAATAAGCTGCCATGTGAGCTCAAGCACCGTATTGTCATTGCCGTCGGTTATATGCACGCCGTCCGCATCGGCTGCGAACGTGCCGCTGAGCGTCTGCTTTTCTGTGCTGCCGTCCTGCTTTGCATAGGCGGTTATGGTAAGGCCGCTGCCGTCTATGCGCAGGCTGTACAGCTCGCTTTCGGCGCATGCCATCCAAACATGACCGTTTTGCAGTTCGCTCACAAGCGCGCCTATATCCTCAACGGTAACAACCTGCTTGGCGGTTTCGGCAGGCTGGTTCTCGTCTTGCGTACCCACGGTTAATTTAACGCTGCATCCTGTCAGCAGCAGCGCCGCCAGCAGGGCGGCAATGATTTTTACGGTTTTCATTGGTTTGCATTCTCCTGTTCATAATAAAATCTGCTTATTGAGCCGACATATCTTGCAACATAAACGCTGTACAGCGCGTTGTCGGATTTACTGAAAAGGAAAGTTATTTGGCGTTCATCGCCGTATGGCGTAACGGTAATAGTGTTATCGTCCTCGGTATATTCCAGCTCCGCGGCATTCAGCGCAGCTATAACGTCCGAATACGCTTCGTCCATCTGCGCCAAAACATTGCCGTTATAAAGCAGCTTCAGCCCGTCCGCGCGGATGCTGCCGGACATACCGGTGTTGTTGAACGATGCGCGCACTATGCCGTACTGCGGCAGTATTGCATTGGGCGTATAATTTACCGCTTCAACGACCGCCGTTGTGCGCACGTCAAGGCGAAGATATATTTCGGCATATGAATTGGCGGGGATATAGTCCGGCTGGCGCTCTATCGTCCACCCGGCGTCAACCATATCCTGTACGGTCATTGAAAGCTTTGCGGTGATTTCGTCCGATTCCACGGCAAAGTCCGGCATGGTGTATGCGCTGATGAATTCCGCGTCGTCGTATTCCGCGGGGGCGGCGGAGGACACGTTAGAAGTATCTTCCCAGCAGTCCTTGGTCATGTCCAGCCGTATATATATTCCGGAAACGGGATTATTATCCTGATTGTAGAACCTAACGTCCGCATACGGCGTTTCAAGCTTCAGGTAGCTGCCGTCCTTCTTTGCGGCGGGGTAAGCTGTTTTGACGTCCGCTGCGGAGGATGTGCCAAGGGTTATGCCATTCGCGGTTTTGAACTCGTTGCCGTTTGCGCCAAGATAGTTGTCGTTGAGTATATGCTCAACGGCGGAAACCGCCGTTATGGTGCAGGCGGAAGCGGGCTGCTCGTTAAGCGTGGTGTTGGAAAGCCTCAGCTCTATCTTGCCGTATTCGTTCATGAGCATAACGCTTGATTTGCTGCCGCCGGCTTCTATCGTGGCTGTATCGTACTGAGCATCCTCAAACACCCAGCCTTTGTCAAGCAGCGCTTGCACGGGCGCGGGCAGCTCCAGCGTTGTGCCGTTGAGCGTGAACGTGCGCAGGGAGGCGGTTTCCTCCAAGCTTGCGGACATCATACCGGTGGACACATTTGTGTTCGCATTGCCAAACGCCGCTATTGCCACGGCGGCTATTATTACTGCCGCCGCAACGGCCGCGATTATTATAATGCCCTTTTTGTTGGCAGGCTTCTTTGAAACGGGTTTGCCTTCGGGCTTCTTTTTAGCCGCGGGCTTTTCCGCGCTTTCGGCGGGTTCGGGCTTGGCGGTTTTCAGCTTTGTTTTTGCGGCGGGCGCGCTCGGCTGCGCCGTGGGCTTG
>ERZ827186.957-NODE-957-length-26932-cov-3.311084_pt1 | contig 26932 bp, 21 predicted proteins | sample MGYA00519918_ERZ827186 | MGnify/ENA primary metagenome ERZ827186 (study PRJEB31778, sample SAMEA3449275) | human gut metagenome | biome: human gut; feature: human-associated habitat; material: faeces | place: United Kingdom | collected 2010/2012 ...
TGTGGTAGTTGTTGGTGCGGACGATCTCGACGTCGCTCAGCTCGATGTTGCGCACTTTCCAGAATCCGATCGGGATCACGTGGATACGGTCCGTGCAGACGCGGGCGTAGTGGTCGAGCCTCGGATCGACGCTGTACGTGTCGAGCGAGCGGATTTTGCCCTGTCCGGTGATCTTGACGTTCTCGATGTCCTTGCCTTGGATCAGCGGCAGGTTCACGTACAGGCTGTGCGTCCACGGAACGCGCGGTATCACGACGTCGTGGCCGTAGGCCGGAGCGTAGGAGTAGTCGCTTTCGTCCTGCGACTGCCACAGGATCGCGCCCTTTTCGATGTGCAGGTCGACGTTGCTGCGCATCATCAGATGCGTGGCAACGTAGCGCCGTTCGTACAGGGAACCGCTGTCTCCGGGCAGCACGACCCGGCCGCCACCTCGAGACGAAACGTCGTCGATGGCCGCCTGAATGCTCCGCGTGTCGTCGGTGAACGCATCGCCTTTCGCGCCGTAGTCCAGCACGCTGACGCTCAGTCCGGGCAGCTCGAACGAATAGGGGTTGTCCGTGAAATCGCGCCAGTTCTCGATGTAGAAGTAGGGCGCGATTTTCAGGTAATCGTCCGGCCCGTTCAGCGCGACGGCCAGCAACCGGCTGCTCAGGTGCGTCATTTTCTCGTTCCGTTTCGTCGGAATGTCGTCGATGACGAACTGCCGGTCGAGCGGACCCTCGTAGAGCTTTTTCAGTTTTTCGATACCCCGGTCGCCTTTGTACATCGGCGCTTCATAGACGGCGATGCGGGCGTATTTCGATGCGTATTCGGGCGAAATCGTGCCCCGGATTTCGATCCGCTCGGGCGTAGCCGTACAGCGGTCGATGCTGCCTGCGAAAGGTTCCAAGACGGTTTCCTGCTCGAACGTAATGCGGTCGATCGACAGTTCGCCCGCACCTCCGAGCGGTTCGATGCGGAAACCGGTCAGCGCGCCTTCGGCCTGCGGCAGATCGGAAAAATTGAAGAAATATCCCTTTTTGGGCGAGTTCGGGTCGATATCGAAAATTTTCGATTTTTCGTCGTTATAGACGGAGTCTTTCGCCGTGACGAAGCGAATGCGGAGCCGGTCGGCCGGACTGCGGTTCTCCATGACGAAGAACATCGTGTTGCGGTCCTCGAGCTTCGGATTGTAGATGCCGTTGCGGCTTCCGGCGAGCGACGGCGTACTGAGCGAACTTTCCTCGTCGAACGCGAACTCCAGCGTTCCGTCGCCCTGAGAAACGGCGCCCCCTTCAGCCGTGAACAGCTCGGTCGAACCTTTGAGCCCGAACGACAGGTCGATCGGCTTGCCGGCCTCGAATCCGTCCAGCTGGTAGAGCGCGTTTTCCCATACCGAGTCGCTGGCGTTGCAGAGCGCGAACTCGACCCGGTCGATCCGGTCCGCGAACGGGCACTCGCTCAGATCGAAGATAGTCACGTTCCACTCCTTGGGCGTCACTTTGGCCATGCTTTCGAATTTCCGTCCGCCGCGGCCGACCGTCAGCCGGACGTAGTAGTCGGCCCCGTAAGCTCCGCCTTCGGTATGGACGGCGAACGACACGAAAGGCGTATCGCTCAGGTCGAGTCCTTCGGGATATTCCCGGAAGACCGTTCTCCAGCGGTTGGCGGGCATGTCGGGACCGCTCACCTGCAGACAGTGCGATCCTTCGTGCAGGCGTCCCGACCAGGTCGGCGCCGAGGCGATCAGTTGGAGCGAGTCGGCGTTCTCGCCGCAGACGAATCCGTCCGCGCCGTCGTTGAATCCGGCCAAAGGGCGCGTCTCGGTCAGCGAGCATTTTTTGGAGCAGTTGTTCGGCGTGGCTCCGGTCTTTTCCTCGGACCGGCAGGCCGACAAGACGGCGAGAGCCGCTACGGCGAGGGCGGCGGCGCGCCCCGTTCGGGTGGAGAAAGTCATGGGTAGAGAGTTTGGTTAGTATTCGACCGTCCGCATATCGTGCGGCGGTTCTCCGACGAAGTTAAGCATTTTGATCGGAAAATGAAAATCGCCGCGATACCGTGCCCGGCGACAAGAAACCGAACGCCCGCGATCTTTCGGCCATCCTTTCGTCGGAGCCATGTCCGAAGGGGAAACCTTATGCCGTCGGGCGGACGGAACCGGCGCCGTCCGTACGGTTCTGAAATCAAGGATTCCCGGTTTACCGTACCGGCCGTCGGGTTTTCGACGCTTCCGGTTTTACGGCACGAAGTTCCCTCCGCCGAAGGGAACTTCGCGGTAGGGTCTGGCCGGATGCGCGGCCTATGGCTGCAAGCCGCGGCTGCTGGCGAATATGAATGTACCGGGAGCGAGCGCTCCCGGTACATTGGAAAATATGGGTTCTCTGATTGTTTTGCCGTCGGCGCGGCCGAGCGGCTTCTCGGTATTCCCGGGCGCTCGGACCGTTCCGAGCGCCCCGGATACCTGCCGCATCTTGGAAACGGTTCCTGCGGCTTCGGTCAGAATTCGCTGGTAAAGTGGAACCGGATGTCGGGAAACTTTTCCTGCGCGAGCGATAACGCGTAGGACGTGTCGGCCAGAAAGACCTCGCGGCCGTGCTTGTCGAACGCCATACTGTTGAACTTGCGCTTGCGGAAGTCGTTCATCTGCTCCTCGTCGTCGGACTCGACCCAGCATGCCTTATGGATTTGGATCGGCTCGTAGCGGCACTTGGCGCCGTATTCGTGCTGCAAACGGTACTCGATGACCTCGAATTGCAGGGCTCCGACCGTGCCGATGATCTTGCGCCCGTTCATCCGGCTCGTGAACAGCTGCGCGACGCCTTCGTCCATCAGCTGGTCGATACCCTTGGCCAGTTGCTTGAACTTCATCGGATCGGCGTTCTCGATGTAGCGGAACAGCTCGGGCGAGAAGCTCGGAATGCCGGTGAATCGCAGCGTCTCGCCTTCGGTGAAGGTGTCGCCGATCTTAAAGTTACCCGTGTCGTGCAGCCCGACGATGTCGCCGGGGTATGCCTCGTCGATCACCGATTTTTTCTCGGCCATGAAGGCCGTGGGCGACGCGAACTTGATCGTTTTGCCCGAAGGCACGTGCAAGTAGGGCTTGTTGCGCTCGAAGCGACCCGAGCAGATTTTCAGAAACGCGATCCGGTCGCGGTGGTTCGGGTCCATGTTCGCATGGATCTTGAACACGAATCCGGTCAGTTTCTCCTCGTAGGGCGACACGTCGCGCTGGAGCGTATGCGACTTGCCGGGCGACGGCGCGATACGGACGAAGCAGTCGAGCAGCTCGCGGACTCCGAAATTGTTCAATGCGCTGCCGAAAAAGACCGGCGCGACCTCGCCCTTGCGGTAGCTGTCGAGTTCGAACGGAGGATAAACGCCTTCGACGAGCTCCAGATCGTCGCGCAGGTGCTGTGTGAACGGATTGATGTACTCGTCGATCGCCGGGTCGTCGAGCTTTATGTCGAGCGTCTGTCCTTCGGCCGTCTGCCTGTCTTCGGCGAAGAACAGCGAAAGCCGGTCGGCGTACAGGTCGTACACGCCCTTGAACGTCGGACCCGTGCTGATCGGCCAGGCCAGCGGCCGGACCTGAATCTTCAGCTCGCGCTCGATCTCGTCGAGCAGGTCGAACGGGTCCTTGCACGGGCGGTCGAGCTTGTTGACGAAGACCATGACCGGCGTGTTGCGCATCCGGCATACTTCCATCAGCTTGCGCGTCTGCGTCTCGACGCCCTTAGCGCCGTCGATCACGATGATCACGCTGTCGACGGCCGTCAGCGTCCGGTAGGTGTCCTCGGCGAAGTCCTCGTGGCCGGGGGTGTCGAGGATGTTGATCTTGACGTCTCCGTACTCGAAGCCCATGACCGACGTGGCGACCGAGATGCCGCGCTGCCGCTCGATTTCCATGAAGTCGGACGTGGCTCCCCGCTTGATCTTGTTCGACTTGACGGCTCCCGCCACATGGATCGCGCCGCCGAAGAGCAGCAGCTTTTCGGTCAGCGTCGTCTTGCCCGCGTCCGGGTGGCTGATGATGGCGAAGGTTCGCCTGCGCTCTATTTCCTGTTTCAGTTCCATCGTTTTTCTTTGTCGTTTGCCGGTTTACGGCGTTTGCCGCGCCGCGATTCTGCCGCTGCGCTCCGGACGACGATCCGACCGTGTGTCGCCCGATTCCTCTTGTTCTCTGTCGCTCGGCGGGAATAAGGAGCCCGTTTTGTTTCGTCGGCCTTGTCGTCGGTCTCGACCGCCCGGAAGAGATTCTGCCGCAGTCGGCCCGCAGGCGGACGGCCGTTCCCCGACGGGATTGTCAGACGGCCGCCTCGTTCCGGCTCGGCGGTTTCGTAATGCCGTGCCGTCACTCAGCCGTTTCTGTATCGCGCGCTTGGCCGGCCATGATCCAGCGGAGCCCGCCGAGCACCTGCTCGCGGTAGAGCGTATCGGCATAGTCGGACGGGCGGTGTCCTGCGGCGGTGTACCAGATCCGGCCGCCGTCGAACTCGCTGCACCAGACGGCCGGCAGGCTCGGCGACATCACTTCGGGCTTCGGCCCCGAGCCCCAGTCTACCCCGGCCGTTTCCCACACGGCCAGTACGCGGGCCTGCGGGTCGAGCCGCTTGAAACAGTACAGTTCGTCCTCGGTCGTCAACGTATCGGGAAGCATCGAAGCGGAGGGGTGGGTCCGGTCGACGATTTTCATCGTCAGGCGCTGGAGCGGGGGATGAAAGTCGAAGCGACCGCCGATCATCCGCGTGAACCAGGTCCAGTCGTCGTCGGTGCAGGTCTGCGTGCAACCCGGCGAATCCTCCTCCGCGCCGGATGAAGCGCTCGAAGGCCGACCGCTGCGCGGAGTCGAGCCCGACGTAGCTGGCGTTCGCGTAAACGATCGCATCGTAGCGTTCGAGCGAGTCGTCGCAGAAGACGCGCTTGTCCGATGTCGTGTCGGCTGCGAAGTCTTCCTGCGCGGCCAGCTCGAGTATCATGGCGGCCGAGGCCGCGATATTTTCGTGCACGTAGCCTTCGCCGTGACCGGTGAAGACGAGTACGCGCTTGCCTCGCAGGTCGGCGGTCCGGTTGTCGGGGCCTTGTGCGGAGCAGCCTGCCAGCAGGCAGAGCGAGGCGATCAGAGCGAATCGGGTTTTCATTGGATCGTCGGTTGAGATGGTCAGATTTCGACCGGTTTGGCCGGATAGTCGATCGAGTAGTGCAGGCCTACGCTCTCGTGGCGCGCCTCGGCCTGCTTGATGATCAGGTAGCCTACGGCGATCATGTTGCGCAGCTCGCACAGATGCTGGCTCAGCGTGGACTTCAGGTATAGCTCCTCGGTCTCCTTGAAGATGATCTCGAGCCGCCGCTTGGCCCGCTCGAGGCGGACGTCCGAGCGGACGATGCCCACGTAGTTGGTCATGATCTGCTGCATTTCTTTGTAGTCCTGCGTGATCAGGGCCATCTCCTCGGGTACGGCCGTACCTTCGTAGTCCCATGCCGGGATATCGCGCTGAAGCTCGATCGAGTCGATGACCGAAATGGCGTGACGGGCCGCCGCGTCGGCGTAGACGGCCGCCTCCATCATCGAGTTCGACGCGAGCCGGTTGCCTCCGTGCAGTCCGGTCGACGAGGCTTCGCCCAGCGCATACAGGCGACGGATCGACGATTCGCCGTTGAGGTTTACCTTGATACCCCCGCAGCAGTAGTGCGCGGCCGGGACGACGGGGATCATGTCTTTGGTCAGGTCGATGCCGATCGACAGGCACTTCTTGTAAATATTCGGGAAATGGCTCATCACCTCTTTGGGGTCCTTGTGCGTGATGTCGAGGTAAACGAACTCCTCGCCCGAGATCTTGAGCTCGTGGTCGATGCTGCGGGCTACCACGTCGCGCGGAGCGAGCGATCCCATCGGGTGGTACTTCTGCATGAACTCCTTACCGTTCTGCAGTCTCAGCAGGCCTCCGAAGCCCCGCATCGCCTCGGTGATCAGGAACGACGGGCGCTCGCCGGGATTGTAGAGCGAGGTGGGGTGGAACTGGATGAACTCCATGTTCTCGATCACGCCCTTGGCCCGGTGCACCATCGCCACGCCGTCGCCCGTGGCTACGGACGGGTTGGTCGTCGTGTGGTAGATATTGCCCACGCCGCCGGTCGCCATGACGGTCACTTTGGCCAGCACGGTGTATATTTCGTGTTTCTTGAGGTTCAGCACGTAGGCTCCGAAGCAGGTGATGTCGGGCGTGCTCTTTTTGACGAGCCGGCCCAGGTGGTGCTGCGTGAGGATGTCGACGGCGAAATGGTGCTCGTAGATGTCGATGTTGTGGTGGCGTTTGACGCGTTTCATCAGGGCGCGCTCGATCTCGTGACCGGTCAGGTCGTCGTGGTGCAGGATGCGGTGCTCGCTGTGCCCGCCCTCGCGGTTCAGATCGTACCGTCCCGACGCGTCCTTGTCGAACTTGGTCCCCCACTGGATCAGCTGTTTAATGACCGAAGGGGCGCGCGTGACGACCTGCTCGACGGCCGCCGGGTCGCAGATGCCGGCCCCGCAGACCATCGTGTCGCGGATGTGTTTCTCGAACGTGTCGGGTTCGTACATGACCGAGGCGATGCCGCCCTGCGCATAGTCGGTGTTGCACTCGCCCAGCTCGCCCTTGGTGACGATCGTGACCCGGCCGTATTCGGCCGCTTTCAGCGCAAAGCTCAGTCCGGCGATGCCGCTGCCGATAACCAGAAAATCCGTTTCGATGTTCATATGCCTTTATAAAATCAGCTTCTTGAATTCCTGCTCGCTTCCGGCAAAAACGTTCCGGTCGACCTTTCCCCGGATGCCCGGCAGCGAGTGCGAGTCGGTATGCTGCCATATCCGCCATTTTATCCGCGGACAGCCCCGGTAGTCGGCGATCCACAGCGTGTACCGGTCGGGGCTGAACTCTTTTTTCAGATAAGTCTCGTAGAAGTGGGTCGAGCAGTAGATGATCGGGTCGGCGCCGTAGTACCGGCGGATTTCGTCGCAGAACGCCTTCGCCTCGCGTACGGAGCGTTTCGGGTCGGTCATGAAACGGTGCTGCTCGATATCGAGCACCGGGAGCAGGTTGCCTTTTTCGAGGCGGGCCGTGCGGATGAAGTTGCGGGCCTGCTCGCGGCCCGGCGTGCGGTGCCCGAAAAAGTGGTAGGCGCCCCATGTAACGTCCGCCCTTTCGAGCTCGCGGCGGTGCCGGTCGTAGGTCGGATCGACGATCAGCGTGCCTTCCGTAGCCTTGATGAATACGAACCATGGCTTTTCGTGCTCGACGACTTTCTCCCAGTCGACGTTCTGCTGGTGGCGCGAGACGTCCAGTCCCCAGACGGGAAAGTCGTCCGCGGTTTTCTCGCGGCATGACGCGAGCGCCGATAGCAGCAGCAGGAAAAAGAGACCCCTGACGTTTCGCATGGACAAGTGAAATTACACCAAAATGCAAAGTTACAAAACAGTTTCGGTTTTTACGTTTTCGTCGCGTCGTTTTTCTCCCGAAACGACCGAGATGCCGCTGCGCGGAATGCCATGCGCATGTCCGGAATCAATGTTTCCGCGGGCCCGGCGCTCGTTCGGCTTTGCGGAATTTATCGGACGGAATGCGGCCCGGCCGGCCCGGTGCCGTCGTATTTCCGGATCGGGCGCGCATATGGAGAGCGGTATCGAAAGCGCGGCCGCCGACCGCGATGCGCTTCCCGTATTGACCCGGATTGTCCCGGCGGAGGTTTTTTCGGTCCGTTATAGTTATTTTTACCGATAAAAAAGGTAGCTTTGCAGTCCGGGCGTTTCATAGGCGTCCGGGCCGGTATTTCGACCTGCGTTTAAACTAACGATCCCGTAGATGATGAGAAAGTTCGTGTTTTGTTTGGCCGTGTGTTCGGTATGGGTTACGCAGGGAGTGTGCGGCAGCGGCGTCGAAATGCCCGCATTGTCCGACGACAGCCTGACCGTCGACATGAACGAGGTGGTGGTCACGGCGACGCGGACGCCCTTGCCGCTGAAGAATACGCCGGTCATCACCCGGGTCATCACTTCCCGCGACATCGAGCGCAGCGGGGCCGTTACGCTTCAGCAGGCGCTCGAACGGGAGCTGGCCGGCGTGGAGTTCCATCAGGCGGGCTACGGCTCGTCGCTGTCGTTTCAGGGGCTCGATTCGCGCTACGTGCTTTTCCTGCTTGATGGCGAGCGGATCGCCGGAGAGACCTACGGCAATATCGACTATTCGCGCATTCCGCTTTCGATCGTGTCGCGCATCGAGGTGGTGCGCGGTGCCTCGTCGGTCCTGTACGGATCGAATGCGATGGGGGCGGTCGTCAATGTCATAACCAAAGAGCCCCGCCATAAATACGAGGTCACGGCTTCGCTGCGATACGGCACGCCCTACCAGCGCAACGGCGGCGATTCGCTGGCGGGAAACGCGTCGGCGAGGGACTCGCGCGAGTATCGCAACAAGCTCGATCTGCCGAACCTGAATGCCGACATGACGTTCGGGGTCAATCTGGGCAAGTTCCGTTCGCTGACCGCCGTGGCCTATCGGACGAGCGACGCCTACAGACTGGTCGGCACGCGCGACGAGGTGCGCCATTACAAGGAGCTGAATATCATGCGGCCGAAGATGAACGGCTCGCGTCCGGAGATGGACCCTTCGACCGGCATGCCCGTATTCGTCGTCGGGCGGACCGTCGCCGATACGACGATCAGCGTGGGACCCGATTCCCGGGGACTGAGCGTCAGCGGCTGGCGCGACCTGAACCTCAGCCAGCGGTTCGACTACGAGCTGTCCGACCAGTTCCGGTTCCAGCTTTCGGGAAGCTATTTCGGCAAGAAACGGTTCGATTTCAACGGCAGCATTCTCGACGAGAATCCGCTGGCGAATAACAGCAAGCCGTGGACCTACGAATCCTACAGCGGGTATAACGTCAAGGCGCTGATGGAACACTCGCCCGACGAGCGCAACAAGATTTACCTCTCCTACGTCCGGGACGAGTATTTCCGCGATCTGGACAGTCTGTCGGGCGTCACGGTCCCCAAACAGCGTCACACCTACAACGTGCCCCGGCTGCTGTGGACGCTCGACGCGGGCAGCGCGAACCGGCTGACTACGGGGGTAGAGTGGGTCAACGAGCAGCTTCGGTTCGACATGAACCCGTCCGGTTACGACGACCGCAAAAGCATGAATACCGGTTCGCTCTACGTACAGGACGAGATTCTGAGCGGCCGGCCGCTCAGTTTCGTCGTCGGCGTGAGGGGCGATTACAACAATCATTTCGGCTGGAGCGTAACTCCGAAGCTCTCGGCCAAGTACGCTTATCGCGATTTCTCGCTTCGGGCCAACTACGCCAGAGGTTACAGGACTCCCTCGCTCAAGGAGATGTACATGGATTTCACCGTTCCGATTCCGGGCCAGACCTCCGTCATCCGGGGCAACGACCGGCTGCGCAGCGAGAGCAACCATTACGTTTCGCTGACGGCCGAGTACAACCGCAGCGGACTGAACCTGTCGGCTACGGTCTACAACAGCTATTTCCGCAACAAGATCGACGTGCGCGGGCACATGGAAGGGACGACGACCGTCCTGCAGTACGAGAATATCCGGCGCAGCGAGTTCAGCGGTCTCGAGCTGATGGGCACGCTGCGGGTGACGACCGGCCTCTTCGTGAGAGCCAACTATAACTATGTCTACCAGAGCGACGATGCGCCAGAAAGCTCGACTCAATACATATTCCCGAGTCCTCATACGGCCGTGTTTCAGGTCGACTACGGCTTCGACGTGCGCAAGTGCCGTATCGGCATCGACGCGACGGTCCGCTACGTGGGGGCCAAGACTTACGAAGACTTCATGCCGATCGTGAATCTCGACTTCCAGTCGATGCAGAACATGAAGTATTGGAGCGGAACCTATACGGCCCGTCATAAGGGATACGCCGTGTGCAACGCGGCGGTCAATGCGTCGCTGCCCGAGGGCATGACGCTGACCCTCGGCGTGGACAATATCTTCGATCGCCGTCCCTCGGTCGTCAACTTCAATTCCGATATCACGGCCCGCCGCAATCTGTTCGTCCGGCTCGCCTACGCGTTCGGGTGCGATTGACCGCTCGGCGACATGGGGCGGAAACGGGCGGAGTCTTTCCGCTCCGCGTCTGCGCATTCGATCCGGTCTTGCTCAGGGTGTCAAATCGTTTGGCATGGCGTGACACGGTCGGCCGTTCTATTGTCGGATCGCTTGTCGCGGCGTTTTTGTCTGTAATTTCTCTCCGAAGAGCCGGAACAGCCCGTCGTCTTGCCGACGATACCGGCGCGATAGAAGACGGTATGCTCTCGGTCGGAGCGCGATCTGCCGGAACCCGACGACACCCTGCCGGGAAACGTCCGCCGGCGGTCGGATTACGCATCGTTGCTCGCTCGCGGGGAGGGTTTAAGGTATGCTGGTAGTGTCGCTCCGTCTTTCCTTGTTTTGGACTTTTATGTTTTCTTTTTATCCCCTTGTTTCATAGAGATCGTTTGCGCCGATTTCCGTGCCTCGGTGCATATGTTTTACGTCCCGGTCCTCGATTTTCGATGCTTCCGGTTTTTCCGCATGAAGTTCTCTCCGGCGTAGGGGATTTACGGTAGGGGGCCGATCGGACACGCGGTCTGAGGTTGCAAGCCGCGAACCGCGGATATGAAGATTCCGGTTGCGAATGCGCTTGATACATCGAGATATATAATTGCCTCCCGGAAAAAATTGTTCCGGCGGGCTGTCCGGAGTACGGCTCGGAACGGAATCCGGCTCTGCCGGGGCGGGTCTCCTTTCTCCGTCGGTTCGGGCTGCCGGATCGGGCCGGACAGGGCGAAAAGCGAAGCGTGCGATGCGAAACGGGCACTTTTTTTGCTCGCTTCACCGCGTCACTCAAAATCCGGCTTATGAACGATTCGGCTTCGCTTCCTCACTCTTCTTCCCCGGCCTCCGTTTCGTCCGTCCCGGCGGACGACCCGCGCCGGCACGGGCTGCGACGGGACATAAAGAGTATTCTGAACGTGCTGGTGCTCTTAGGCAGCATCGTCGTGATCGTCAGTCTTTCGCTCGAGGTGTTTCACGGTGCGGCCGAGAGCTATTACCGGCTTTACATGCGCGTGCAGTTTTGGGTCTGCATCGTGTTTCTGGTCGATTTCTTCTACCGTTTTTTCCTGAGCCGCCGCAAGTGGAGGTTTTTTTTCGGCAACCTGATTTTTCTGCTCGTGTCGATACCTTATTTGAATATCGTCGACGCGTTTTATCTGAGCCTCTCGGCCGAGGCGTATTATCTGATCCGTCTGATGCCGCTGGTGCGGGGCGGGTACGGACTGGCCATCATGGTCGGGTGGATCGCCCGGAACCGGGTGACCAGCCTGCTGATTTCTTACGTGCTGATGATTTTCGCGCTGAGTTATTTCGCCAGCCTGGTATTCTACTCGCTCGAGCATACGATCAATCCTATGGTCACATCCTATGGGAAGGCCCTTTGGTGGGCGTTCATGAACGTGACGACCGTCGGGTCGAACATCGTGCCCAAAACCGCGACGGGCGAGGTACTCTGTGTCGTGCTCGCTGCGGCGGGCATGATGCTTTTCCCGATTTTTACGGCTTACATCACGGCCCGTTTCCAGCCTCACAGGCAGAAAAAGCAGGACAACGACGCGCCGGCCGCATGAGTCGGGGGCCACGGAATACGCACGCCGTCCACACTCCCGCCCCTGTGAACGGAGCTGAAAACGGTTGTTGTAGGTGAGGGCGACGGCTCGAGACCGTTCCCCGGGCGACCGAGGGACTACGCTTTCAGCGCGCGGATTTGCTGCGGGCCGATTTGGGTGAAATCGTCGATCAGCAGGTCGTAGTCCGACAGGTCCTCGCGGCGGAACGTCGTGGCGACGCCGATCACGGACATGCCGGCCCTGCGGGCCGCCTCGATGCCGACCGGGGCATCCTCGGCCACGATGCACTCGGCCGGAGCGAGACCCAGCTTGCGGGCGGCGAGCAGGTACACCTCCGGGTCGGGCTTGCCCCGGCTGATCATGTCGCCGTTGGCGATCGCGTCGAAATACTTTGCGATACCGCAGCGCTCGAGCACGAAATTGACGTTCGGAGTGTTGCCCGACGAGCCGAGACCGACTAGAAAGCCGTCCGCCTTCAGGGCGCGGAGAAAATCCACCAGCCCTCGGGTCGGGGCGATCGTCCTCTCGAAGATCTCGCGGTAGGTCTCCTCCTTCTCGCGGGCGATCTGCCGCCAGTCGGTCCGGCGGATCACCTCGGGCATCAGCCGTTCGAGGATCAGGTCGTTGGTCATGCCGAACGACGGCATGAATTTCTCCCGGTCGAACGGAACGCCGTACTTCCGGCAAATGATTTCGAATGCTTCGATGTGCGCGTCCCGATTGTCGACGAGCACGCCGTCCATGTCGAAAATAACTCCCTTTATCATGGCTTTTCCTGTTTTTTCGCCGCAAAGATAGCCGTTTTCGGCGATTTCGGACAATCGTTCCGGCCGCCCTGCCGCAGGATGGTTGCGTGTCCGCGGCGAATTGGCTATCTTTGCATGACCCATACCACAGAAGTGCGCCATGAACGCGATACCGGAAAAAACGATCGAACGCCTGAGCGAGTACCGCCGTACGCTGCTCGAGTGCCACGCCCAAGGCATCCAACATATATTCTCGCATGTGCTGGCCGGCATACACGGCATTACGGCCGTGCAGGTGCGGCGCGATTTGATGCTGATCGGTTTTCAAAGCGACACGAAAAAAGGATATGACGTCGAGGTGCTGATCGAGTTCATCAGTTCGATTCTCGACGGGAAAAACGTCGTGAACGTCGGCGTAATCGGGATGGGAAACCTGGGACAGGCGCTGACCAAATATTTCAACGGACGTCGCTCGAAGCTGCGCATCGTCGCGTCGTTCGACGTCGATCCTCAGAAAGCCGGACATCGCATCGACGGGATTCCGTGCTATCCGATGGCCGATTTCGAAGAGCTGGTGCAGAAGCACGACATCAAGATCGTGATCCTGTCGTCGCCTACGTCGATCGCCTCGCAACTCGTCGTACCGATCATCAATGCAGGGATCAAGGGCGTACTGAACTTCACGTCGATGCCGCTGAACTTCCCTCGCGGGATTTTCGTCGAGAACTACGACATCACGACGTTGCTCGAAAAAGTGGCCTATTTCGTCAAGGAGGCCGAGGAAAATTCCGATTCGTCGTCCGAATAGCCAGAGACTATGCTGATTCACCGCAATTTCGACAGCCTGCCCCCGATTCGCCGTCCCGCCGCTACGATCGGTTCCTACGACGGGGTACATGCGGGGCATCGGGCCATTCTGGGCCGGATCGCGGACATCGCGCGCGAGCGGGGAGGGGAGAGCGTCGTGGTGACGTTCGATCCGCATCCGCGTTCGGTGGTGGGAAGCGCGCCCGTCATGCTGCTCAATACGTTGCCCGAGAAGCTGGCGCTGCTCGCCGGTACAGGGATCGACCATGCTGTCGTCGTCGATTTCACGCCCGAATTCAGCCGTCTCTCGATGGAGGAGTTCGTGGAGCGCGATTTGGTGGGGCGCTTGCACGTCGATACGCTGCTGGTAGGGTACAATCATCATCTGGGACGCGACAAACGGGGCGATTTCGATTCGCTGTCGGAACTCGGCCGACGCTCGGGTTTCGATGTGCGGATGATGCCTCGGCAGGATGTGGATGCGCATAAGGTCAGTTCGACGGTGATCCGGGGGCTGGTGGCAGGAGGCAACCTCCGCGACGCGGCCCGCTGTCTGGGCGCGCCCTATTTTCTGAGCGGTCGCCTTGCCGCCGACGGGACGGTACTCGGCGTGGAGTCCGGCAAGCTGTTGCCTCCGGCGGGGGAATACGCCGTGCGGGTGGGCCGGGATTTTTCCGATGAGGGAGCGGATGCCCGGCTTACGATCGGACCCGGCCGCGCTCTTCGCTTGCACGGCGGCGAGGAATGCCTCGTCCCGGGAAACGCGGTCGTGACGTTCCTGTGACCGCGTGACGCGACGACAAGACGGCCGAGGAAGCTCCGCTCCGTTCGGGCGGCGGTTCGCAAGCCGGGTCGGATAACGGGCATGGTGCGTTGCGGATCGGCCGGTTTTCGAGAACGGATGTTGAAATCTCGGTAAAATGACGGGACGGGCGTTGTAATTCGTCGGAATTTTGTTAATTTTGCCCAAATTTTAATATCCCAAAACCATGTCGTTCCTTGAAGATAAAATTCAGACCGAGGGCCTGACTTTCGATGACGTACTTCTGATCCCCGCCTACTCCGAAGTGCTGCCGCGCGAAGTTAGCATCGCTTCCCGCTTTTCCCGCAACGTTCAGATCAACACGCCGATCGCTTCGGCGGCCATGGATACGGTGACCGAGGCCGAAATGGCGATCGCCATCGCTCGTGCCGGGGGTATCGGGGTGATTCACAAGAATATGACGATCGCCGAGCAGGCGGCCCAAGTCCGCAAGGTGAAGCGCGCCGAGAACGGCATGATCTACGATCCGGTCACCATAGGCAAGGACAATACGGTCGGCGACGCGTTGCAGTTGATGAAGGAGAATCGCATCGGCGGCATTCCGGTCGTTACGCCGGAAGGCGTGCTGATCGGTATCGTGACCAACCGCGACCTGCGTTTCCAGCGCGACATGTCGCGCCGCATCGAGGAGGTGATGACCAAGGAGAATCTGATCACGACGCATAATCCCGACCTTCAGACCGCTTCCGATATCCTGTTGCAGAACAAGATCGAGAAGTTGCCGGTGGTGGACGCCGGGGGCCGTCTGATCGGCCTGCTGACTTACAAGGACATCACGAAAGTGCAGGCCAATCCGAATGCCGCCAAGGACGACAAAGGGCGCTTGCGGGTGGCCGCCGGGGTCGGCGTGACGTATAATACGATGGAGCGCGTCGGCGCGCTTGCGGAGGCTCAGGCCGACGTGATCGTGATCGACACGGCTCACGGCCATTCCAAAGGCGTGATCGACATGCTGCGCCGCGTGAAGAAGGAGTATCCCGATCTGGAGGTAGTCGTCGGCAACATCGCTACGGGCGAGGCTGCCAAGATGCTCGTAGCTGCCGGGGCCGACGGAGTGAAAGTTGGCATCGGTCCGGGGTCGATCTGCACGACGCGCGTGATCGCCGGCGTCGGCGTGCCCCAGCTTTCGGCCATTTACGACGTGGCCAAGTCGGTCGCCGGCTCGGGCGTTCCCGTGATCGCCGACGGCGGACTGCGCTATTCGGGCGATATCGTCAAGGCGATCGCCGCCGGAGCCGACGCGGTGATGGCCGGGTCGCTGCTGGCTGGCGTCGAGGAGTCGCCCGGCGAGACGATCATCTACAACGGCCGCAAGTTCAAGTCCTATCGGGGCATGGGCTCGCTCGAGGCGATGCAGCACGGCTCGAAGGACCGCTATTTTCAGGATATGGAGGACGATGTCAAAAAGCTCGTCCCCGAGGGAATCGCCGCCCGCGTGCCTTACAAGGGTACGTTGGCCGAGGTCGTCTACCAGATGGTCGGCGGCCTGCGGGCCGGTATGGGCTATTGCGGCGCGAAGGATATCGAGGCGCTGAAGAAGGCCCGGTTCATCCGGATCACCAATTCGGGTATGCTCGAAAGCCATCCCCACGACGTGAGCATCACGCGCGAGGCGCCGAACTACAGCCGGGGCGAGTAGCCGGAACGAGGTCCTCGACCCGGGATTGGAGGAAACGCATGGCGGCCGGTCGTCGGATTGCCTGCGGTTGCCGGCGCGGCAGAGGACCGGGCCGTTGCCGTTTCGGTCGACGGGCGCGACTTCCTGGCAGACCGGCTTCCCGGGATCGAGACAGGCCGCGACGAGGGATTTGCGGACCGATTCTGTTCGACTGGAGCGCGCAGCGTTCCCGGGGCAGTCGTTCCGGATGCAAGGAGAAGCGGCTGGTTATGACCGGTATGGATGCTGTCCATCCGGCAGCGGTCTATGTCCGGCCGGTCGATTTTTTGGTTATGAAAAACGATAACCGATATGGATAACCGGGAGTCGTCGACAAGCGGCTCCCTTTTTGCTTATAAACGATGATTACCCGAGACATTCCGATCCGCGTGCGCTATTACGAAACCGACTGCATGGGTTTCGTCCATCATTCCAACTATGTGCGCTATTACGAGACGGCCCGTACCGAGATGCTCCGCGAGTTGGGTATGACCTATCCCGAGCTGGAGGCGCAGGGAATCATGCTGCCCGTGATCGATGTGCAGAGCCGCTACGTGTCGCCGGCTTTCGACGACGATCTGCTGACGGTCCGGGTGACGCTGGCCGAGATGCCGAAAGTGAAGATGCGCTTCGATTACGAGGTTTTCCGCGAAAACGGGGAACGGATCAATACGGGCTCGGTGACGCTGGCGTTCATGAATGCCGCGACGAGACGGGCCTGCCGGGCTCCCGGCTCGTTTCTGGAGCGGTTGAAGCCCTATTTTTAGCGGAAACTTTCCGTGCAATACCTACCGTAAAGCAGGATGGGAAGCGGAGCTACGGCCGGTCCTTTCCGTCCTTGTTTATGCGGCAGAACCCCGGAGGTCCGGTCGACGCTGCGATGGTCGGAAGCGGCTTCCTCTTTTATCCATCGGATGCCGTTTCTACCGCATACCGGCCCGAGCGGCCTCGTATGCCGGTTCCTCCGTTCGCATGCCGCCGGCCGGTCGAGTCGGGCTGTCGGCGGTTATAGTTCCATTCTGAGCCGAACCATGTCCCGGCACTCGATTCCGTTTTCGTAGATCGGCTCCGGGTAATACCTGACGAAATAGTCCTTTTCGATCGACTCGATCGAAAAGCCGCAACGCTGGTAAAGCGCCAGTTGGCCGATCCCTGCGTTGCCTGTTCCCACTTCGAGTATACGGCACTCCGCCGCGCGCGCCCTTTCTGCGGCATGGGCGATCAGCCGGGTGGCGATGCCTTGCCTCCGGTACGGTTCCGCGACGCAGAGATTGACCAGTTCCATGGTGAAAGGACGGGTTCGCAGCAGAACCGATACTCCGACGGTACGGTCTTCGATCCGGGCTATGTAGCATGAACCCCGTGCGATGTAGTCGGCGACGGCTTCGCGCGAGGGGTCGGCCTCGTACAGCAACTCGTAAGGGATCGCTTCATGCGGGCCGGTCTGTTCGATCGTCAGGTCGATTTCCATGTTCGCTCCGTTTTCCGCGAAGATAGCCATTTTTGCCGAGTTCGATACTCGAAGCCGGTCTTTGCATGCTTACGGAGGATTCTCCGGCGAGCTCGCCTTTTCCGCGTGGAAGCGCATGCCGGCACGACCCTCTTGCCTGAGCGGTTTTTCGTCCCGTCCCGGCGTGCGAAAGCCTGCCGACGCTCCGGCAGGGATCACTCCTTGCCGGAGTCTTTCTTGCCGGTCGGTTTCTTGCCGGGATCGGAAGCGGGGTCGGCTTCGGCTTCGGCTCCTGCCCTTGCCTCGACAGACTCTCCGGCAGAGGCGTTTTCTCCGGCGGGCGAGGCCAGCCTCCGGATTTCGCGGATGCGGCGGATCAGTTCCTCCTGCATCGGGACGATGTACTGACGCGCTTGCATCATCCCGACGAACAGAGCCGACCACGAGGCGAGCACCTCGATGACCTGACGGCGCTCTTTCTGCGGCACGTCGTTTTTCATCAGAAAATAGCCGCAGGCCCGGTGTATCGTGGTTACCTGATCGAATGCCGCGTGTTCGTTGAGCGTCGTGAACAACCTGCTCATTCTCTGGCTCGTCGTATGGAGCTTCCACAGCCATGCGTTCTCGCTTTCGGGATTCTCGGGAGGCGAGCAAAGCCGGTGGGCCAGCTCGAGATAGAATTTTTTCAGATTGTCGTCGGCTACCGCCTGTTTTTTCGAGGAAACGGCGGAAGCTTTTTTTGCAGTACTCATGATTGCTGGGTGATTTACGGTTATAATTTTATAGTAGGATGTTGTTTCGTGCTGAACGGGCCGGCTTTCTCGTTCCGGGGGCCGGAGATCGCTCCCCTTCTCCGATACGAAAGGAAGCATACGCACTTTAAAAATATGGAAAAAAGTCGAAATAAAAAAATATCTTGCTGAAAACTCGGAAATTGCATCCTGTCGGGACGCGGGATAGCGTTCCTTCCGTTGCGGATGAGGTTCCGGCGGCGGGGAGAGCGCGCCGTTTTCCGCCGCCGGCCGTGTCAGTCGGCTGAAAGCCTTTGTATGTCAGTTTGTCAGCTTCCGGTGCAGTGGCACATTAATTGTTCTGGCAAAGTCATGTTGAAAATTAATTCGTAAAAGCACATACAGTCATGCAAAACGGCAAAATTGGCGTAACGACCGAAAACATCTTTCCGGTCATTAAGAAATTCCTCTATTCGGACCAAGAGATTTTCCTGCGCGAGCTGATCTCCAACTCGGTGGACGCGACGCAGAAGCTCAAGACGCTCTCCTCGACGGGCGAGTTCAAGGGCGAGCTGGGCGATCTGACGATTCGCGTAAAGCTCGATCCGGACAAGCGCGTGCTGACCGTGTCGGACGAGGGAATCGGCATGACGGCCGAGGAGATCGACAAGTATATCAACCAGATCGCTTTTTCGGGGGCGGAGGAGTTTCTCGAGAAGTATAAGAACCACGCGATCATCGGGCATTTCGGCCTCGGATTCTATTCGGCTTTCATGGTGGCCGACAAGGTGGAGATCGTCACCCGCTCCTATAAGGAGGGCTCGAAGACGATGCGCTGGATGTGCGACGGCTCACCCGAGTACGCGATGGAGGAGGCGTCCGAGGAGCGCGGCCGAGGTACGGACGTGATCCTGCACCTGAGCGAGGAGAGCAAGGAATTCGCCGACAAGGGCCGCATCCGGGAGATACTGAAAAAATATTGCAGCTTCCTGCCCGTGCCGATCGCGTTCGGCAAGAAGGAGGAGTGGAAGGACGGCAAGTACGTCGAGACCGGCGAGGACTACATCGTCAACGCCACCGATCCGCTATGGACCAAGAAGCCGACGGACATTACGCTGGAGGAGTACATGGAGTTCTACCGCACGCTCTATCCGATGGCCGAGGACCCGTTGTTCTATATTCACCTGAACATCGACTATCCGTTCAATCTGACAGGCATTCTCTATTTCCCGAAGATACGGAACAACTTCGAGATACAGAAGAACAAGATCCAGCTCTATTCGAACCAAGTGTTCGTGACCGATTCGGTCGAAGGCATCGTGCCCGAGTTCCTGACGCTGCTGCACGGCGTGATCGACTCGCCCGACATCCCGCTGAACGTGTCGCGCAGCTATTTGCAGAGCGACTCGAACGTCAAGAAGATTTCGGGCTACATCACCCGCAAGGTAGCCGACCGGCTGAGCGAGCTGTTCACGCAGCACCGCGACGAGTTCGAGAAAAAGTGGGACGATCTGAAGATTTTCATCGAGTACGGCATCATCACCGACGAAAAGTTCGCCGAGAAGGCCGCCGACTTCACGCTCGTGAAGAATACCGACGGCAAGTATTTCACGCTCGCCGAGTACAATGCGCTGGTCAAGGAAAACCAGACGGACCGTCACGGCAACGTGGTCTGCCTGTATACGACCGATCCGGTCACGCAGAACGCATTCGTCGAGGCGGCTCGCGGCAAAGGGTACGACGTGTTGACGATGGACGGCCAGCTCGACGGTCATTTCATCAGCTGGTTCGAGAACAAGAATGCCGGTACGCGTTTCGTGCGTGTCGACGCCGATGTCGTCGAGCGGCTGATCGACAAGGAGAGCGATCTGAAAATGGCGCTCAGCACGGCTCAGCAGGACCTGCTTCGTCCGGTGTTCGAGTCTCAGCTTCCTCCCGAGGAGAAAGTCCGTTATACCGTCGCTTTCGAGCCGATGGACGAGAGCCGTCCGCCGGTAGTCATCACCCAGAACGAGTTCATGCGTCGGATGAAAGACATGGCGGCGATGGGTGGCGGCGGCATGCAGTTCTACGGGCAGATGCCCGATAACTTCAATGTGGTGATCAACGGCAACCATCCGCTCGTGGCCGAGATTCTCGGCGAGGTCGAGAAGAGCTACGGGGACCGTCTGAAGACGATGAACAAGAAGCTCGACGCGGCCTTGTCGGAGCAGAATGCCATAGAGGAGAAGCTCAAGGACAAGAAGCCCGACCAGCTGACCGACGAGGAAAAGAAATCGCGCGAGGAATCCTCGGCCAAGGTGGATAAGCTGCGCGGCGAGCGGACGGCCCGCCTGACCGAAATCGGCAAGGAGAACAAGCTCGTCAAACAGGTGATCGATCTGGCCTTGCTGTCGAACGGTATGCTCAAGGGCGAGAACTTGACGAACTTTATCCGTCGCAGCATCGAGCTGATCGAAAAATAGCCGTCGATCTGCTGCCGGAACGGCGGGGCGGGGCATTCGACCGAATGCCCCGCTCTCGTTGTTTTTATCTGCCCGCTCGGTGTTCGTCCGGGCGCTGCCGCTCGGGTGTTATTCGCTCCGTTACGGCCGTGTATCGGACGGGGTTCCGCTATCCTCGGGCCGTTATCCATGCGAAGGTGCGGCTGTCCGACAGGCGACGGACCGGGCGATCCCGTTGCCGGGGTATCCTCGGCGGAGGTCGATGTCTTTTCGCCGGATAAGAAATGGGGCGGTCTCGTACACTTCGTGCGGTCAAGGCTGCAAAAAAGCGAGCCGGATTCTCTCGAAAAAGAATCCGGCTCGCATCCGGCTGTACGGAATGCCGCTAACGCGACCGGCAGCGGATACGGATGGCATGCGCTGACCGCGCCGCAAGAAAGAATCCCGGTTCCGGTAGCGGCTTTTAATCCAGCGTGAAGGAGAAATGGTCGTAGGGTTCCGTGCGGAGCGATATGCCGACCGTCGAGGGAATGATGCCCAGCAGCGGAGAGAACGTGTGTACGGTGACCGTCCGCCCGTCGGGATGAAACTCGAGCACGCGCAGCCAGCCGTCGCCTCCGTTTCCTTCCCAGCCTCCTCCTTCGGCCTGGGCGTTGAACATCATCTGGTGCACGTTGCGTCCCGCGCGGTTCTTGTCAGTGCGGAAACCTACGTGTCCCCGGTGGCTCATGTCGTCCACGACATGGCCGCACAATACCATCGACGAGTTAGCCGAGGGCTCGATCAGTTCCCGCCACAGCGCGTCGCCGAGCGTGACGTCGGTCAGGGTGGGGTAATCGTTCTGCGAGATCAGGCTGTTGCCGAGCACTTCCGAGTTCATGTAGCCGTGAGTGAGCCAGATGACCCGGTGATCGCGGTACTCGGGACGCGCGACCAGTTCGCGGGCGGCCTCTACGATCGCGCGGCGCGGCTGAAATTCGAGCGATACGATCAGATAGTTCTCGCCCGTCGGCGCCTTGAACTCGTACCATGCGTTCTCGATCGTCTTGACGCCCGCCGCATTCTCGAACATGCCGGTCAGCAGCTCGGCGTACCGGCTGTCGCGGTTGGGCGGGAAATAGGAGTTCAGCTGGCTGTACCGGTTCTCGGAGCTTTTGTAGCCGTAATCGTGGTTGCCGGTGCACAGAATGTAGGGAATCGTGTCGTCGAGCATGCCGAACGAGCGCGAGACGGACTCCCACTGCTCGGTCGACGGCTGGTCGCCGGGCCAGCCGTCGCCTCCCGACACGGTCCGGAAATTCTCCTCGACCATGTCGCCCGTGCAGAGTACCAGACGGATATTCAGCCGCTTGACGTTATACCGGATCCAGCGCGTCATCACTTCCAGCAGCGGCTGGTTGTAGCCGTACTTGACATAGGATTGCGGGTCCGGTAGCAGCACCATGCTCCACGAGGCACTGTCCTCGAGCATCAGCGGTTCGACTTTCTGGGCCCGAGCCGTCAGGCACGGACCGCTCAGCAGGGCAAGAAGCAGGAGAATTCGGATAGGTTTCATTCGTATCGTGTTTTTAAGGTAATCGTTTCGGTTTTGTCATGGGTCGGGCCCTGCCGGTCTCTGTGCGGTTTTGTCGGGAAGCGGTATTCTTCCGTAGGAAAGAGGTACCCTCGCTGTCGGCCTGTCGGTCGCGGGGAGAGGATGTCTTCCCGGTGGACATTCGGCTCCGAGACCGTATCGGAACGCTTGCCGGAGCCTTGGGTGAGCAGGGTAGGGTCGGGCGACCGTCTGCCTGAGACAAGAGAAGCGCCGGATTTTTGCGATGCCGGCCGTTCATTTTGAGTCTGCACGGCGGTTCGCGGCTCCGCGGGAACTACCTGACTTCGATCGTATAGTTGTTATTGTAGCATACCAATGCCCATTCGCTGTTCTCGAACTTACGGCCGGGAGCTTTCTGCACGAAGCGGTAAGGGGTCTGCAACAGCGGTAGCTCGGCTTCGTTCAGATACCGTACGAAATCCGATCCGTGCAGCTTGACCGTCCCGACGAAAAGCTTCGTCACGTCGTATCCCCGGTATGCGTAAAGGCTCGGAATCGAGCCGAAGTCGGCGATGTAACGGCGGTCGAAGTTCAGAACTCGCTGATTGCCCCGGTCGGCGTGGTACGAGGTGACGTAACGCAGGTTCAGTTTGAAAAAGAGGTTTTTCTCGATGTTGCGGAACCGGGCCCAGCGCGACGAACCGACGACGCGGATCGAAGGGTTGAGGACGCTGCGCGCGATCAGACTGTTCTGGATCGAGCTGATATAAGCCAGAATGGCGTCGGTCGTCGTTTCGTCCGATGACAGCACGACGATCACGTTCTCCTTGTCGCCGCTCAAGACGTTTTCCAGCGCGCTTCCTCCCATGCCCTTGGTGTAGTGCAGCCGGTGGGCTGTTCCGGGCAGCAAAGGCAGTATTTCCTGTTGGAACTCCGTGTCGTTTTGGGCGGCCGATATGACGACCACGTTGTTCGTGTCCGAGAACAGTCCCCTGAGTTTGTCGTACTTCGATGCCGCATCGGGAGCCGCTTGGAACAGCAGCGAATGATCGGCGCTCTCGATCGCGCCGAGCGGAGATACGGCCGGGATGCCGTACCGGGCGGCGAAATCGGCTACCGGCGTGAAAGTCTCGTCGTAGACGGGGCCGACGATCAGGTCGGCCTCCCTGAGTTCGGGACGTTGCAGCAGGGTTTGCGTTTCGGTTACCGAACGGCCCGTGTCGAACAGGTCGAGCCGGGCGGATACGCCGTTGCCTTTCAGATCGCTCAGCGCGAGCAGAGCCCCTTGGTAGAATTCGAGAAACTGTCTGTTCGGAGTCCCGTCGGCCTGCAGCGGCAGCAGCATGGCGACGCGTACCGGCGCATTCGCATCGAATCGCTTGACCGGCAGGTTGCCCGCCGTGGCGTCCGGCAGGGGCGGCGTATCGGTCGGGAAGACCGGTCCCGTACCGGGAATGCCCGCATGCGGGTCGCTCTCGCTCGGATATCCGGACTGCGGAGCGACGGGTATGCGCAGGATGGAGCCTACCTTGAGCCCGTCCCGGAGGTTCGCCTCGTTGTACCGGACGATCGAGTCGACGGGCAGTCCGTATCGCTTGCCGAGCGAGTAGAGCGTTTCCCCGCGTGCGACCATGTGGTGCGTGAAACGATCCGAAACGCTGTTGAGCGCGTCCTTGTACGATTCGATCTGCTCCTTGATCTCGGCGTGGTCGCTCGACCCGACGCTCGATTTGCGGATGTTGATCTGCTGGCCGATCGACAGGTGCGTGGGGTCGAAGCCCTCGTTGTCTTCCATCAGCACATCGAGTCCCACGCCGTACCGCTTCGAGATGGAGTAGGCCGTCTCTCCCTGATTGACCGTATGTATCTCGAACAGTCGCTTTTTCTTCCGTTCCGAAAGGGGCTTCTGAGGCTCCTGCCGCACGACAGGAATCTTGAGTACCTGTCCCGTTTTCAGGCCTTCGGCCGTGTGCGGGTTGTTGCGGCGGATCGCTTGCTCGTCCGTGCCGTAGGCTTTACCGAGCGAGTAGAGCGTTTCCCCGGGCTCGACCGTGTGCACGTAGTAGCTTTCGCCTGCGATCGTGACCATGCTCTCCGACTTCCGGGTTTGCGCGCGGGCCCACGAAAAGCCCAATAAAATGCAAAGCAGCAACCAAGCTGTTTTTTTCATTTTCGGTTCTATTTTCTGCAAATATAGGAAAAAGTCACGATCGTTCGTCTTGCCGGGTGCGCGCCTTTCTTCGCACTTATCGAGCTGCGCCCGCCTGATGCCCGATGCGAATTTTGCGGGCGCTTGTTTTGCGGAAAGGCCTGTTTCCCGCGTTGCGGCCGTGCGCCCGGGAGAAATACCGTTTCCGGAGCGAGCCCGGCGGCATATCTGTCCTCTGTTCGGCAGAGTTATGACGCACCTTTCCCTAAGTCGTTCGAAGGACCGTTCTTTCCTGCCTCGCGGGATATGTCCTGCTTAGGCGAATCGGCGATCCGGTTATCTACTTTCCTGTACCAGCCATCGAACTCTCCGTGTCTCCGGTTTCCCGGTATGAAACTCCCTCCGCCAGAGGAAATTTGGAATAAGGGGCCTGACCGGATGTACGGCTGTGTACCGACCGCGCCCGGCGGATAGAAAAACTCCGGCTGCGGGCGCGTTGGCATATGGAAGTATGGGATTGCCTTCGGTAGCGGAAGGTCTTACTCTTTGTTGTTGAGTTCGCGCAGGCGAATCGCGGTGATGACTTTTTTCGTGTAAAGAGGGAAGTCGCCGTTCATCATCCATGCATAGTAACTCGGTTCGGTTCGGAATACCTCGGCTACCGGGCGTCCCTTGTGCTTGCCGAAGCTGAACACTTCGACCCCTTTCTCGTCGAAGACGATTCTGCCCGCGTAGTCGGCGCACTTGCCGCGCGACGAGAATTCGGCCAGATAATCCACCTCGTTTTTCAGCTCGGGGTAACGGTCCAGCTGCGCGAGCAGCACTTCGTAGGTGGCCAGCGTGTCGGCTTCGGCCGAGTGGGCCTCGTCGAGCTCTTTCCCGCAATAGAATTTGTAAGCGGCCACGAGCGTGCGCTGCTCCATCTTGTGGAAGATATTCTGCACGTCGATGAAACGGCTTTTGTGCAGGTCTACGTCGAGTCCGGCACGCAGGAACTCTTCGACGAGTACCGGAATGTCGAATTTGTTCGAGTTGTAGCCTCCGAAGTCGCATCCTTCGATGTAAGCCCACAGCGATTTGGCGATCTCGCGGAAAGTGGGGCAGTCGGCGACATCCTTGTCGTAGATGTGGTGGACGGCCGAGGCGGCCTCCGGAATGTGCATCTGCGGGTTGATCCGGCGCGTCTTGACTTCCTTGCTGCCGTCGGGCATTACTTTGACGAGCGATATTTCGACGATGCGGTCTTTGCACGGATCGACGCCGGTGGTTTCCAGATCGAAAAAGACGATGGGACGTTTGAGGTTCAGTTTCATGCTTCGGTCTTTTTGCGGAACAGTCCGCGGATCAGGTCGAGCGCCTCGGCGGCGTTGCTGCGGAAGGTGTCGGAGGCGTCCTTCACCTTGTCCGCGACGGCGTCGATACGCCGTGCGGCAGAGAGGTTGAGCGCCTGTACCTGCATCGTGCCTCGGCCGTCGAGTGCCTTGACGACGCCTTCGTCGATACGGCCGTTGAAGGCCAGCAGCGTCTGTGCCGCGGCGTCGGAGTGCGGGCCGCCGAGCGCGGCGATCAGCGCGGCGGTTACTCTTGCAAAACGTGAGGAGAATGCGGGTAAAATGATTGTCGCCCTCCTGCCGGATACCGGCGAGCGATATCTCTCAACCGCATTATTTGCCGATGAATAGGAAGATTAAAAAAATCATGGTGGGGATGAGCGGCGGCGTGGACAGCAGCGTCGCTGCCGCCCTGTTGGCTATGAAGTTGCAGGCGTTACGTTGCGACTGTGGGAAGAAAGCGATGCGGATGCGAAACGGGTTGCTGAAGCACTTGGAATTCCTCACTATACTTACGATTTGAGAGATGAATTCAGACGGTCGGTGGTCGATTATTTTATCAGAGAATATCAAAACGGCCGCACCCCCAACCCTTGTATCGCCTGTAACCGGCATATTAAATTCGGCATGATGCTGGATTATGCTTTTGATAAAGGTTATGATGGCGTCGCAACCGGGCATTATGCGCGGATTATTTGGGAAAACGGGCGTTATCGTCTGATGGAATCGCATAACCGCAAGAAAGATCAGAGCTATGTGCTCTATCATTTGACACAGCAACAGCTTGCGCACATCCTGTTTCCGGTGGACAGCCTCTCCAAAGAACAGGTGCGTCTGATTGCGCAGGAGAAGCAGCTGCCGGTAGCACAAAAATCGGAGAGCCAGGATATCTGCTTTATTAAAAACCAAAGCTATACTGATTTTATCGAACGTTATACGGGAAAGAGCTTTCCAGCCGGCGATTTTATAGACCGGGACGGGAAGGTTGTTGGACGGCACAAGGGAATCATCTATTATACTGTTGGGCAGAGAAAAGGCCTGGGTGGGACGTTTGGCAGGCCTATGTATGTGACCGCTATTAATCCGGAAGACAATACGATTACTTTGGGCGAAACGGGAGATGAATATGCTGATTCGCTCATCGCGGGCGATCTGCATTTCATTGATGGCGAAATGCCTTCCTGTTTTACAGCTGATGTAATGGTTCGCTACCGCAGCCGCAGGTATGCGGGACAAATTAAACTTTTAGGGGACTTTACGGCTAAGGTCAAGTTTAAAGAACCGCCGCGCGCGGTGACAAAGGGGCAGGCGGCGGTGTTTTATGATGGCACAACGGTGCTGGGCGGCGGAACGATTCTTTAGCTGTTATTTCATAATAGGAAGAAAGTGGTAATGTGGACATGGTAAAGAAAGACTTAAAAATAAATTTGATCTTTGTTGTTCTTATGATTGGATTTGGAACAGCAGCTTTCTTTTGTGACGGGTGGACAAGGGTCTTGCTGTTTATTCTGTCTTATCTTTCGGTAGGCTGTCCTGTTGGTTGGAAAGCATTACATGCGATTTGGGAAAAGGATTACTTTGACGAGACGATTCTTTTTTTGCTTGTGACCATTCCG
>ERZ827186.962-NODE-962-length-26795-cov-34.115669_pt1 | contig 26795 bp, 26 predicted proteins | sample MGYA00519918_ERZ827186 | MGnify/ENA primary metagenome ERZ827186 (study PRJEB31778, sample SAMEA3449275) | human gut metagenome | biome: human gut; feature: human-associated habitat; material: faeces | place: United Kingdom | collected 2010/2012 ...
TCTTCCGCTTCGGCAAGGAGGACAACTTCTGGGAGCACGGCTCCGGCCCCTGCGGTCCCTGCTCCGAGATCTACTATGACCGCGGCGAGGAGTACGGCTGCGGCAAGCCCGGCTGCACCGTGGGCTGCGACTGCGACCGCTATATCGAGATATGGAACAACGTGTTCTCCCAGTTCGACAACGACGGCCACAACAACTACACCGAGCTGAAGCAGAAGAACATCGACACCGGCATGGGTCTGGAGCGCCTGGCCTGTGTGTGCCAGAACGTGGCCAGCCTGTTCGATGTGGACACGGTGATGAACATCACCCACAAGGTCAGCGAGCTGACCGGCGCCCACTACGGCGAGAGCTACAAACGGGATGTGAGCCTGCGGGTCATCACCGATCACATCCGGTCTGCCACGTTCATGATCTGCGACGGTATCCTGCCCAGCAACGAGGGCCGCGGCTATGTGCTGCGCCGCCTGCTGCGCCGCGCCGCCCGACACGGCAAGCTGCTGGGCGTCAACGAGCCGTTCCTGTACAAGGTGGTGGACACCGTGGTACACGAGAACGAGGGGCAGTACCCCGACCTGAAGGAAAAGCAGAGCTACATCACCAAGGTCATCCGCACCGAGGAGGAGAACTTCGCCCGCACCATCGACGGCGGCATCCGCATCTATAACGAGATGCTGGCCTCCCACAAGGAGAAGGGCGAGACGGTGTTCTCCGGCGCGGACGCCTTCAAGCTGTACGACACGTTCGGCTTCCCCATCGACCTGACGGCCGAGATGGCCGCCGAGGAGGGCATGACTGTGGACGAGGATGCCTTCAAGGCGCTGATGACCCAGCAGAAGGAGCGTGCCCGCGAAGCCCGCAAGGCGCTGGGCGATCTGGGCTGGGCCGGCGTGGAGTTCGGCAAGGACATGCCGGCCACGGAGTTCGTGGGCTATGACCGCGACACGGTGAACGGCGCGAAGGTGCTGGGTATCGTGGCCGAGGGCGAGCTGGTGGACGAGATCGTGTCCGGTATGGAGGCCATCCTGGTGCTGGACAAGACCCCCTTCTACGCCGAAATGGGCGGTCAGGTGGCCGACCACGGCGTGATCACCGGCGACGGCATGGAGTTCGTGGTCAGCGATGTGCAGAAGAACAAGGGCGGCAAGTTCATGCACTACGGCAAGCTGCTCAGCGGCAGCGTGGCCGTGAGCGACAGTGTGACGGCGTCCATCGACACCGACCGCCGCGCCGCCATCCGCCGCGCCCACAGCGCCACCCATCTGCTGGACGCGGCGCTGGTGAAGGTGCTGGGCGACCATGTGCATCAGGCGGGCTCGCTGGTGGAGCCGGATCGCCTGCGCTTCGACTTCACCCACTTCGAGGGCATTACGCCCCAACAGCTGGATGAGGTGGAGGATATGGTCAACGACGCTATTCTGTCCGGGCTGCTCATTACCACCGAAGAACTGCCCATCGCCGAGGCTAAGGCCCGGGGCGCGGTGGCTACCTTCGGCGAGAAGTACGGCCAGACCGTCCGCGTGGTGACCATGGGCGACTTCTCCATGGAGCTGTGCGGCGGCACCCATCTGGACAACACCGCCAAGGCCGGCCCCTTCCGCATCAAGAGCGAGAGCAGCGTGGCCTCCGGCGTGCGCCGCATCGAGGCCACCACCGGCAAGGCGACCATGGAGGATATGCGCCGCAGCCGCGGGCTGCTGAACCGGGCGTCCCAGTTCTTCAAGTCCGCGCCGGAGACGCTGATGGAGCGTCTGGAGCAGCAGGCCAGCGAGATGAAGGCGCTGCGGCAGGCACTGGAAAAGTTCAAGAGCGAGGCGTCCATGGGCGAGGCCAAGCAGATACTGGCCTCCGCCAAGACCGTGGACGGTCTGCACGTCATCACCGGCACCCGTCAGGGTTTGGACGCCAACGCCCTGCGGCTGATGGGCGACTTCCTGCGGGACAAGGATCCCCATGTGGTAGGCGTGCTGGCCAGCATCGTGGGCGAGAAGGTCACGTTCCTGGCGGTGTGCGGCAAGGAGGCCGTGGCACGGGGCGTGAAGGCTGGCGATCTGGTCAGGACCGTGTCCGCCGTGTGCGGCGGCAAGGGCGGCGGTAAGCCGGACAGCGCTATGGGCGGCGGCACCGAGCTGCTGAAGGTGGACGACGCGCTGGCGGCCGTGGACGATTTCGTGGCAGAAAAGCTGAAGTAAGAACGCGCAAGACTGCCGGAAAAGTCGTTCCCGTCATTCCGAGGAGTACCCCAAGGGAACTTGCTTCGCGGCGCGAAGCGACGTGGGAATCCGTATTCTTTTAGCTGAAATCTGCAAAATGTAAGAGCTGTGCATTTTGGAGACGGATTGCCGCGCCAGTGTGAACACTAGCTCGCAATGACAGACTTTTTCCGGCAGGTTGAACGACCACTATATTATATCCGAATACTATATCCGAAAGGAGATGCGACATGAAGAACGATTGCCTGTTCTGCGCCATTATTGACGGGGAGATCCCCAGCAAAAAGGTGTATGAGGACGAACAATGCTATGCCTTTTATGATATCGAGCCGCAGGCACCGGTACACTTTTTGGTGGTGCCCAAGGCACATATCTGCTGCGCCAATGCCATCACGGCGGACAACCGCGGTGTGGTGGCCCATTGCTTCGAGGTCATCGCCAAGATCTGCAGGGAGCTGGGCGTGGAGAGCTACCGAATCGTCAACAACTGCGGCGATCAGGCGGGACAGACCGTGAAGCACCTGCACTTCCATGTGCTGGCGGGGCGGGATATGACCTGGCCTCCAGGCTAAACGCGCATAAGAAAAGGGTCGGCGGGAGCCGGCCCTTTTTTCTGTGCGGCGGTGCGGGGCGGGACGGGGGCGTTTTACGCCGCTGCGCGGCTACACCTTATCCGCCCCCTGCGGGGGCACCTGTCTCCCTGCGGGTCGGTCGGTTCGCGGATCTGACAGGCCACCGGCCTGTCATTCAACACCGCGAACCCCAGGGGGAAGGCTTAGGGGGGCGTGCCCTCAAGGGGAAGGCTGGGGGAAAATTTTGGGGGTGTTGCCCGTTTGCGGGCAACTTTTTTGCTTTTAGGGGATGGGGGCAGACGATCTTGATAAGGGGGTACGGATATGAAGTACAGAAAGAACGGGACGGACGCGGTGTGCGGACAGTGCGACCTGTGCGGCGGAGAGCTGCGGCGGGGAGAGCGATACTACCGGATCAGCGGTGAGAACGTGTGCAGGGGCTGCCTGGCAGATTTCGCGGCGCAGATACTGGCGGCGTATGAGGTGGTCGGAGGTGAGGCGGATGCATAAGACGGCGGCACCCTGGGAGGAACTGCGGGAGAAGTACGAGGCGGGCGGATATACCTATATGCAGCTGGCGAAGGAATACGGCGTTTCGGTGCAGAGCGTGGGGCGGCACGCGCGGAAGGAGAACTGGGTCAGCGGGTGCCGGAACGAGAGACGGCGCAGGGCGGAGAGCAGGGATTGCCTGCTGGAAATGACGCGGGCGCTGATGCGGGGCGCGAAGCGGGCGGCCGAGGAGGCGGAAAAAGGTGAGGCGTGCACCAAGGAGCTGAAGGAGCTGGCGGGGATATTGCAGACGCTGGCGGGGCTGGAGAAGGAGCTGGGCGGCGGGACCGCGGTGCAGACGGTGCAGGTGCTGATGGGAGAGGGGGTACGGGAGCTGAGCGAGTAAGCGCGGAGAGAGAAGAGAGACAAGGGGGAGAGAACATGGAGGATATATACATCGGGACGCCGAATGCAAAGCAGGACGAATTTCTGCGGTGCAAAAAGAAGTACGTCGCTTTCGGCGGGGCACGGGGCGGCGGGAAAAGCTGGGCGGTGCGGTGCAAGGCCAAGCTGCTGGCGCAGCGGTATCCGGGGATACGGATGCTGCTGGTGCGGCGGACCATGCCGGAGATCGAGGCAAACCATTTGGAGACGCTGCGGCTGGAGTTGGCGGGTACGGCCGTATACCGGGCGGAGGAGAGACGGTTCGTGTTCGGGAACGGGAGCGTATTGCAGTTCGGGTACTGCGCCTGCGACCGGGACGCGGATCGATATCAGGGCGCGGAGTACGACGTGATCTTTTTCGACGAGGCCACGCAGCTGAAGGAGCAGTGGATGCGGAAGCTGGCGGCGTGCGTGCGCGGCGTGAACGGATTTCCCAAGCGCATTTACTACACGTGCAACCCGGGCGGGCCGGGGCATGGGTATATCAAGCGGCTGTTTATCGACCGGCGGTATGAGCCGGGGGAGAACGGGGGCGAGTACGCGTTCATACCGGCGCGGGTGACGGACAACGGGGCGCTGCTGGCGCGGCAGCCGGAGTATATACGGCAGCTGGAGGCGCTGCCGCCGAAGCTGCGGGCGGCGTGGCTGGAGGGACGGTGGGACGTGCTGGCGGGACAGGTGTTCCAGGAGTTCACGGACGACCCGGCGCACTACGCGGACCGGCGGTGGACGCACGTGATCCGGCCCTTTGACATCCCGCGGGAGTGGAACGTGTACAGAAGCTACGACTTCGGGTACGCCAAGCCCTTTTCCTGCGGCTGGTGGGCGGTGGACTTCGACGGGTGCGTGTACCGGATATTGGAGCTGTACGGCTGCACGGGAACGCCGGACGAGGGCGTGCTGTGGACGCCGGAGCGGCAGTTCGCGGAGATACGGCGGATGGAGGACGAGCACCCGTATCTGCGGGGACGGACCATACGGGGGGTGGCGGACCCGGCCATCTGGGACGCCAGCCGGGGCGAGAGTATTTATGAGACGGCGCTGAAGCACCGGCTGTTCTTTGAAAAGGGAGACAACCGGCGGATACCGGGGTGGATGCAGCTGCACTACCGGATGAGCTTTGACGGGGAGGGGTACCCCATGCTGTATGTGTTCGAAAACTGCCGGGCGTTCATACGGACGGTGCCGGGACTGTCGTACAGCACCACGGCGCCGGAGGACGTGGACACGGGACAGGAGGACCACGCGGCGGATGAGAGCCGGTATTTCTGCATGATGCGGCCCATCGCGCCCCGGGAGAGGACGGAGATACGGCGGGAGCCGTGAGAAACCGGGGGAGGGGCTGCGCCCCTCCCCCGGTCCAAATTCCGCAGACGACGAAAATGCGAAATTTTACACAAAAGGGCTGGACAAACGATGTGGCTGTGCTATAATTTGACTATCCGCAGGAGTACTCCTGCTTTGGCGTTTTAAGCTTGTTAAAACGAAGCACCCTGCGGAAATCTAAAAAACCCGGGGTAAGAAAAATGAAAAAGATATTGGCAACCATTTTGGCGCTGGTGTTGGCGCTGGGACTCACCGCCACCGTCTGGGCAGAGGGTGAATATACGCCGTTGCCTGATGCAGTGGGTGGCGTAATTACGTTGGGTAGTGATGTGACTATTCCTGAGAATGCGCAGGTCACTATTCCCGAAGGTACTGCTGTCACGCTCAAGTTGAATGGAAAAACACTGAAGGTCAATAAAGACTGTGGTATCTATGTGAAAGGGTCTTTGACCATTGAGGGCGAAGGTACTATTACTTCAAGCGTGACTCCCATCAAAATTGATGGTGGCAGTCTGACGCTGAACAGCGGAAAAATTGAGAGCACCGGAAATTATGGCACATACGCATTGAATGGTGGTAGCGTGACGGTAAATGGTGGCGAAATTAAGTCCAAATGGGCTGCGCTGAGCGGTAACAACACCACAGGAACAATGAACTTTGAAATAAATGGCGGTACCTTGACGGCAGAGGAGGGCCCAGCCATTTATATGCCGAATCAGGTCAAGCTTACCATCACTAATGGTACTTTGAATGGCGGTGTTTCTCTGCGCATGGGTCAGGTCGACATTTCTGGTGGTACGATCAATGCAACCAAAGGAAGCATTGATAATCCTCAGGAATTCTATAATTACAGCGGAAACGCTTGGCTGCCTGACGCTCTGTATGTGTTTGGCGGTACTTATACCAGCGAGGATGCGCACGGTAATGCACTGAAGCTGAATATTACCGGCGGTACGTTTAACTGCGAAAACAGACAGGGAAGTGCCGTGGCTATTTATGATTTGGGCCGGGTCGCACAAGCACAGAGTGTTGATATTTCCGGCAATGCTGTGTTGAAGACGAATGCAACTGGCCGAAAGGCGTATCAGGTGCTTAGTTTGGCAGATATTGGTGTGACTGCGCCCGCGGCTGGTTATGGTAACGGGGCCAATGTCGGAAAAACCGAAACGGTAATCACTGGCGGTAAGTTCAGCGATGAACCTACTGTTGCGAATGGCTACAAGGCCACCCAGAATGCCGACGGCACCTGGACCGTAACGAAGATCTCCTCCTATTACTACTATTCCCCCAGCACCACCACCCCCGATACCACCACCAAGGGTTCTCCCAAGACCTTTGACGCGGGCGTGGGTATCTATGCGGTGACAGCAGTGTTGTCCGTGACCGGTATGGCGTGGACCGCTAAAAAGCGTCACTAAGAGCAAAAAAAAAGAAAGCCCGTAAGGGCTTTCTTTTTTTGCGCTTTTTTTGGGGGGGGAAGGCTGGGACAAAAAATTTGTGGGCGTTGCACGTTTGCGGGCAACTTTCGGGCTGGGCGGGGGCAGGGACAGAACATGAAAGGGAGGTGCTCGGATGGAGCAGGAGACAAGGACCGCGCGGGACGCCGGTGCTCCGGTGAAGATCGGGGCGGAGGCGGTACGGGCCGCGGCGGAGGTGCTGCGGCGCTATCGCGCGGGCAAGCAAAATCTGGACAGGCGCATCATCGACAACGAGCAGTTCTGGAAGCTGCGGCACTGGGAGCAGATGGAGAAGGCGGGCGAGGGCGGCAATCCGGAGGACGTGCGGCCGGCCAGCGGCTGGCTGGTGAACTGCATCCTCAGCAAGCACGCGGACGCCATGGACTGCTATCCGGAGCCGACGGTGCTGCCCCGGGAGCCGGGAGACCGGCAGGAGGCAGAGACGCTGAGCCGTATCCTGCCGGTGCTGCTGAAAAACGACCGGTTCAGGCGGACGTATTCCAAGGCGTGGTGGGACAAGCTGAAGTCCGGGTGCGCCGTGTACGGCGTGTTCTGGGACAACGAAAAGCTGCACGGGCTGGGCGACGTGAGCATCCGCAGCATGGACGTGCTGAACCTGTTTTGGGAGCCGGGGGTCACGGACATACAGGAGTCGGAGCACTTTTTCTGCACGGAGCTGGTGCCCAACAACCATCTGGTGCGGAGGTGGCCGGAGCTGGAGGGGAAGCTGGGGCGCGGCGGCGCGCAGGTGAGCCGGTATCTGTTCGACGACAAGGTGGACACGTCGGAGCAGTCGCTGGTGGTGGACTGGTACTACCACACGGAGCGTGAGGGACGGCAGGTGCTGCAGTACTGCAAGTTCGTGGGGGAGAATGTGCTGTATGCCACGGAGAACGACCCGGAGATGGCGGCGCGGGGCTGGTACGACCACGGGAAGTACCCGTTCGTGTTCGATACGCTGTTTCCCGAGGAGGGGACGCCCTGCGGGTATGGGTATGTGGATCTGTGCAAGTCGGCGCAGAAGCAGATCGACCTGATAAACCAGGCTATTCTGAAAAACACGCTGGCGGCGGCGACGCCGCGGTTTTTCATCCGGGCGGACGGCGCGGTGAACGAGAACGAGTATGCCGACTGGACGAGGCCCTTCGTACACACCAACGGGAACCTGGGCGCGGACTCCATCGCGCCGATCCGGGTGCCGGCGCTGGACAGCGTGTATGTGGCGGTGCTGCAGAACAAGATCGCGGAGATGAAGGAGACGGCGGGCAACCGGGACGTGATGAGCGGCGGCACCGCCGGCGGCGTGACGGCGGCCACGGCTATTGCGGCTTTGCAGGAGGCGGGCGGCAAGCTGTCGCGGAACATGATCGACGACGGGTATGAGGCGTTTTCACAGGTGGTGACGCTGTGCATCGAGCTGATCCGGCAGTTTTACGACGTGCCGCGGCAGTTCCGGCTGCTGGGCCGGGACGGCGGGGCGTTCGTCGCCTACGGCAACGGGGGCCTGCGGCCCAGGGCGCTGCTGACCGGGGGCTATCGCGTGCCGGAGTTCGACCTGGAGGTGATGGCACAGGACGAGACGCCGTACCAGACCATGGAGTACAACCAGTTGGCGCTACAGCTGTTTCAGATGGGGTTCTTTCGCAGCGATATGGCAGAGCAGGCGCTGCGGTGCCTGGAGCTGATGCAGTTCCGCAGCAAGGACACGCTGGCGGAGGTCATCCGGCAGGGACAGAAGGAGACGGACCAGAAGGCGTGGCTGACGGAGGCGCTGCGGCGGGCGGTGACGCTGCTGGACAAGAGCCAGGGGACCCATCTGGCGGAGGCGCTGGAACGGGAACTGGAAAAACGGGAGAGCAGCGGCGGAAAGGCGGCGGTGCGCCGTAGCAGCGACGCGGTGACGCGGCAGCGGCAGGCCACGCGGCAGGCGGTACGGCCCAGATGATACGGGCCAGCTGCGGTGGCGCGCACCTTACGGTGCGGGGCCACGCCGGGTACGGCGAGTATGGGAAGGACATCGTATGCGCGGCGGCGTCCGCGCTGGTGTACGCGCTGGCGGGGAGATTGCGGGAGACAGGGCGGCTGGAACGGTTCCAAAGCGCGCCGGGATACGCGGAGATCGCGGGTACGGGGGACTGTGCCCGGGAGTTCGCGTTGGTGCGGTGCGGGCTGGTGCTGCTGGCGCGGCAATACCCCGGCAGGGTGGAAGTTGGGTCGTGACCTACCACGGGGAGGAGAGTTCGGATGGACGAGCTGGAAAAGACGGCGCAGGAGACTGCGGAGGAGACGGGCGGAATGGCTCCCGACGCCGGGGAGCAGCAGGTACCTGCCGGGGAACAGGGGGTACCCGGCGGGGAAGAGGACTTCGAGACGCTGATACGCGGCCGGTACAAGGGGGAATTCGACGCACGAGTGCGGCGAATACTGGACGGGCGGCTGCGGGGACTGCGGCAGGAGAACGAGAGGCTGCGGGAGATGGCGGCCGCGGCGGAGACGGCGCGGCAGCGGGAGCAGGAGGCGCAGCTGCAGGCCGCGATGGAATTCGCGGTGATCCGGGTGCGGCAGCAGATGGCCCAGGCCATCGCCAGCGGCGGCAGCCGCGTGGCGGAGAACGGCGGACGGCGCAGGAGCGTCAGCCGCTGGGACCCGAGGGGGCTCAGCGGTGCGGAGCTGGCGGCGATACGGAAGAGAGTACAGGATGGAGAAAAGATCAGATTTTAGAAAGGAAGAGAAAACATGGAGATGAATTTGCAGATGTTTGCGGAGAACACCCAGACCACGGCAGGCCTGAGCGCGGAGATGAAGACCTACTACGGCATGGAGCTGCTGGAGAACGCCAAACCGCAGCTGGTGCACAACCAGTTCGCGGCCACGAAGGGCCTGCCTGCCGGCGGCGGCAAGACCGTGGAGTGGCGTAAGTTCGGCGCCTTTGACAAGGCGCTGAAGCCTCTGACCGAGGGCGTGACGCCCGACGGCAGCGGTATCTCCGTCAGCTACATCACCAAGGAGCTGGCGCAGTACGGCGACTACACCACCGTGTCGGATATGCTGGATCTGACCGCCATCGACGACGTGGTGCTGGAGATCACTGACCGCCACGGCAGCAATATGGGCCTGACGCTGGACACGGTGACCCGAAACGAGATCCAGCAGGGCAAGCAGGTGATCTACGCGCCCAAGATCGGCAGCGACGGCACCAAGACCGACGTGACCAGCCGCATGACGCTGGACAAGGACTGCCGCATGACCAGCGAGCTGGTGGCCAAGGCGGCGACCCAGCTGAAGAAGATGAACGCGCCCACCTTTGACGGCAAGTATGTGTGCATCATCCACCCCAGCGTGGCCTTTGACCTGCGCCAGGACGAGGCGTGGATCGCCGCCCACCAGTATGCCGGGGCCACGGAGCTGTTCTCCGGCGAGATCGGTGAGCTGCACGGCGTGCGCTTCGTGGAGACCACGGAGGCGAAGATCTATCGCGGTGAGGACCTGGCCGCCGACAGCCGCACGCTGAAGGTGAACGGCAATGTTATGGCCAGCACCGACGTGACCTTCAACGGCGGCACCGTGGCCGCCGGCGCGCTGGCGGGCCGCTATGTGGTGCTGGGCGGCACCCGCTGCCAGGTGGTGAGCAACACCGACGAGAAGCTGGTGCTGGACAAGACCGTCACCGTGGGCGACAAGGAGGTCATCTACCCCGGCGAAGGCGGCAAGCAGGGCTGCGCCGTGTACGGCTGCCTGTTCCTGGGCAAGGGCGCCTATGGCGTGGTGGACCTGAGCGAGGGCACGGAGGTCATCGTGAAGCCCCGCGGCAGCTCCGGCACCGCCGACCCCCTGGACCAGCGCTCCAGCGTGGGCTGGAAGGGCGTACACGCCGCGGCTATCCTGTACGACGAGTACATGGTGCGCGTGGAGTGCGGCAGCAGCTATTCGGACGAGGATAAGGCGAACTGAGGGAGCGTGAAGCAGGGGCGGACGGGTCGTCCGCCCCTGCGGGAAATGCCGCCGTCAGCGCGGCCACGCCGCGCTGACGGGACGTCGAGGCCACCGCCCCCTGCGGAACGCGGGCGGACGGCGGGGCGAGGCCTTACATGAGGAAAGGAGAAGGGCGAGATGAAGGAGAAAATGACAACGGTGCTGCTGCCCAGGGGCAGAAAGCAGGAGGAGAATTTTGTCATCGTGTCCGTCAACGGACGCAGCTGGAAGATCATGCGCGGCGTGGAGGTGCGCGTACCGGTGTGCGTGGCGGAGGTGCTGGAAAACGCCGCCACGATGGCGGAGGCGGCCCGGCGCTATGTGGACGAGAGAGCTTCCTGAGGTGACGGCCATGGCAAGGACGACGGCAAAGCAGGTGCTGGACCGGGTGGACGCACTGCTGCCCAATGGGTATGCGCGCGCGGAGAAGCTGCGGTGGCTGGCCCAGGCGGAGGGCTTCGTGCGGCGGGAACTGTGCCGGGAGACGGGGGAGCTGCCGGCGCTGACCGAGGAGACGGAGCTGACGGCGGAGCCGCCCTTTGACGAGCTGTACCGGCACTATGTGGAGGCGCAGGTGCACTATGCCAACGGGGAGACGGCGCGGTACAACAGCGCGGCGGGCCTGTGGAACAACGCGTTTCTGACCTATCGGGACTACCGGGCCAGGACGGCGGTGCCGGAGGACGGCGCGTCGGCGCTGCGGCTGTGCTGAAAGGGGGCGGCGGAGATGTATTTTCCCAAGCTGAAGGCGGCGGCGCAGCAGCGGGCAGGCGTAGAGCAGTTCGGGGGACTGGACCGCCGTCCGGGCAGCGGCGCGGGGAGTCTGGAGCAGATGGAGAACCTGTGGAGCAGCGGGTATCCGGCGCTGGAGACGCGGCCCCTGCGGCGGACGGTGACGCAGCTGACAAAGCCCAACGGCATGACGGAGAAGGACGGATTGTTCTGGGTGGACGGCACGGCGCTGTATGTGAACGGCGCGAAAACGGGGTTGGTGCTGACGGACAGCCGGAAGCAGCTGGTGAGCATGGGGGCGTATCTGCTGATCTTTCCGGACAAGAAGTACATCAATACCCAGGACCTGACGGACTTCGGAAGCATGGAGAACGTGCGGGCCACCACGGGAGAGGTGACGTTCACCCTGTGCGACGGGACGGGGGAGAGCCTGGGCAGCTACGCGGCGGGCACGGAGGCGCCCCAGGAGCCCCGGACGGGGGATCTGTGGCTGGACACGGAGCGATCGGAGAGCGTGATGCGGCGGTATGACGGCAGCACATGGACGGCGCTGGCGGAGGTGTACACAAAGATCGCCGCTGTGGGCGTGGGACTGGGCTTCCGCGCCGGGGACGGCGTGACGGTGGCAGGCTGCGGCGCAGCGGAGCTGAACGGCCTGCACGTATTGCAGGCGGCGGAGGACGACTGGGTGCTGGTGCCGGCGCTGTGCCGGACGCTGGACAGCCAGACGGCTGCGGTGACGGTGATGCGGCTGATGCCGGAGATGGACTTTGTGGTGGAGCAGGGCAACCGGCTGTGGGGGTGCAAGTACGGCATCGTGGACGGTCAGGCGGTGAACGAGATATACGCCTGCGCGCTGGGAGATTTCCGCAACTGGAACAGCTTTGCGGGGCTGAGCACCGACAGCTACGCCGCCGCCAGAGGCTCGGACGGACCCTTTACCGGGGCGGCGGCCTGCATGGGCGGCGTGGTGTTCTTCAAGGAGAACTGCATGGAGCGTATCTATCCGGCGGCGGGCGGCGGGCACCAGATCGTGACGGTGCCGTGCAGCGGCGTGCGGAAGGGTGCGGAGAGGACCGTGGCTGTGGCGGACGGTGTGGTGTACTATCTGGGGAACGACGGGGTGTACGCCTTTGACGGAAGTATGCCGGTGTGCGTATCCCGGGCGCTGGGCGACAAGCGGTATACCGGCGGCGTGGCCGGCGGGGAAAGCGGGCGGTACTGGCTGTCCGCCGTGGACGCGGCGGGAGAGACGGAGCTGCTGGTGTACGACACGCAGAAGCGGCTGTGGCACCGACAGGACGATACGGCGGCGGTGGCCTTCGCCCGGTGGAACGGGGAGATGACGGTACTGTGCAGCGACGGACGGCTGCTGGATACAAGCGGTACATTGGGAACGGCGGAGACGGGGTTCTCCTGGAGCGCCGAAAGCGGCGACCTGGGACTGTACACGCCGGAGCACAAGTATCTCTCGCGGCTGGAGCTGCGGCTGAAGGCGGCGGCCGGGAGCACAGTGAAGGCGTATGTCTGCTATGACGGGGACAACGTCTGGGAACAGGTGGGCGGTGTATCCGGCGAGGTGGGGCAGACCCGCGGCGCGGTGCTGCAGGTGCGGCCCCGGCGGTGCGGACACCTGCGGCTGAAGCTGGCCGGGGACGGACCGTGCCGGGTGTACAGCGCGGCAGCGGTGTATGAGAAGGGAAGTGACGGGCCATGAGCGTGCTTGCCCTGCCGATGGCACCGGCGGGATCGGTGCAGGAGCAGGTGACGCAGCAGTATGCGTATCTGGTGCAGATGGCCCAGCAGCTCAACCTGGCGCTGGGACAGCTGGAGGCGCTGGGCGGCGGAGCAGGGGAGGCCTCCGCCCGGCGGCAGGCCAACGGGCGCTTGGGCACGGCGGCATCGGAGACGGCGGACGGGCAGTATGAGACGCTGCGGAGCATGATCCTGAAGACGGCGGACCAGGTACAGAAGACCACGGCGGCATTGACGGCGAAGCTGGAGGAGGAATATGTGGCGAGCTCGGACTTCGGCAGCTATGTGGCGAAGCTCAGCGCCCAGCTGGAGGCGGCACCGGAAGCGGTGACGCAGTATTACAGCTTTTTCTCCGACCTGCAGGCCAACGTGGAGAAGGTGGACGCGGCCTTCGCGCACTATAAGCTGGACACGGAGGGGTATATCCGCACGGGTATCGTGTACTACGACGGGGCCGCGCCGGTGTATGGCGTGGCTGTGGGACAGGACCTGACGTGCAGAGAGGTGGACGGCGAAAAGGTGGTGGAGCAGAACAACTTTCGCGCGGTGTTCACCGCTACGCGGCTGTCCTTCTGGCAGGACGCCACGGAGGTGGCCTATGTGTCCAACAACCGGCTGTACATCACGAACATTACGGTGCTGGGCGGTATCGATGTAGGGCAGTGGAGCATGGAGGCGGCGGAGGGCGGACTGGCCTTCCGGTGGATCGGAGGGTGAGTGTGTGAGCTATACGGCGTTGGACAGCATCCAGTGGGGCGGCGTGCCGAAGATCGGCGTCAGCTTCGGCTATGACAGCCGGCGCAGCGGCAGCACGATGCAGTACAGGATCTATGTGACGGTGGCGCCGCTGACAGGGGCATCGTATTTTGGATATCCCATCTACTTGTCGGTGACGGTGGACGGCGGAAGTGTGTGCAGCGGGCAGACGCTGAAGGCGGCATCGCCCAGCCGGTGGAGCAGTGCGATCGAGTACGACAGCGGCTGGGTAACAGCGGCAGGAGCAGTGGGCACCGCGCCGCTGGGGATACGGCTGTACAGCGGCTCCGGGTCTGCCAGAGACGACAGCTACGGCTATGCGCTGCCGGTGGAGCGTGTGGAGGACATTGGAGATTTCTCGCTGACGGCGGGGGACGCGGTGATCGGACAGACGGGGACGCTGACGCTGACGCGGCCCGGGTATGGGTACAGCTTTACGTTCAGCTATGTGCTGGGGGCGGCCTCCGGAACGCTGAGCAGCGGCGCGCTGCGGACGGTGAGCAGCAGCGCGGGGCGCGTGGTGTATCAGTGGACAGTGCCGGAGTCGCTGGCCGGGGAGCTGCCGGAGACAACGCACGGCACCGGGACGGTGACGGTGAAGGTGTACAGCGGCGGTACGCCGGTGGGGAGCCTGAGCGCGGCGTTCACGGCGTATGTGCCGGAGACCATGCGGCCCACGGCGGCGCTGACCACGGAGGTGGTAAACGACGGTACGGCAGCGGAGAGCTGGGGGCTGTGTGTGCAGGGCGTCAGCCGGATACGGTATGCGGCGACGGCGGCGGCACAGGGCGGCGCGTCCGTGCGATCGGTGCAGTTCCGCTTTGCGGGGCAGGAACTGGCCGGCACTGCCGGGACGACGGCGGTCATCGGTATCAGCGGGACGCTGCGGCCCACGGTCACGGTGACGGACAGCCGGGGACGGTCGGCGACGGCGACAGGCGAGGCGGTGACGGTGGCGGCGTACTATCCGCCGGCCATCACGGCGTCTATGGCGGCGCGGTGCGCCGCGGACGGCACAGAGAAGGATGACGGGGCGTATCTGAAGGTGAAGTGCGCGGCACAGTGCGCCGATGTGCAGGGGCACAATACGGTGGTCCTGCGGGCGCGCTTCCGGCCCGTGGGTGGCGCGTGGAACGGCTATGTGACATTGCTGCCGGGGGCAGAGCAGCTGCTGGGCGGCGGGCTGGACAGCGGGACCTCCTATGAGGTGGAGCTGAGCGCGGAGGACACGGTGGGCAACGTGCGGGTGGTGCGGTATACGGCGGCCACCAGCCGGGTGACGCTGCATCTGCGCGCCGGCGGAATGGGCGCGGCCTTCGGCAAATACGCGGAGCAGGAGGCGCTGGAGTGCGTGTGGCCGGCGGTGTTTTACGGGGATGTGGCGGTATCCGGCGCACTGACGGTGAACGGACAGACAGTGGAGGCGATGCTGTTCCCGGTGGGCAGCGTGCGCCTGACAGACAGCCCTGCGGCGCCGGAGACACCGGCAGGCGCAGCGTGGGAGAGCGTGGAGACAGGCATCGCCGGCGTGTATGGCTGGCGGCGCACGACATGACGAGGAGGAGAGAGGCATGGCATCGACGTATACGATGGTGGCATACGGTTCACAGGGCAGCGCGGTGCGGCAGCTGCAGAATGAATTGAACAAGCGGGGGTATAGTCTGGACCAGGATGGTATCTTCGGCAAGAAGACGAGAGCCGCGGTACGGGACTATCAGAAGAAGAACGGACTGACGATGGTGGACGGCATTGCCGGCGACGAGACGTGGGGGAGCCTGCTGTCCGCGCCTACAGCGGCGGAGCAGGCGGCGCAGGCCGCCGCAGCAGCAGAGGCGGCGGCACCCAGGGCGGAGGTCACGGCGGGCACGGCGCGGCGTCTGCAGGAGCTGGAGAGGGGCTATACGCCGTCGGACGAGGTGACGGCGGCGCAGGCCTACCGGGACAGCGTGGCGGCGTTGGAGCCGGAGGCGTACCGGTCCCGGTTCGAGGAGCGTTTGCAGGCGCTGTATGACCAGATCGCGGGGCGGGAGGCCTTTGACTACGATCCGGAGGAGGACGAGTCGTACCAGCGGTACGCCAGACTGTATGCCGCCCGCGGCGCGGCGGCCATGGAGGACACGCTGGGCAAGGCGGCGGCCCTGACCGGCGGGTATGCCTCCAGCTACGCCCAGAGCGCGGGGCAGCAGGCGTACAACGGCTATTTGCAGGAGCTGGCAGCGCTGGTGCCGGAGCTGCGGCAGGCAGCGCTGGCGGAGTATCAGCAGGAGGGAAAGGCTTTGCAGAACCAGTACAGTATGCTGGACGCGCAGGAAAAGGCGGACTATGACCGCTGGCAGGAGGCGCGTGGCGACTGGCAGAAGCAGCTGGAGGCGGCTCAGGCGGCGTATGAGGACGCGGGCAGTCAGGACCAGAAGCTGTATCAGACGCTGCTGGCACATTTTTCCGACAAAGCGGAGCAGGAGAGGAAACTTTCCGCCTCCGGCGTCCGTCTTACAGATAGTGGAGATACCGGCAGCAGGGGCGAGAGCCTGAGCTCTACGGCGGCGGAGAGCCTGCAGCGGGCCGTGGGGAACTATCTGAAGCGGGGCAACGGCGACCTGGCCCAGGCGCTGGCGGCGCAGTATACGGCCCGCATGACACCGGCGCAGCGGCAGCGGTTCGAGAAGCTGCTGGGCCAGTACGGCATGACGCTGGCATAAGGGGCGGATAGAGGAAAAGTGCTTGCAATCAGGGGCGCTGTATGGTATCATATCAAAGTATATTGCGACGCGGCGGACACGCCGCAGCGGCTCGAGAGGAAGAGAGGAGCCGCGGGAAGGAGCAGCAATGGAGAAGATGAAGAAGCACTTTTTACGCCGAATGGCGCTTGTGATGGCGCTGCTGACGCTGGGCTCTGCCGTGCTGGTGGGCTGCGGCGAGCAGAAGGAGCCGGAACCGGACCCCAAGGATGAGGTCATCGTGGAGCCGGAGCCCATCCAGCTGCCGGACGGCGTCAGCTTTGACGAGAAGAAGTACCCGGACGTGTTCGGGTTCATCCAGATCCCTAACGCCACCCAGTGCGCCATCAGCAAGGGCCACTATCTGGCGCAGAGTCCCAAGTCCACTAAGAGCAGCACCGGGTATGACGACGATTACTACCTGCAGCGCGATTTGGACGGCAAGACCAACAAGGCCGGCTCGCTGTACATCCAGGCGTACTACAACAAGTCTGACCTCAGCGACCCCATGACGGTGATCTACGGCCACAACATGGCCAACCGGACCATGTTCGGCGGTTTGCAGAGCTACGGCGAGACGCTGAAGTTCGACGACAACGCCGTGATGTACATCTATCAGCCGGGCCGTCAGCTGACCTATAAGTTCTTCGCATGCATCCCCTATGATACCAGCCACATCCTGTACTACCACGACTTCAAGGACGAGAAGGTGTTTAACGCATTCTTTGAGGCGCTGGGCAAGGCGGCCAGCGATCCTAAGTACAAGAGCGACACCAACCAGAACGCCTTTTACAGCGCCGAGGGCTGCGTGAACGTGGACAAGACCAACCTGCCCCAGGCGGGCGACAAGGTGGTGGTGCTGTCCGTGTGCAAGAACGGCGACGATCATCACCGCTATCTGCTGATGGCAAAGCTGGTGGAGGACTCCGCCGCGCCCATTACCATGACCCGCGGTGAGGCCGAGGCTGCCGGTATCCCGGCGGACCGCATCCAGGACAAGGCAGCGGCAGACGCCGCGGCCGCTGCCGCGAATATCTCCGCGGTGGAGGATGCTGCCGCCAATAAGACCGACACTGCCAGCAAGACGGATACGGCCAAGACGGAGCACAAGGGCTGAGTCGGACCTGAAAAACAAAAACCTCCCGGACCGTGTGGTCCGGGAGGTTTTTCGGTATGCTTTCAGAGGGCGCCGCCGTCGGTCTGCGTCAGCAGATCGGCCAGGGAGACACTGTCCAGATAGTCGTTGATGATGGTGTCCAGCTTTTCCCACATGGGGAGCGTGGTGCAGTGACCGGCGCGGGGGCAGGTGTTTTCGTCGCCCTCCAGGCAGGTGACGGGAGCCAGAGAGCCCTCGGTGAGGCGGAGGATCTGGCCCACAGAGTAGTCAGCGACGGGGCGGTTCAGGCGGTAGCCGCCGCCCTTGCCACGAAGGCCATCCACCAGGCCGGCCTTGGACAGCACGGAAATGATGCTCTCCAGATATTTTTCAGAGATGCCCTGCCGTTCGGCAATGGCGGGCAGGGGGAGATAGGCGGCGCTGTCGTCCTGAGCCAGCTCCAGCATGACCCGGAGGGCGTAACGGCCTTTGGTAGATACGAGCATGGGAAGACCTCCCTTATGTTAGTAAACATAGTATAGCACTATGTTTATGCGATTGCAAGGGGAAAACGCTCATATATAGTGGTACTTATTCCGCTTGAGCACCAGAAAGACGCCGGAGATGATAAAGGCAAAGATCTCGGCGGCGGTGATGGCCCACCAGATACCGTCCACGCCCAGAAGTATGGGCAGGACGACGACGGAGCCGGCTTGGAACACCAGCGTTCGCAGGAAGGAGATGGCGGCGGAGACGGCACCGTTGTTCAGGGCGGTGAAGAAGCCGGAGGCGAAGATGTTGAAGCCTGCCAGTAGGAACGACCAGCAGAACAGCCGGAAGGCATGGGTGGTCAGGGCGTAGAGGCTGGCATCGTAGCCCACAAACAGCCGGGACAAGGGGGCGGCCAGCACACGGGCCAGGACCGTCAGGGTCACGCCGCCGATGGCCATCAGCAGGGCGCTTTTCCGCAGGAGGTTTTTCAGCTCACTGTGGTGCTGCGCGCCGTAGTGGAAGCTGACCACCGGCGCGCTGCCGATGGAGTAGCCGATGAAGATGGCTACGAAGATGAACTGGACGTACATCAGAACGCCGTAGGCGGAGACGCCGTCCTCGCCGATCAGGCGCATGAGCTGGAAGTTGTAGAGCATACCTACCAGGGAGGAGGAGATGTTGCTCATCAGCTCGGAGGAGCCGTTGCCGCAGGATTGGAGAATGGGGCGCAGACGCAGGGCGGCGGGCCGCAGGCGCAGCAGGCTGGTGTTGGGCCGCAGGAAGTAGATCAGGGGCAGTACGCCGCCTACACACTGGCTCAGGCCGGTGGCGATGGCCGCGCCGGCCACACCCCAGTCGAAAACGGCGATGAAGAGCGCGTCCAGCACCATGTTGGTGACGCCGGCGGCCACGGTGACGAAAAGGCCCAGGCGGGGCTTTTCGGCGGCGATGAAGAAGCTCTGGAACACATTTTGCAGCATGAAGGCGAAGGTGAAGCCGGTGACGATGCGGCCGTAGAGGACGCAGTCGGCCATCATGGCGTCAGACGCGCCCAGCAGACGGGACACGGCGGGCATGGTGAGGATGCCCACGGCGGACAGCACTGCGCCCAACAGCAGTGTGAACAGTACCAGCATGGAGAAGGTGCGGTGGGCCTCGTCCTGCTTGCCCTCGCCCAGTAGCTTGGACACCAGGGCGGTGCCGCCGGTGCCGATCATGAAGCCCATGCCGCCCAGGATCATCACGAAGGGCATGACCAGGTTTACGGCGGCAAAGGGCGTTTTACCCACGAAATTGGATACGAACAGACCGTCCACCACGCCGTAGATGGAGGTGAAGACCATCATGCAGATGGAGGGAAGCGTGAAGCGCAGCAGCTTGCCATACGTGAAATGGTCGGAGAGACGGATGGATTGCTTTGCCATGAGGGCCTCCTATCGAAAAAAGTAGCTCCATCGTGAAGATGGAGCTAAATCATCCCACCAAACGGTGGAGTTTGAACTTGGTGACCCGTACCGGATTCGAACCGATGTTAAAGGCGTGAGAGGCCTCTGTCTTAACCACTTGACCAACGGGCCGCATTTTTTCTTCTATTCCATCGGCCAAAGCCGCTGAAACCATGGTACACCTTCAGGGACTCGAACCCTGGACACCCTGATTAAGAGTCAGGTGCTCTACCAACTGAGCTAAAGGTGCATATCCTGTTAACGGTGTTATTATAGTCGATGTGCGCCGATATTGCAAGCTTTTTTTGCGAAAAGAACAGGATTTCTTTGAAATAAAGGAGAGAGCCGGAAAAGCCCTGCTTTTCCGGCTCTCTGCGGGAAAGGAAAGAAGAACTGTCAGTTTTTCCACTCCACATACAGCTCGCGGACGGCATTATCATCGGCGGGCTTGGCGGGGGCGGCCGCGGGAGCTGCGGGTGCCTCGGCAGCGGGGTGGTCACGCTTTTCGATGAACTTGGGCGCCACCTGGGGGAACAGCGCCAGGCTCAGCACGTCCTCGTCGGACTTGGCCAGACTCTTGAACTCCTCGCGGTACTTCTCCAGCTCCGGCTCCAACAAATCGGCGGGACGACAGGTGATGACATCCTCAGGGGCGATGCCCGCCTTGGAGCGGACCTCCTCGTTGACCTCGCTGGGCAGCTTGCCGTATTCACCCTTGAGCATGGCGCGGGACTCCTTGGGGAACGTCTTGTAGCGCTCGCCCATGATGACGTTCATCACAGCCTGGGTGCCCACGATCTGGGAGGAGGGCGTTACCAGCGGGGGATAGCCGAAGTCCTTGCGGACGCGGGGGATCTCTGCTAGTACGTCGTAATACTTATCCTCCTTGCCAGCCTGCTTCAGCTGGGAGATCAGGTTGGAGAGCATGCCGCCGGGCACCTGATACAGCAGGGTGTTGGTGTCCACGCGGAGGACCTTGGGGTCCAGGATACCGGCATCCTGCAGCCGCTGGGCGACCTTGCGGAAGTGAGCGGCCACGGGGGACATCTTCTCCAGGCTCAGGCCGGTGTCACGGACGGTGCCCTGCAGCGTGGCCACCAGGGACTCGGTGGCGGGCTGGCTGGTGCCGTTGGCCATGGGGGAGAGAGCGGTGTCCACAATGTCCACACCGGCATAGGCCGCCATCAGCAGCGTCATATCGCCGGTGCCGGAGGTGTTGTGGGTGTGCAGGTGGATGGGGACGGAGACCGTCTCCTTCAGCGCCTTGACCAGAGAGTAGGCCTCCATGGGCAGCAGCAGGTTGGCCATGTCCTTGATGCAGATGGCATCCGCGCCCATGCCCTCCAGCTCCTTGGCCAGCTTGACGAAGTAGGCCTCGTTGTGGATGGGGGAGATGGTGTAGCTGAGGGTGGCCTCCACCTGTCCGCCGTATTTCTTGGTGGACTTGATGGCCTGCTCCAGGTTGCGCACGTCGTTCAGCGCGTCGAAAATGCGGATGATGTCGATACCGTTTTCGATGGACTTGGCGCAGAAGGCGTCCACCACATCGTCGGCATAGTGCTTGTAGCCCAAGATATTCTGGCCACGGAAGAGCATTTGCAGCTTCGTGTTCTTCACATGCTTGCGGATGGTACGCAGGCGCTCCCACGGATCCTCGTTCAAAAAGCGCATACAGGCGTCGAAGGTGGCGCCGCCCCAGCACTCCAGAGAGTAGTAGCCGATGGCGTCCAGCTGCTCCAGTGCGGGCAGCATATCCTCGATGGTCATGCGGGTGGCCGCCTGGGACTGGTGCGCGTCGCGGAGGATGGTATCGGTGATGAGCAGGGGCTTATTAGACAGAAATTCCATAGTTACCTCCTATTAACCGAACAGGGAGATCAGCACGCCCGCGGCGATGGCCGAGCCGATGACGCCGGCCACGTTGGGGCCCATGGCGTGCATCAGCAGGAAGTTGCCGGGGTTTTCCGCCTGGCCGACCTTCTGGCTGACACGGGCGGCCATAGGTACGGCGGACACACCGGCAGAGCCGATGAGGGGATTGATCTTCTCCTTGAGGAACAGGTTCATGAACTTGGCCAGCAGGACGCCGCCGGCGGTGCCGAAGCCGAAGGCCACCACGCCCATGCCCATGATAGCCAGAGTCTTGGGGCTGAGGAAGGTAGCGCCGGTAGCGGTGGCACCCACGCTGATACCCAGGAAGATGGTGACGATGTTCATCAGCTCGTTCTGCATGGTCTTGCTGAGGCGATCCAGCACACCGCACTCCTTGGCCAGGTTGCCCAGCATCAGGCAGGCGATCAGCGGTGCGGCGGAGGGGACCAGCAGGGCCACGAACACCGTGACCACGATGGGGAAGAAGATCTTTTCCTTCTTGCTGACCTCACGCAGGGGCTTCATGACGATCTGGCGCTCCTCCTTGGTGGTCAGCGCCTTCATGATGGGCGGCTGGATAACGGGCACCAGCGCCATGTAGGAATAGGCGGACACAGCGATGGGACCCAGCAGGGCCGGGGCCAACAGGGCGGTGACGAAGATAGCCGTGGGGCCGTCCGCGCCGCCGATGATACCCACGGAGGAGGCCTCCGCGCCGGTGAAGCCCAGCAGGCGGCAGCCAACGTAGGTGAGGAAAATGCCCAGCTGGGCGGCAGCGCCCAGCAGCAGGCTCTTGGGGTTGGCGATCAGGGGGCCGAAGTCGGTCATGGCGCCCACGCCCATGAAAATAAGGCAGGGATAGATGCCCAGCTTGATACCCAGGTACAGCACATCGATCAGACCGACGCTGACAGTGACATTACTGAGGGTCATGCCGTAGGAGGCGAGGTACTGCTCGGCAGTTACCAGGGCGTCCAGCTGGTTGGACAGTGTGCCCACGGCCTCGGAGCCGCTGGCGGCAAGCTGTGCCATCAGGTTATCGAGCACACCGGGGTCGAACGTACTCTGCGCCGCCGTCATCAGGGAGTCGGCGTAAGGCTGGAGCATATCGGCAGATACGCCGTTTGCCAGCATTTCCGAGAGGAACTGTGCCGTGATGGGCTGCCCGCCGAACAAATCCCAGTGGACATGTCCGCCGGCGAACAGGATCTCGTGGAACATCTCCGCGCCGGGCAGGTTCGTCACCAGCATACCGAATGCGATGGGTACCAGCAGCAGCGGCTCAAACTTTTTGACGATGCCCAGAAACAGCAGCACAACGGCAATGACCAGCATAATGGCACTCTTCCAGTTGTCGCCCTGGAAAAACTGGTAAAAGCCGGTGCTTACAAAGAAATTGGCAATAGCTTCCATGTGCAGTCCTCCGGCGTCAGCCGATGGTGCACAGCAGCGCGCCGGACTCCACGGCGGCGCCCTTGGTCACAGACACGGAGGTAACGGTGCCGTCGCAGGGAGCCATGATCTCGTTCTCCATCTTCATGGCCTCCAGGATCATCAGAACGTCGCCCTTCTTGACGGCGCTGCCGTTGGACACGTTCACCGCCAGAATGTTGCCGGGCATGGGAGCGCAGACCTTTTCGCCGCCGGCAGGGGCTGCGGCGGGGGCGGGAGCAGCCGCAGGGGCGGCCACGGAGGCAGCGGGAGCTGCGCCGGTGATCTCCTCCAGCTCGACTTCATACACGGTACCGTTGACATTGACTCTGTACTTTTTCATGGTGAAATCCTCCTCACACATTACACTTTCTTCATGGATACGATACGGATGGCGGAGACATCGGTCCCCATGTCCTCGGCGATGGCAGCGGCTACGGCGGCCATCATCGCGGGGGTGACGGCGCCAGGTGCGGGCATGGCGGCGGGAGCCGCCGGCATCTGGGGCACGGTCTTGGGCGCGGAGGTGCGGGCACATACCCAGCTCATCAGTGTGACCAGCAGGATGATGCACAGCAGCCCGGCAAACACCGTTCCCAGGCCCATCAGCACGACGAACAGGTTGGAATATTCAGGCATGGTTTGGATCTCCTCCCATACTAATATAGATTACCCGCATTGTACCAAACATTTGGTAGTAATGCAATCCGAAAACGGCGAAAACTGCAAAATTGTGAGAAGTCCTAAAAAATTTTTTGGTTCATTGACGGAATACACAAACCACAGGGAAACGACCTTTCCTTGGAAGAAAATACTTTCCATCCGCTATTGTCTGTGCTATACTGTGTTTCTATTCCGAAAGCAGGGGAGGCGCGGCTATGCGGTACGAAAATGTGGTGCAGGGCCGCTTTCTCTCGCGCCCCAATCGCTTCATTGCGCTGGTGGAGCTGGACGGCGCCGAGACGGTCTGCCATGTGAAGAACACCGGACGCTGTCGTGAACTGCTGGTACCGGGGGCTGAGGTGTATCTGGTGCCGGGTGTCACGCCGGGGCGTAGGACACCTTATGACCTGATCGCTGTGGATAAGGGCGGCAGGCTGATCAATATGGACGCCCAGGCACCCAACCGGGCGTTTGCGGAGTTTGCACGGACCTTCGACCCGCAGGCCGAGAGCATCCGGCCGGAGTTTCGCTTTGGCGAGTCGCGGCTTGATTTCTGCTTGACGCGGCCCGATGGGCTGCACCTGGTGGAGGTCAAGGGGGTCACGCTGGAGCAGGGCGGCCACGCCCACTTCCCGGATGCACCTACGGAGCGGGGTGTGAAGCACGTGCATGAATTGATACGCGCTGTGGAGCAGGGCTGCCGGGCTACGGCCTTCTTCGTCATCCAGATGGCGGAGGTCGTTGATTTTGCGCCCAACGATGATACACATCCCGCATTCGGCGCGGCCCTGCGGCAGGCGCGCGAGGCGGGGGTCAGCATTGCCGCTTACAGCTGCCGTGTTGCGCCGGACGCCATGTATATCGATCACCCTGTGCCGGTGGTTTTGTGAGGAGAGTGTCCGTATGACATTGCTGGAGATATTCCTGATCGGCATCGGTTTGAGTATGGATGCCTTTGCCGTGGCGATATGCAAGGGACTGGCCATGCCGGACAAGGTGCATAAGAGGAGCGCGTTTCTCATCGCCCTGTATTTCGGCGTATTTCAGGCGGTCATGCCCGCGCTGGGCTGGCTGCTGGGCTCACAGTTTGCCCATTATGTGACGCGGTTCGCGCCCTGGATCGCCTTCGTGCTTCTGGCATGGATCGGCGGGAATATGATTCGGGAGAGCCGCGCTGAGGAAGAGGAGGACGAGCAGCCCTCCGACGGGCAGGTGAAGCACAAAGAACTGTTTGTGCTGGCCGTGGCCACCAGTATCGATGCGCTGGCCGTGGGCGTCACGTTCTCCATGGTGGAGCTGTCCGTGTCCATCTGGCTGGCCGTCTGTCTTATCGGCTGCACCACGTTCCTGATATCCCTGGGCGGTGTGTATGTGGGCAATGTGTTCGGCGCAAAGTACAAGAATAAGGCTGAATTCGTGGGAGGCACTATCCTGATTCTGATAGGTGTGAAGATCATTCTGGAGCATTTTGGCGTGCTGTAAAAAGATCCCCCGGCGATGTATATCGCCGGGGGATCTTTTTACAGATGTGCGAGCAGATCCATAGTAATGCGGGCGGTGATTCCCCACAGGTGGTAAGGCAGGCCGTGATACACCGGGACCTCCAGCCGCCAGGGACGCCAGGGGTAGTCCGCAGGGACGCCGGCGTCCGCATAGGGGAAATCCGGGGCCTCCACTGGCTGCCGGTACAGGTAGACCTCCGGCGGATGCGCCTTCAGTTCCCGCAGGGGCAGCAGGAAGGTGCCGGCTACCTCCTCCGGCGCGGGGCGCATGGCTGCCAGTGCCGCAGGGTCCACCTCACCCAGCACCGGCCGGAGCAGGCTGCCCGCACGGATGTGGATGAAGTCCATTTCGCCGATCACGGTCACGGCGCTTTCCGGGATGCCAAGCTCCTCCCAGGTCTCCCGCAGGGCGCACTGGATGGCCGTTTCCCCCGCCTCGCGCTTGCCGCCGGGGAAACACACCTCGTCCGGCTGCCGGACGCTGGCGGAGCGTATCTCGTACAGCAGGCAGTATTCGCCGTTTTGAAGGATCAGGGGGACCAGCACGGCGGAGCCGCCTCTCTCGCCCATCAGCGTGGGCGTATGCGCCGCGTAGTAGCCGCGCAGGGGGGAAATATCCATGATCGGGCCTCCTCTCGGTCAAAAGCGGTGCTTGTCCGCATTGTTTTTATCGATGTGTGGTTGTATCGCAGAGCGGCCTGCGAAAAAAGACGTCCCCGCCTTGCGGCGGGGACGCGTAATGCGCGGTAGATCCTCAGCAGCTGCACCCGCAGCCGCCGTTATTGCCGCCGCAGCCGCAGCCATTGCCGCAGCCGTTGCCGCAGAACAGGAACAGCAGGATGATGGCGATGATGATCCAGCAGCAGCTGCTGCCGCCAAAGCAGGAATTCTGATTACACATACCGTAACCTCCTATGAAAATTTGACCGCCACATCGGTCTCATTCTCATAGTATGCCGGCTGCGGTAAAGTGTGCGCCTCAAAGCTGCGAGATGCGATAGCTGAGCGTCAGCAGGGTGTCCACAAAGTGGATGTCCTCGAAGAAAACGCCGTCCTCCTTGGTGGAGAGCTCCACATTGGTAAAATTCCAGAAGCCGCGCACACCCAGACCGATCAAACGGTCCGCCAGCGGCTGGGCTACATTCTGCGGGACGGTCAGGACCGCCACGTTGGGGTGATAGTTGGCGACATATTCCTCCAGCTCATCCATCGAGTGGACCGAGACACCGCGGATCTCCGTGCCGATCAGCGCGGGGGAGACATCAAAAGCGGAGTCGATCCGGAAACCGACCTTATCAAAATCAAAATTCTGCAGCAGGGCGTGACCCAGATGGCCCACACCGATCACAATGATGCGGTGGCCGCTGTCTATACCCAGGATGTGGCCAATCTCCGCACGCAGCTCGGCCACATTGTAGCCGTAGCCCTGCTGGCCGAACTCACCAAAGCAGCTCAGGTCCTGCCGAATCTGGGAGGCGGTGATGTCCATCTTGGCGCCCAGAGAGTTGGAGCTGATACGCACCACGCCTTTGTTGTACAGATCGTCCAGATACCGATAGTACCGGGGAAGACGATGAATGACAGCATCGGAGATTTTTTGCTTCTTCATAGAAAAACCCTCTTTTGTGTGGAATGCGGCGCACAGCGCTCGATGTATTGTGGCTATTCTACAACAAGTCTGCCAAGTTGTCAACTTTTTTAACAAAGTCGGAAGAAAAAATTTTCTTTACTTTGTGCCGGGAAGGTGGTATAGTAGTGAAGCTGTAAGTTGATAAAACAGAATATGATATGCGCCCGTAGCTCAGATGGATAGAGCGTTAGACTCCGACTCTAAAGGCCGCTGGTTCGAATCCAGTCGGGC
>ERZ827186.965-NODE-965-length-26752-cov-5.077499_pt1 | contig 26752 bp, 27 predicted proteins | sample MGYA00519918_ERZ827186 | MGnify/ENA primary metagenome ERZ827186 (study PRJEB31778, sample SAMEA3449275) | human gut metagenome | biome: human gut; feature: human-associated habitat; material: faeces | place: United Kingdom | collected 2010/2012 ...
CTGGCGGTCTATCTCTTGTTTTCGGTTGCTTGCTTCCTTACCGTACATGAGCATTCCTCGCGGGTTTCAGGCAGATAATAACCGCTCGCGTCGGAGACGATACACTCGCCCGCTCTCCTGAGCGATTCGACCGCCTTACGCACATTTCGCTCGCTCAGCTCTGTTTTGCGCGCAATAGCTCGCATTGATATCGCGTTCTTTTTACCAGTTTTGAGGCAGCAGAGCACGGTTTTATACGGCTCTGCCGAGCGCAGCATATTCAGGTTATATTTTTTCATTTTATCAAATCCTTTCGTCGATACGTCTGATTTTCCCGCTCTCGCTGTTTTCCTTGCGCCCGGTCTGATTGAGGCATAGCATCTCGAGCAACAGGTCGAAGTTTATAAGCCTCTTTGAGCCCACAGAAACAGCGGGTATCTCTCCGCGCTTTACTTTGTTGCGCAAGGCAGTAAGTGTTATTGCCGTATCAGGGTCAAGCTCCTTGAGCATTGTTGCACACTCCGGAATCGTTCTCATGCGGGGGATTTTCATTGTTTCGTCTCCTTTGTAAGCGCGGCTATTATGCCGAAAATCTTTTCTTTTTCCTCCTGCGGCAGTTCTCTGCGCAATCTTCGGCTGAAATTCCCGTCGTTTATTCCGAGTTTATCAGCGATTTGCCATAGCTTTACATCTGCTCTCTTGGCGACGTTCCTTATGTCCTGATTTTTTACTGTCATATCTTAGCCTCCTATTTTATTGTTGACAATAACGCTCTCGCTATGATATTATAATAACATAACAACATCAGCAAATCAAGCGTTTTGCTATGATTTTTAATCAACATAGCAAATACGATATCAGGGGTGACTTTGTAATGAACATGATAACAAGAAAGATAATCGGTCAGACCATAAACACATTATTGGCAGAACAAAACAAAAGGCAGAAAGACCTCGCAAAAGAACTCGGAGTAACAGATAATACGATTTCGTATTTTGTGAGCGGCAGCAGAACACCAAATTTAGAACAAATAACAACTATTGCCGATTTTTTTCATGTGTCAACCGATTATCTGCTCGGCCGTACTAATGCTAAAACGCAAAACGCAGACCTCCGCGCCATATGCGACTATACCGGACTGAGCGAGGGCTCCGTGAACACACTTTACAGTTGGCAAGAAAGCAAAAAGAGAATGGGAGAACTCATAAAAGAAGGAAGCGCACATAACGGCAATATAGAAACAAACAAACTTTGTATCACTATGCTGAATTGCATTAATGAGTTTATTTGCAACGAATCGATACAAATTGCGCCAAAGGTGTTATATATCAAAGGCCTTTCGCAATCGTTGTCTGTGACCATTGACGAATGCACGGAATCACTTCGCACATTTGAAAGAGAATTTTGTAACGGTAAACACTCTTCAATAGACCTTGAACACTTCTTGTTTGACAATCATGAAATAGATAAAAGTAGAAAAAAAGCAGAGCAAGACTATAAACTCGCAAAATATGCTCGTTACGAAACCCTTGAATTGTTTAATAAATACATTGAAAATGTTTGTTGCGAGTTAGCAACAGTGGAAGAATCATGGCAGAGATACGCAAAAGCAGAGGCAGAATTACATCAATTGTTCTACGAAGGTGATAGCAATGGCAACGATAACTAAGCGCGGCGACACATACAGAATAAAGGTGTCCTGCGGATATTCCGCCGACGGTCGGCAGATAACCCGCTCTATGACATGGCAGCCCGCTCCCGGTACGACGAAGCGGCAAGAAGAAAAGGAACTGAACCGCCAAGCTACTTTATTCGAAGAACGGGTAAAAAGCGGGCAGTTTATCGGCAGCAATATAAAATTCGCCGATTTCGTCGAAACATGGTTCAAGGACTATGCGGAGAAGCAGCTCAAGCCGAATACTCTCGCGGGATATAAAGCGTTGAAGACCCGCACAAATACCGCTATAGGGCACATACGCCTCGACAGACTGCAACCGCAGCACATACTTGAATTTTATAATCAGCTTGCCGAAACGGGCATAAGAGCCGATATGACATATAAATGCAAGGTGGATTTTCGTGCGAAGCTGAAAGAACGAAAGCTAACCTATTCAGCAGTGGCAAACGCAGCCGGACTGAACGCTCAGACATTGACTCAGGTTTCAAAGGGTAAGAGCGTTTCACGAAAAACTGCTTCGGCTCTCTGCACGGCACTCAATGAGAAGTTTTCTGAATGGTTTGAGCCCGCAAAAGAAGCGGGGGAGCTTTCCGGCAATACGATAAAGCATTATCACGGGTATATATCCAGCGTCCTCAATACCGCCGTACAATGGCAGGTTATAGCCTCGAATCCCTGCGACAGGATAAAGCCGCCAAGAGCGGAGAAGAAAGAGACGGCTTTTTTAGACGATGAGCAGGCAGTGCAGCTTCTTGAAGCATTGCAGAAAGAGCCTCTAAAATATCAAGCCTTATATACGCTCATTCTATATACCGGAATGCGGCGTGAAGAGGCTTGCGGGCTCGAATGGACTGATATAGACTTCGAAAACAATCTGATAGATATTAATAAGGCGAGCATATATATTGCCGGCAAGGGCGTTTTTGACGATGACACGAAAAACAAATCCTCCAAGCGTATCATAAAAGTGCCCGCTTCGGCTATGGAGCTGCTGAGGGCATATAAGGCAGCGCAAGCGGAAGAGAGATTAAAGCTCGGCGATAGGTGGGAGAACAGCGGCAAGGTATTTACTTCGTGGAACGGCAAGCCCATTCACCCGAGCACGGTAACAAACCATTTCCGCACGATTATACAGAAAAACAATTTGCCGCCGGTAACGGTGCACGGTCTAAGGCATACTAACGCCACATTGATGATCTACAACGGAACGAATATTAAAACCGTTTCGGCGCGTCTCGGCCATTCAGATGTAAGCACAACAAGCGATATATACGCTCACGCGATAAAGACGGCTGATGAAATGGCTGCCGAAGCTCTTGAAGATATTTTCAACCGTAAAAAGAAAACAGCGGGAGCGGGTTAATAAAATAAAAAGAGCGGGCTGTTTGCGTTTGACTGCATTTGCCCGCTCTCTGTTTTCGCTCATTTTTTTGGTCTTTATTTGGTCTTTATTTTGGTGTTTGGTCTTTACTTTTCGTTAAACTTCGTGAAAAGCAATCTTGAAAAAATGGCTCTATATCAACGTTTTTGGCATTTCATAAAAGCTCATAAAATGCGAGAAGAGGGACTACGAACCAAAAGGTCAGGGGTTCGAATCCCTTGCAGCGCGCCAAGAACGGAAGCGATACTGCAGGTGTTGCTTCCGTTCTTTTTATTTTCAAGGGATTCGAACCCTGAGCACGCAAGGCCTTGACACGGTTTTTAAGGATAACACAAAAAATTCCGCCCGGTCTCCCGGACGGAACTTTTTATTTTCATCTTACTTATACAGCGGGCCGTAGGCGGCGCAGGCTCTGTAGTCCGCGCTCTCGAGGTCCTTTGTGCCGAATGCGGACCAGGCGTGCGGACGGTAGATGTCCTCGTCGGCGACGTTGTGCATCGCAACGGGGATTCTGAGCATACTCGCCAATGTGATAAGATCCTTGCCGATGTGGCCGTAGCTGATAGCGCCGTGGTTCGCGCCCCAGTTTGCCATGACGGAGTAGACATCCCTGAACGCGCCCTTGCCGGTGAGTCTCGGAGCAAACCAGGTGGTCGGCCAGGTCGGGTCGGTGCGCTTGTCGAGCTTGTTGTGTATCTCGTCGGGCAGGGTGGCGGTGTAGCCCTCGGCTATCTGAATGACAGGACCGAGCCCCTTGATAATATTGACTCTTATCATCGTCATGGGCATGACGGCCTGAGTCTTGAAGTGCGAGGAATATCCGCCGCCTCTGAAATATCCGAGGTCTGCGGGGCACCAGTCGGTAGCCTTGAGCATAGCGCTGATGTCCTCGTCGGTGACGTTCCACCACTCCTTCATGACGGCGTTGCCGTCCTTGTCCTTGCAGACGCCCGTGGCGTCGAGCGCGGCGGCGCCGGAGTTGATGAGATGGATGAAGCCGTCCTTGGCAACGCCCTCGGGGCGCATACCGCAGACTCTTTCAACCGCGTCGGGGCTCCAATATGTGCGCACGTCGGCGAACAGGCTCGCTCTGCCGGTGACGAGCTTCCCGAGGAGCATGGACAGACCGTTGAGGCCGTCGTTCTCGGTGGCGAAGGTGAGCGGCTCTTTCTTGCCGTTCCAGTCAAAGGTAGTGTTGAGAATAGCCTCGGTGAAGTCGCCGTTGGGCATGAAGTCCGTCCACTGGCGCTGACCCTGGAAGCCGCCGAGTATGGCGTTGCGGCCGAGAGCCTCCTCGTGCCAGCCGTCCTTCGGGCCGGAGTGCTCCGCCTCCGCGCCGACGGGGCGGACGGAGTTGAGCTTATCGTTGCCGAGCATGATGTCGCGGCAGATGAGGGTCATCTTGACGACGAACTCCCACTCCTTCTCCTTCTGCTCGGGTGTATGCCTGATATTTTCGGGGTTCTTGTCGAAGCCCTCGGGGCAGTTCTCTTTTACCCACTTGAGAGCGCGCTCGTACTCCTCGTGGTCGTAGATTCCCAGCTCGACGCGGCGGGTGACTTCAACCATGTCGACCCACTCGGCGCGTATGCCGAGATACTCCTGCCAGAAATCGGCGTCGCAGTATGAGCCTGCAATGCCCATTGCGACGGCGCCTATGCCGACATAGGACTTGCCTCTGAGCTGACCGACAGCCGCGGCGCAGCGTGCGAAACGGAGTATCTTCTCCGCGACGTCGTCGGGGATGGAGTTGTCGGTGACATCCTGAACATCCTTGCCGTAGATGGAGAACGCGGGCAGACCTCTCTGCGCGTGAGCCGCCAGAACCGCCGCGAGATAGACCGCGCCGGGGCGCTCGGTGCCGTTGAAGCCCCAGACTGCCTTGACTGTCAGGGGATCGAGGTCCATAGTCTCGCTGCCGTAGCACCAGCAGGGTGTGACGGAGAGCGTGGCGCAGACGTTCTGAGTCGAGAAGAAGTCGGCGCACTTCGCGGCCTCCGCGGCTCCTCCTATCGTGCAGGGCGAGATGATGCACTCAAAAGGAGTGCCGTCCGAGTTGAACACGTTTTCCTCGATGAGCTTTTTGGCGGCGAGCGCCATGCTCATCGTCTTTTCCTCGAGACTCTCTCTGACTCCGCCCCAGCGGCCGTCAATGATGGGTCTGATTCCGAGCTTTGCTTTTGCCATTCTTATCATCCTTTCGGTTAATTTGCTATTTTCAAAAAGCTCCCGTATGCGCGCGCCCACTCGTCGGCGTCGCACGGAGCATATTCGCGTAATGCCTCGCTGCGCGAGATTATCTCGCGAGCCTTTTTGATATCCGGAATGTCGCCCGAGCTCAGGAGCTGAACGGCGATGTTTCCGAGCACCGTAGCCTCTATCGGTCCCGCCTTAACGGGGACATCGCAGGCGTTTGCGGTCATTTGGCAGAGCAGGGTGTCCTTCGTGCCGCCGCCGATAACGTGGATGTCCTTGTAGTCTCTGCCGGTGCATTCTTTTATCATCGAGAACGTGCTGCGGTATTTCATCGCAAGGCTCTCGTAGATGCAGCGCATGACCTCGCCCACCGTCTGCGGGACATACTGACCCGTTCTGCGGCAGAATTCGCGCACGCGGCCGGGAATATCTCCGGGCGGGGTGAACTCGGGGGAGTCGGGGTCGATAAAGCACTTGAACGGTTCGGCGGAGAGCGCCATGCGCTCAAGGTCGGCGTAGCTGTAATCCTCGCCCTCGCGCTTCCACTGTCTGCGGCTCTCCTGAATGAGCCAGAGACCGATTATATTCTTGAGCAGCCCCGTCATGCCGCCGTAGCCGCCCTCGTTGGTGATGTTTATCGAGAGAGAGGTCTCGTTTACTATGGGAGCGGGTATCTCCGTGCCGAAGAGCGACCAAGTGCCGCTGCTCAAAAACGCGAAGCTGTCAAGCTCCGACGGAACGGCGGTTATCGCCGACTGCGTGTCGTGCCCGCAGACGCTGACGACCTTCACGGGGTCGAGTCCCAGTTCGTCGCAGATCTCCTTGCTCAGCACGCCGTTTTCCGTGCCCGTCGGAACAATGGGCGTGAGTATTTCCGTGGGTATGCCGAGGCGGTCCAAAATATCGTAAGCCCAATCTTTTGTCTCTATATCTACCATCTGCGAGGTCGTGGCAATGGAATATTCGGTCTGCTTTTTGCCCGTGAGCATATAGGCGAAAAGGTCGGGCATGAACAGCAGCTTATCCGCCCTGGCGAGAATGTGCGGACGGTATTTTTTGAGCGAGCAGAGCTGGAAGAGTGTGTTGAGCTCCATGAACTGAATGCCCGTGCGGGAATAGAGCTCCTCGCGGGGAACGGTCTTGAAAACCTCGTCTATCATGCCCTTCGTTCGCGCGTCGCGGTAATGCACGGGGTTTTCGAGCAGGCAGCCGAACTCATCCAAAAGCCCGAAGTCAACGCCCCAGGTGTCTATGCCTATGCTGTCGAAGCCGCCGGCGAGCTTCGCCTTTGTCAGCCCCTGCTTTATCTCGAAGAACAGGCGCAGAACATCCCAGTAGAGCGTGCCGTTCACGCTCACGGGGTCGTTCGAGAAGCGGTGAACCTCCTCAAGGCGGATGTTCTCCCCGTCAAAATGTCCGATTATCGCGCGCCCGCTCGACGCGCCGAAGTCGAACGCCAAAACTCTCTTTGCCATTTTTGGTTTTCCTCCGTCTTATTTCACAACGCCCTTTTTCAGTATGATATTTGCGTATATCGCGGTCTCGCCCGTCGCTATGACGGCGTAGGCCTTTTTCGCTCTGTCGTAGAAGGCGAAGCGCTCCATAAGCTCGATGTTTTTCTCGCCCTCGTTTGATTTGACTATTTCCTCGTACTTTTCCCAAATAGCCGGGCGGTCGCCGTCGCCGTTGTTGTCCATGAGCGCAACGGGTGCGTCAACATAGGTGTCGAGCGGCATGAGCCTGAGAACCGCGTCGAGCACCTCGGGCACTCCGTGGCCGTCGAGACGGACAAGGCGCTGAGCCATGCTCGCCGCCGGGAAGTTGCCGTCGCCGATAACTATCTCGTCGCCGTGACCCATCTCCATGAGTATCTTGAGAAGCTCGGGGGAGATAACGGGTGAAATATTTTTAAGCATTTTATATCAGTCCTTTCGGAAAAATCAGTCGATTGAATACATGCTGTAGAGCTCGCTGTATACGCCGCCTTTTGCCATAAGCTCGCGGTGGCTGCCCTGCTCGGCTATGCCGTCCTCCGTGAGCACGACTATCTTCGAGGCGTTTCTTATGGTAGTCAGACGATGTGCTATGGTTATGACCGTGCGCCCCTTTGCGAGCGCTTCGAGCGACTGCTGAACAAGGCGCTCGCTCTCGTTGTCGAGCGCGCTCGTCGCCTCGTCGAGAATGACTATCGGCGGGTTCTTCAAAAACAGGCGCGCTATCGAAATGCGCTGCTTCTGACCGCCGGAGAGCTTGACTCCGCGCTCGCCGACATAGGTGTCGTACCCCTCGGGCAGCTCCTCTATAAACTCATGCGCCCCGGCTCTCTTGGCCGCCGCCGTGATATCTTCATTTTCGGCTCCCGGGCAGCCGTAGGCTATATTTTCCCTGACCGTGCCGGAGAACATATAGACATCCTGCTGAACCGTGCCTATATTCGAGCGCAGGGAAGCGAGGGTTATGTCGCGGATATCCGTGCCGTCGAGTAAGATGCAGCCCGAATCCACATCGTAGAAGCGGGGGATAAGATTGCACAGCGTAGTTTTGCCGCCGCCGGAGGGCCCTACCAGAGCGACATTCTCGCCAGGAGCTATGTGCAGGGAGAAGTCGGAGAGGATTTTCTTATCCGTGCCCTTATATGAAAATGTGACGTTCCTGAATTCTATATCGCCCCTGACGTTCTCTATGGGCTTTGCGTCGGGGTTGTCCTTTATGTCGCTGACCTCGTCCATTATCTCGGTGAAGCGCTCTATGCCGGTCATGCCGCGGTTAAACTGCTCGCTGAACTCGACTATCGTGCGTATCGCCGAGAGCAGGGTGCTGACCATGAGCAGGCTCGCCGAGAAGTCGCCTACGGTAGTCTTGCCCTTCATCATGAACGCCGCGCCTATGCCGACTATCGCTATATACATAAGCCCGTCGCAGAGCCGGACGGTGCAATGAAAGACCGCCATGTATCGGTAGCCGTTTTTCTTCGATTTGAAGAAGCGGCGCGAGCCCTCGTTGAATTTTTCGCGCTCGATATCCTCGTTTGCAAAGCTCTTGACAACTCTTATGCCGAGCAGAGAATCCTCGGTGCGCGCGTTTATCTCGCCTATCTCGCGCCTCTGCTGCTTGAATGCGGCGCGCATCTTGCGGCGGCTGCGCGAGGTCAGGAGCATCATAAGCGGCAAGAGCGAAAAGACTATGACCGCAAGCCATATGTTCATCGACGCGAACATAATGAAGCCCGCGATTATCTTTATCACGGTCATCAGCACATTCTCGGGGCCGTGGTGAGAGAGCTCCGTGATATCAAACAGGTCGTTTGTTATGCGCGACATGAGCTGGCCTATCTTCGTGTCGTCGTAGAAAGAGTAGGACATATCCTGAAGATGCGAGAACAGGTCGTTTCGCATATCCGTCTCTATCCTTGCGCCCATGATATGCCCGCCCGACGCCGTATAGTAGTTGGCGGCAGTGTCGATAATGCGCAGCAGGATATAGAAGCCGACGATTTTTATAATCAGCTCCGCCGTCAGGTCGTGAATGTCGTGCGCCGCGCGGTCGGTTATCTGCCGAACTATCAGCGGGAGAGCTATCTCGCATACGGTAGTCAGCGCGGAGCAGAACATATCAAGGGCAAAGAGCCCCGAATATTTTTTATAGTAGGGCAGGAGCTTTTTGAGCATCCTGCGGTTGCGGCTGGAATACTCCCCAGACAAACAAACACCCCTCATCAATACTCTTATATATCAAAATTATACAACAATTATTTCTCTTTGAAAAGAGCAGAACGTGATTTTTTATTTTGCGGTTTTTTTCTTGCAAAAAGTCCGTATTTTAGGTATACTGAGATATATCTGATTAAGATTAAGTCTCAAAGAAAGGCAGGTCTTTTTATGCGTATTCTCATATGCGACGATGAGCCCTCAATGGTCAGACAGCTATCGGAAATAATCGAAGGCGCATATCCGGATATAGAGCTTGTCGGCGTACACAGCTCCGCCGAGCTGTCCGAAAGGCTTGCGCAGGAGAACTCCGACAAAAGCTTTGACCTCGCCTTTGTCGATATCGCCGTCAAGGACGAGAGCGGCGTGGATATCGCCGGCTTCATAGGCGCGGCATGCCCGGGAATCAAAATAGTGTTTGTCTCGGGAAATCAGGATCTCGTCTCCAAGGCGTTTGTCAAGGTCGACGACTGCGGCTATATCTATAAGCCCGTAGACCCGACGCTTCTGCTCGGATATATCGAGCGCGAGCGCAGCGGCGGCCGCAAATCGAATAAAAAATATTTGGAATATTCCCGCCACGGCGTGTCCGGTAAAGTAGACAGCGACAGAATACTTTACGTCTCGAGCGAGCGGAATTCCGTTGAGATACATATGGTGGACGGGGACAAGATCACAACCTACGGCAAGCTGGACGATGCGGAAGAGCAGCTTAAATCGAATTTTGTCCGCTGTCATAAGAGCTATCTTGTGAATTTAAGATATATTGCCAAATATACGGCGACTTATTTTGTCTTGATGAACGGAGAAACCGTTCCGATAAGCCGCTCGAAGAAAACCGAGTCGGCGGACAAGTATGTGCTTTTCAAGGGAGCTTTGGTAAAATGACCTTTTTTGATGTCTTTTGGTATGTTTTTAACTTTTTCTCGATAGCGCTCGTGGTGCTGTTCCTCTGCATGAACCTCACGCCGCGCTTTAATCGCTATGCGGTGTTTTTTCTGACACTCATTCCCTTTGCCGCAATAGCGCTCTCCCAGCGATATTTTTATGATGTGCCGTCGGTATTTTTTAAAATACCGGCGTTTGCATATTATTTTTTCTCGGCTGTGGTCTATTTCAAGGATAAGCTCAGAACGAGGCTTTTTGTTTCCGTGGTGCTTATGTCGTTTACATATCTCGTGTCGGCGCTTCTCATCAGCGGCGGTATCGCCTGCGGACTGAACCCCTATGACGACATTATGACATATCTTGTCTCTCTGCCCAATACCGTGCTTTTGATACTGCTTTTTGCCGGCTTTACCTATATGAGAATGAAGCGGCAAAAAAATATGCTCCTGCCAAGCGGGCAGATGGCGACGTTTATTTTCTTCCCTCTGAGCCAGGTCATAGTTATGGCGGCGGCGATGATGATAATTTCTTACTACGGCTGGTTCAGGGACAAGAACACCGGTCTGCCGTTTCTTGAGGACCCGACCCGCGCGCCGATGATAATGCTCTGCATCGCGGCGGTGCTCTGCATAATCTCCGACGCCGTTTTGTTCTATATCATGTCGCGCTCGGCGCAGAACGAGAAGCTGCGCGAGGAGCTGAGAATAAAGGACTACCAGAACGCTCTCAATCTCGAATATTACAGAAACCTCGAAAACAGCAGCGGCGAGGTGCGAAAAATACGCCATGACCTCGCCAACATAATCGAGACGGCGTACGAGGTCGTACACAGCGGAACCGAGGTTGACCGCGAATCGGCGGAGCGAATGCTCGACCAGCTCAAAACTCAGGTCGAGGATATAAAAATAGAGAAGTTCTGCCTCAACACGCTCGTCAATGCCATAGCCTCGAACAAGGCCAAGGAGTGCCGCGAAAACGGCATTGCATACGACTTCAATCTCGATGTGCCGAAATCCGTGGGCATGGAGGAGGTCGACGTTTGCAAGGCATATGTCAATATTTTCGACAACGCGATAAACGCGGCGGAGGCGCTCGAGGACAACAGATATATAAAGATAAAGAGCTTTGTTGACGAAAACGACGGAATGCTCTATATAAGCAGCGAAAACGCAGTCGCCCCCGATTATGAGGAGAAGAAAAAGAAGCGCACGGGCGAGCACGGCTACGGGCTGAAGATTCTCGAGGAGACCGCCGAAAAGTACGGCGGGCACGTGGCCGCAAAGCAGAGCGGCGGTATTTTCACCTGTGCCTTTGCGGCAAAGGCATAGCTACATGGGTCATGGTTATATAAGCGCCGACCGGAGTATTTCCCCAAGCGGAGAATGTTATAGACGAGACGGGGAAGCTTATATATGATATCTTAAAAAATACTCCCGCACGTCGGTGCGGGAGCGAAGCGTAACATATACAAACAAAGGAGCGACAGCATGGAACGCTATTCTGTTGTGTTCAGCAGCTCAACGGGCAACACCAAGCTTCTTGCCGATGCAATAGACGAGGCTCTGCCGAAAGAAAACCGCGATTATTTCGGCGAGATAATCCCGGAGGTGCCCGAATCCGAAATGCTCTATGTCGGATTTTGGACGGACAGGGGAAACGCGGATAAAACCGCGCTCGAGTTTTTGCAAAGGCTTAAAAACAAAAAGGTTTTCCTCTTCGGGACGGCGGGCTTCGGCGGCAGCGAGGACTATTTCAAAAAAATACTCGCCAACGCAGAGAGCGCCCTTGACGGGAGCAACACCGTTGCGGGAGAGTTTATGTGCCAGGGAAAGATGCCGCAGGCGGTGAGAGAGCGATATATGAGCATGAAGGCTCAGCCGAATCCCCCGGCGAACCTCGATATGCTTATCGAAAATTTTGACCGCGCCCTGTCGCATCCCGATGCAGAGGATCTGGAAAGACTGAAGAAAACGGTTTTAAAATGACGCTCTAAAAGCAGAAAGGACGACTCTATGAATAAGATTTACGAGCTTTCGTGGCTGTGGAAATCGTTGGGAATTGCCCTTGCGGCGGCTGCCGTCGCCGTGGCGCTTGCCGCGCTGATATGCAGGGCTGCAAAGAAAAAGCTCGGCAAAAAAGCAGCCGTTATTATCGGCATAGCGGCATTTGCAATAGCCGTTATAATTGTCATACTGCTTTCAAACGATCCCATGCCGATTTAAAAAATCGGGTTATACTTCCTGCGTGTTCTCGTCGTTTTCGGCCGCCTCTTTTTCGTCCGACGGGGCGAGACCGTTCGCCTTTGGCAGACTCCATCTGAAATGGGCGGCGAGCATACGTATGACAAATATTATCGCGGCGCCCGAAATAACCGCGGCGGTGCTGTTGAAGCGCCAGATTATAATGCAGGCGACGGCGCCGGCGATAGAGGCGCAGGCATAGATATGCCTTACGAATATGTACGGCTTCTCCCCCGCGAGCACATCGCGCAGGACTCCGCCGCCGACACCGGTTATGACTCCGACAAATAATATAAGAAAGATGCTGTTTTCGCTCGAGGCTCTGTAGGCTGTCTGTATGCCGACTACCGTAAACACGCCGAGCCCCAACGAGTCGAGAACGAGCAGAACGAAGTCGCGGATATGCTGATTTCTCGTGATAAGGCGGTGCACGGCGGGCAGAAATGTTATTATCGCGGTGACCGTTGCGACTATCGCGTAGACGGGTCTGCCGAAGGTGCCGGGCGGCGTTATGCCGAGGACGAGGTCGCGTATGACCCCGCCGCCGATGGCCGTTATGACGCCCAGTATCATAACGCCGAAAATATCCATGTTCTTTTTCAGCCCCGTCATAGCGCCCGAGACGGAGAATGCGACGGTGCCGATAATTTCGAAAACGAAAATAAGAATATCCATAGACCCCTCCGAAACAAAAAAGAGTACACCATAAGAAACAATGGTGTACTCTGTCTTTTTACCTGAAAGATTCTCCGCTTCGCGGATTGCTTCGTCGGTGCAAATGCCTTTCCAGAGCTCCGTCCCGGCTCGGTTCTTTTACCTGAGAGTTTCGCCCCTTCGGTGGCCGGAAAACCGGCTCTCTCCCAAACCCGTCATTCGGATATGCGATTATTTTATAGCGCGGGGCGGCATTTGTCAAGGGAAAAAGGCTATTCCTCCATCTGCTTGCCGAGAAACGACGCGGCGACCTGAACGAGCTTTATCTCCGTCTGCGACGGCACCGTTGCGCCGTCCGCGGCGAGCAGAACCACCGCGCCCGACACATCTCCCGCGCCGATTATCGGAAACGCCGCCGCCGCGTCGCGCTCGACGCCCTCTATCGGGCGGAAGGGTTCGCCGTCCCGCGCGAAAATAAACGGGGTGCGGCTCTCCATAACGTTTTCGAGCGCCTGCGTTATCCTGCGCTCTACCGTCTCCTTTTTCGGCACTCCCGCGCAGGAGATGACCCTGTCGCGGTCGGTTATCACCACGGGCAGCCCCGTGCTCTTATGCAAAACCTCGGCATACTGCGCCGTTAAAGACGACAGCTCGCCCACCTGCGAATACTTTTTAAAAATAACCTCGCCGTCCGCATCCGTGTATATTTCGAGCGGGTCACCCTCGCGGATACGCATCGTGCGGCGGATCTCCTTTGGGATAACGACCCTGCCGAGGTCGTCGATTCGTCTGACTATTCCTGTTGCTTTCATTATATTAACTCCCTTGCTTTTCTGTGTAAGTCTATTGTTTGCCGCTTGAGGGAGATTATGCGGATAAATGAAAAGTTAAGCAGAATGAGAGAGACCGGAATCGACTGTTTGCGGCATTTTTTGTTTACAATATAACTCGACCCCGCACTGTAGATCTCGGTGCGGGGTCAAATTTCATATATCGTCTTCGCCGGCATACTGCCGCTCGATTTCTTTCAGCAGCTCCTCTTGGCGGTCGTGCTCCTCTTCCAGCTCGTTTATACGGCGGTAAAGTCCGCTTCTCTCTTCTTCGATTTCCTTTATGCGCTTTCGCGCCTGCTCTATTTGGGCGAAAACGCTCTCCTTGCCCGGTGTGGGCGGCTTGTCAAACAGCGGCTTGCCGCAGCGCTCATAGTCGAGCTGCCCGAGCAGATAGTCCGCCTTGAGCTTCTCAGGCATGGACTCCGTCTCCGACCTGAGGAAAGAATATATCCTGTGGTCGATGTGGTCGCAGCAGTCTTTCATGCGGAAAATAAGGTCGTCGATAAGCTTGAACTTGCTGCATTCCACGGGGTCGAGACGGGGGTTTTCAATATGCAGCTTATATACCTCGATGAATTTTTCGACATCGCCTTTTTCGGCGAGATACGGCAGATAGTTCCTTGTCGGCCAGCCCGGAAGCGAAAACGGCTGACGGTTTAATACCGCTTTTGTAAACTCCGGGTGAGTCTCCAAATAGTCGTAGACGAAGCTGCGGTCCTCGCCGTGCTCGGTATAGGTAAAGGCGGACAAAAACTGATCGGTGGGCAGACCGCAGCGATAGCCCTCGCAGGTCGCGCCCTCGAGCGACTTCGGAAAATTTTCAACCGCCCACGCCACCGCGTCGACAGCGAGCTTTTGGTTGCTCGAAAAGATGATGTTTATGCATTGGACGAGCGAGAACATCTCCTCTACGGAAAAGCTGTCGGCTATCTCCTTGAAATTGTCGCGTATCGCCCTGCCCACGCAGTAGACCCGGCGGTCGGGGTCGTAATACTGCTCCTCTGTCGTGTCCGCGTCGCGGCGGCTGAACTCGGACGCATCGCGGATTCCGAAATCAAACGACAGCTCGAATTCGTATTCATCATCGTCATCATCGTCGTCATCAAAGGCAAATTCGTCTTTTTCCCAATCCTCCTTATCCCAATCATCATCGGCGTTAAAGGCAAATTCGTCCTTCTCCCAATCATCGTCGCCGTTCTCGCCCGGAATGAACCCGTCGCCTATGCGATAGCGCGGAATAACCTCGCCGCTTTTAAGATTTATGGCAAAGCTGTCTCCTAACGGGACACCCCAAAGAATATCATCGAGCCAATTATCTTTTTTGCCGTCGTCCTTTTTGTACTTCATCAAAACACCTCCCGAGACGGTCCGACTGTTTTACATACATATAATAACACGGCGCGGAGACAAGATAAAGGTAATTTATCGGACAGTGATTTTTGCGCCTAATGGCTGTTTTGCATAAATTTTTGCAATATATGCGGTCTTTTCTTGACGAACAGCGTTCCGATATGATATCATTCTTAGTGAGTTAATACGCTGAAAACTTATAGGAGGTGTTTTTGTGGTCCCTGAAAACTTCAAGGAAAACGGCTTTATGATAGGAATCGGTCTTTTCATCGTCGTCTTTGTCATAGCGCAGTCGCTGTTCTTCCTTATCAAGGCATGGAAACAAGGCAAAAAACTCGGAATATCAACGGAAAAGCTGAAGAATACGGTCATGTCGAGCGCGGTGTTTACCATCGCTCCCGCCATCTCTATTCTCGCTACTGTCATCGTGCTCGCAAACTCCTTAGGCATAGTCCTGCCGTGGATAAGGCTCTCGGTCATAGGCAACCTCGCCTATGAGAGCGTCGCCGCGGAGGCAGCGCTCGATACCTTCGGTCTGACTCTTTCGAGCCCCGTCACCGACCCCAAGATTTTTGCGACGATAGCCTTTGTCATGACTATCGGCTGCATCCTGCCGCTCATTCTCATCATCTTCGTTATGAAGAAGGTGCAGAAGACCATGGGCAAGGTCGCCGACAAGAACTCGAAGCTTGCCGACACTCTTTCCGCCGCCGCGTTTATCGGCATTATCGCCGCGTTCGTAGCGCGCTCCATTGCGGGCGCGGGCAAGGCGGGCGACAATCCGCTCTACGGCCACGAGTTCGGCGACGGCGCGGGCTTTATGTCCGTGTGCGTGCTCGCCGCGTCGATGATTTTCATGACCCTGCTCACTTTCCTTTGCAGAAAATTCAAGATAAAGTGGCTCGAAACCTTCGCTCTTCCGATAAGTATGTTCGCCGCGATGGGCATTGCTATTGTCATAGCAAAGGTCTGCCCCGAGGGACTTGCTTATCTTGAGTGGAGAGGCTGATAAGGAGGGAAACGCAAATGAGTAAAAAGAACGCAAAGCCCTACAGCGAAAAAGTTCATGTCTGGGGCAGAATTTCTTCGATAACCGCGATTGCCGCCCTCATGTTTGTGCCGATAGCGATAAGCGCACACTACAACGCGTGGCCCGAGGCTTCGAATCTCTTCAACGCAATGAAGGTCGTTATCCCGGTATACTGGCTCTCCGGCATAGCCGAGGTGATCACCTACGCGCCCATGCTCGGCGCGGGCGGAACATATTTGAGCTTCGTCACCGGCAACATAACAAACCTCAAGCTGCCCTGCGGACTCAACGCTATGGAGAACGCGGGCGTGCGCGCAAACTCCGAGGAGGGCGAGGTCATTTCGACTATCGCCATAGCGTCCTCGGCTATCACGACTACTATAATCCTCGCAGTCGGCGTGCTCGCCTTCCGTCCGGTGCTCCCGATGCTGACGACTAACCCCAACATCGCCCCCGCCTTCAAGCAGGTGCTGCCCGCGCTCTTCGGTGCGCTCGCCGCCACCTACTTCGCAAAGCACTGGAGAATTTCGATATTCCCGATAATGGTCGGCGTCATAACCCTCATCTTCGCCTCGACCATGGGCGTCGGAACGCTTATCTTCGTCACCATTATAGCATCGCTCCTCGGCGCGTTTGCAATGTACAAGTTCGGCTGGCTCGACAGCAAGGAAGAGCGAAAAGCCAAGAAAGCCGCAAAAGCAAAGAAATAAGTCCGACATTCGGCGTTCGGCAGTCCCGCAAAAGCGGGGCTGCTTTTTTATTTTGTACAAAACATCTGCGGAATTTGATTAATCTTAAAAATCAATAAACATGACTCATATCGTAACCTCGCGAAAAAAACATTTTCTGTTATGAGAGCGAAAGAAGTTCCCGTTGAATTGTTCCGATGAACAGTTCGCGGGAACTGCCGCTCTATGAAAGTCCGTTTGGACAAGTCATAATAGAAAGGAGCAAAAATGAAAGAGGTCTTTACCGATATGGATTCAAAGGATATCAAAAGTGAATACCTGAACGGTGTGTACAGCGAAATTTCCGATCTTCTCGGCATCGAAGCCGCCGTGACTCTGCATTCCGAATTCCGCGGCCAGCAGATCAATTTTCCGGTAAACTTTTTTTCGAACGAATTCATATCAAGCCGTATTGCGGCCGAGTATGACGGAAGCAACATAAAGCAGCTCGCCACAAAATACGGCTACAGCGAAAAATGGGTCAGAAAAATCGTCAATGACGGTAAAAAATGAAAGGATGTATAAACATGAAAAGAAGTTTACGCTTTGTATCTGTGATAGCGATTATATTGTCTGTCGTGCTTCTGCTTTCGGGCTGCAGTGAAGAACGCAAGCAGGCGGTTGCGAACTATGATAGGGAATGCACAAGGATAAATGCGGAACGCGACGACCTCGAAAAGGTGATAGCAGAAAGTCAGAAACTCATTGATTCACATGAGGAGCCGTATGATAAAACAACGGTAACAACTCTTGAAACCGCAGTTGCCGACTCAAGGGCGGCGATTGTTGAAATACCCAAAAAAAGAGGCAATGCGAAAGAAATCAATGAGCTTGTAAATGAAAAGCTGAAGAAAATCAGCTATGTTGAAACAAAAGAAATGCTGGACACGGCAAAGACAAATCTTGAAAACAGCATCAGGATAATGAAACAACTTACAAATCCGTCGGAGGCATTTATTATTGAAAGAATCAGGGACATTGATACTATAACCGGATATGCGGGTGTAACTGAGGATAATGACCCCAACGGCAACCTGAACAAGCCGGGCGGATATACATCAACAGTCTATTTTGCGTCAAGTCAGATCAAAGCAGAAGACAGAGGATGGCTTGACGGTACGATTATTGATAACGGAACCGACGGCGGGGGTTCGATAGAAGTATATGTTACCAGGGAAGATGCAGAAAAAAGATGCGAATATCTGGCTCAGTTTGACGGCTCGCGTCTGGCCTCCGGTTCGCATCGGGTAGTCGGAACTGTTTTGGTAAGAACCTCGGATCGTTTAACTGCAAGCCAGCAAAAGAAGCTTGAGGCAGAGATCGTAGCGAATTTAACAGAACTGAGAGACTAAAAGCGGAGCCGCGTCTGTCTGATAAAACGGACAGACGCGCGCATTTTGTCAATATGTGTTGATTATATGATTTTGATTTGATATAATCAAAATGCGCGATACAGAAATATCTTGTGAAAGAGGAATCGTTATGGTTGAAGAAAGAACAGAAAATCAGGAACTGATGGCAGCACTCGACAACATTCAGGGCGAGCTCAAGGGCATCAAGAAGAAGGGCGCAAAGCAGGTTTTCCAGATTATTGTTGCGGTTATCCTGACTCTTGCGATAGGTCTCGGAGCGGGCGTAGTCTGCGGACGGCACTGGGATGACATAATGTTCAAGCTGTTCCCGAATTCCTACTCCGCATCTACAACGAAAATCCTCGAAGAGACGCTGAAAGAGCAGGCGAAGCTGAACACAGGTATCTATAAGCAGGTTGCAACATATGATTCCGGAAAAATGTATGCCAACAAGCTTTCCGAAAAGCTGAAAATGAACGGCAAGTCCATGTCGTTTACTTTTACGGGATATGTTGAGGCCGGAATAGAGAACCTTGCAGACGCAAATATCAATGTCAATTCGAAGACCAATGTCATAACTATAGACAACATAAAGATAAGCATAACAAATGTCTATATCGACCCGTCATCAATAAAGGATGCCAAGCAGACCAAAAACATTTTTAATCAGCTCACAATAGGCGACTTCACTGCCGCCCAATCCGAGCTTGAGAAAAAGTTGATAAACGATGCCAAGGAAAAAGGAATAATTGAGACCGCTCAAAAGAGCGCAGAAGAAACACTGAAAGCTCTCTTCGGAGAAGCCATAAACGGATATACAGTAGTTTTCAATTGGCAATGATTTCAGTCGATTCGATCGCCGGGGAATATTTCCCGGCGATTTTTGCTGTATGCGCTGAAGCTTTATGAGATGATTAAAGAGATTGATAAATCGGGAGTTGCGGCGCAATTGCAAGCGGTACACCGTAGGGGCAAAATTTGTTCGTCCGCAAAATTACGGCAGCTTGCGTATATCACAACCGTGTAGGGGCGGATATCATCCGCCAGCGGTTTATGAAGCAACTACAGCAGGCGAGCAAAGCTCGACCCTGCAAGCAGATTGCGAAGGGATCAGCGGGATAAATCCCGCCCGTTTTTATTTCCCCGAGGTTGAAAAGACCGCACTGTCATGTTATAATCAACATAAGTCGGAGGAAAACTCCGAAAAAGTTGAGAACTTTGCTAAGAGGGTGGAGTATAATGACTGTTTTACAGCTTAAAGAAATTCTTTCGGCCGAACTGCTTTGCGGCGGCGATCATCTGGACAGAGAGGTGCATACCGCCTGCGGAAGCGACATGATGAGCGACGTGCTCGCGTTTGTCAAGGAGCAGGCTGTTTTGCTCACGGGGCTTGTCAATCCTCAGGTCGTGCGTACCGCCGAAATGATGGATATGAAGGTCATAGTGTTCGTGCGCGGCAAGGTGCCGGGTGACGCGATACTCGACCTTGCACGTGAGCTTGATATAGTCGTGCTCAAAACCGAGCTCGAAATGTTTACCTCCTGCGGAAAGCTCTATCAGGCAGGGCTGAGAGGAGGACGGGCGGCAAATGGATAATATGAAGCTCCACTTTGACGTTGACGGAGAGGATTTTACCCGCGCGGGCGAGGCGTCCGGCGAGACCAAGCGCGTGCTCAAGGGGCTCGGCTTCGACGCCAACGTGATAAGAAACGTCTCGATAGCCATGTATGAGGGCGAGATAAATATGGTCATTCATGCGGGCGGCGGCGAGATAGACGTCGAGATATCGCCCGAGTGCATTTCCATGGTGCTCACCGACCACGGCCCCGGCATAGAGAATGTCGAGCTCGCCATGCAGGAGGGCTATTCGACCGCGCCCGATAAGGTGCGCGCCCTCGGCTTCGGAGCGGGCATGGGTTTGCCCAATATAAAGAAGTATACCGATGAGATGAACATAGAGACGGAAAAGGATGTCGGAACGACTATCAGGCTCAAAGTGTATAACAGTATATAATAACGATTGCTGACTGAGCGCCCGTGTCCGCGGGCGCCGGGAGGGTTTTCCATATGAACACGTATTTCCATTCGGTGCGGCTCGACGAGGAGAAGTGCATGGGCTGCACCAACTGCATAAAGCGATGTCCCACGCAGGCTATCCGCGTGCGAAACGGCAAGGCGCATATTATCTCCGAACGCTGCATCGACTGCGGCGAGTGCATCCGCGTCTGCCCGCACCATGCAAAATATTCGCACCGCGACTCGATGAACAGAATAATCGAGTTCAAATACAGAGTAGCTCTGCCCGCGCCCTCGCTCTACGGGCAGTTTAACCACCTTGACGATATCGGCTATGTCATAACGGCTCTGAAAAGGCTCGGCTTCGATGAGGTTTTCGAGGTGGCAAGGGGCGCCGAACTGATAAGCGACGCTACGCGAAAATATATCGCGGAGCACGATATCCCCAAGCCCGTCATATCCTCGGCGTGCCCCGCCGTGTGCCGGCTGATAAGGGTCTGCTTCCCGAATCTTATTCCCCACGTTCTGCCGCTCAACTCTCCCATGGAGACCGCCGCCATGATAGCGCGCAAAGAGGCGCAGGCCAAGACGGGACTCGATTCTTCGGAGATAGGCATATTTTTTATCACGCCCTGCCCCGCGAAGATAACCGCCGTCAAGCAGCCAATCTGCCTGCCGGAGTCAAACGTTGACGCGGCGATAGCGATGAAAGATATATACCCTGTGCTTTTAAAGCAGATGAACCACCTCGGAGCGCCGGAGGACGCCTGCGAGTCGGGGCTCATGGGAGTCAGCTGGGCGTCGAGCGGCGGCGAATCTGCCGCTCTGCTCAAGGACAAATATCTGGCCGCGGACGGCATAGAGAATGTCATAAAAGTGCTTGAGGAGATAGAGGACGAAAAGCTTGACAGGCTCGATTTCGTCGAACTGAACGCCTGCTCGGGCGGCTGCGTCGGCGGCTCGCTGACTGCGGAAAATCCGTATGTCGCAAAGGCGCGCATCCAGCAGCTCAGAAGATATCTGCCCGTTGCGGCGAATCATCTGGAGGACGGCGACGTGCCCGACAGCATGGAGTGGCAGTGTCCGCTCGAGGGCTCGTCCGTGCTGAAGCTCGCAGACAACGTCTCCGACGCCATGGCGATGATGTCGAAGATGACCGAAATAATAGCCCGCCTGCCGGGACTTGACTGCGGCACCTGCGGCGCGCCCACCTGCCGCGCCCTTGCCGAGGATATAGTCAGGGGCAGCGCGACGCTCCACGACTGCGTTTTCGCCATGCGCGACGAGCTCGCGGGCACGGATATGCAGGAGTATATTCCCGCGCCGTTCAGAAGCACGGGCAAAAAGGAGGAGACGAAGTGACCGTAGGGGATATAAAAGAAAGGCTTGAGCTTAAAGCTCTGTGTGAGAGCGAGGAATCGCTTTCGCGCGAGGTCACTGGCGGCTACTGCGGCGACCTTTTGAGCTGGGTCATGTCCCGCGCAGCGGCGGGGGACGCGTGGATGACCGTCATGGGCAATGTCAACGCCATAGGCGTGGCGGCGCTTGCGGACATAGCCTGCATTATTTTAACGGAGTCCGCGCCCCTCGATGAGGACGCGCGTATCCGCGCAGAGCAAAACGGCGTTGCGGTATATCAGACCGCGAAGAACGCCTATGAAACAGCAGTCAGCCTGTCGGGGCTTATATAAACTAAACCTGCTTCACCCGTCGGTGCGGCACCTTGAGAGGAGAAAAGTTATGGGTAATGAATTCGAAAAAGCGGTAAAAAGATTTTCCGAGGCAAAGGATGTTTTGGAGAAATTCGAGAAATCGGAGGAGGCCGTGGCATTTATGCAGAACGAGACGGGATTGACCGCCGACGAATGCATGAGGGCTTATGAGTTGATCATGAATACCGATACCGACTGAAAATAGTCGGCTCAAACCTATTGACGAATAAATCCAAAAGTATTATAATCACTTCAAATGAGCATATCTGAAAGGCTATGACGGAGACAGTAGCCTTGCGCAAAGAGACAAAGTGAGCCGGCGGCAGTGGAAAGTCGGTACTCGGCGCAGGAGCGAACATCACTCCCGAGCAGCGGGACGAAAGGCGAAAGCCGAGTAGATTCCGACGGCGCGTCCCACCGTTACCGGGCGGCATTTAATTGAATGTAGTGGGTGGTTGCAAAGCCGGGTCTTTGTCCTGTTATGGGCAGAGGCCTTTTTTGTTTCCGTCCGCGATTCCCTGAAAGGATGGATAGCTGTTATGTACGACAAGGTATCGACGAATTTCGAGTTCGTCAACCGCGAGAAAAAGGTGCTCGATTTCTGGAACGAGAACCACATCTTCGAGAAGAGCATCGACTCGCGCAAAAATGCGGAGACTTTCACTTTCTATGACGGCCCGCCGACGGCAAACGGCAAGCCGCATATCGGCCACGTGCTGACGAGAGTTATAAAGGATATGATCCCGCGCTACAAGACCATGAAGGGCTATATGGTGCCCCGAAAGGCCGGCTGGGATACCCACGGTCTGCCCGTTGAGATAGAGGTCGAGAAGCTGCTCGGCATCGAGGGCAAGCAGGGGATAGAGGAATACGGTCTCGAGCCCTTTATCAAGAAGTGCAAGGAGAGCGTATGGAAATACAAGGGTATGTGGGAGGATTTCTCCGGCAAGGTCGGCTTCTGGGCCGATATGAAGCACCCCTACGTCACCTATGACAACACCTTTATCGAGTCCGAGTGGTGGGCACTCAAGCAGATTTGGGACAAGGGCCTGCTCTATAAGGGTTTCAAGATAGTGCCCTACTGCCCGCGCTGCGGCACCCCGCTCTCATCTCAGGAGGTCGCTCAGGGCTATAAGGATGTCAAGGAGCGCTCGGCGGTAGTCAAGTTCAAGGCTAAGGGCGAGGACGCATATTTCCTCGCATGGACGACAACTCCGTGGACTCTGCCCTCGAACGTCGCGCTCTGCGTCAACCCCGCAGAGGACTATGTTAAAATCAAGGTTGAGGACGGCACCGTATACTATATGGCGCAGGCCCTCGTTGAGAAGTTCTTCCCCGAGGGAGTCGAGACTCTCGCTACCTTTAAGGGCAAGGAGCTTGAATACAGAGAGTATGAGCCGCTGTTCGAGTGCACAAAGTCGAATGACGGCAAAAAGGGCTGGTACGTCACCTGCGACGGCTATGTCACTCTGACGGACGGCACCGGTATCGTCCATATCGCGCCGGCCTTCGGTGAGGACGACGCAAACGTCGGCAGGAACTATGACCTTCCGTTCGTTCAGCTCGTCGACGCCGCCGGCTGCATGGACAAGAGCACCCCGTGGGCGGGCAAGTTCTGCAAGGACGCGGACAGAGACGTGCTCGTTGACCTCGAAAAGAGCGGGCTTCTCTTCTCCGCCCCCGTGTTTGAGCACAGCTACCCCCACTGCTGGCGCTGCGACACGCCCCTCATCTACTACGCAAGGGACTCGTGGTTCATTAAGATGACCGCGGTCAGAGACGACCTTGTGCGAAACAACAACACCGTCAACTGGATCCCCGAGAGCATAGGCAAGGGACGCTTCGGCGACTGGATAGAGAACGTCCAGGATTGGAGCATCAGCCGTAACCGCTACTGGGGAACTCCGCTCAACGTCTGGGAGTGCGAGTGCGGCCACAGACATTCGATAGGCTCTATCGAGGAGCTCAAGAGCATGTCCTCGAACTGCCCCGACGATATCGAGCTGCACCGCCCCTATATCGACGCGGTTACAATAAAGTGCCCGAAGTGCGGCGGCGAAATGCACCGCGTGCCCGAGGTTATCGACTGCTGGTTCGACTCCGGCTCTATGCCCTTCGCGCAGCACCACTATCCGTTTGAAAATCACGACCTGTTCAAGCAGCAGTTCCCGGCTCAGTTCATCTCCGAGGCCGTCGATCAGACGAGAGGCTGGTTCTATTCTCTGCTCGCCATATCGACCCTGCTGTTCAACAGAGCTCCCTATGAGAATGTTCTCGTCCTCGGCCACGTTCAGGATGAGAACGGTCAGAAGATGTCGAAGTCCAAGGGCAACGCCGTTGACCCGTTCGACGCGCTCAACGCCTACGGCGCGGACGCGGTTCGCTGGTATTTCTACACGAACTCCGCACCGTGGCTGCCCAACCGCTTCCACGGCAAGGCGGTTATCGAGGGTCAGCGCAAGTTCATGGGCACGCTCTGGAACATCTACGCTTTCTTTGTACTCTATGCCAATATAGACGAGTTCGACGCTTCTAAGCATGAGCTTCGCAAGGCGGAGGAGCTGCCCACCATGGACAGATGGCTGCTCTCGAGACTCAATACGCTTATCACGACCGTTGACAACTACCTTGCGGATTACTGCATCCCCGAGGCGGCGCGTGCGCTGCAGAACTTCGTCGACGAGATGAGCAACTGGTATGTCCGCCGCTGCCGCGAGCGCTTCTGGGCGCAGGGAATGAGCAGCGATAAGACGGACGCATATATGACCCTTTACACAGCACTTGTCACCGTCTCGAAGCTTGCCGCTCCGATGATACCGTTCATGACGGAGGATATCTACCGCAACCTCGTTTGCAGCGTTGACAAGTCCGCTCCAGAGAGCGTACACCTGTGCGACTACCCCGTTGCGGACGCCGCATATATCGACAAGACGCTTGAGGAGAGAATGAACGAGGCGCTTAATATAGTCGTGCTCGGCCGTGCCGCAAGAAACGGCGCGAATATCAAGAACCGCCAGCCTCTGGGCAAGATGTTTGTCCGCGCGGACGAGGTGCTCGGCGGCGAGTACGCCGAGATAATCAGAGACGAGCTCAACGTAAAGGAGCTTGAATTCGTTGACGGCGAGGCGGATTTCGTCAGCTACAGCTTCAAGCCGCAGCTCAAGACCGTCGGCCCGAAATACGGCAGATTCCTCGGAAAGATTAAGGAGCACCTCTCCCCTCTCGACGGCTCGGCCGCCAAGAAGGAGCTCGACGAGAACGGCGCTCTGAAGTTCGATATCGACGGCAATGAAATAGAGCTCGGCGTTGACGACCTGCTCATAGACTCCGTCCAGAAGGAGGGCAGCTTTGCTGTCTCCGACTACGGAATCACCGTCGCCATAGACACGAACCTCACCCCCGAGCTTATCGAGGAGGGCTTTGTCAGAGAGATAATCTCGAAGATTCAGACCATGCGCAAGGAGGCCGACTTCGACGTTATGGACAAGATAGTTCTCTATACCGGAGACAACGCAAAGCTCAACGGTATAATCGAGAAGAACGCCGAGTCCATAAAGCACGATGTCCTTGCGGACGAGATAGTCTACGCCCTCGGAGGCGACAGCGCCAAGGAGTGGAACATCAACGGCGAGAAGATGACTCTCGGCGTCAGCAAGAAATAAAAGCAGATTTTTTCCGCCGCGTCTTTAATCGGATGCGGCGGATTTTCTTATTTCCGACTCAAAACAAGCCCAATATTTTAAAGAAACAAAATAAGCAAAACTGTTGCAATAATGTTACATTTCAACCTATTGTCGAACCGTGTCGGATGTTGTATACTCGTCTCCGTGTGAAATTTTCCCGCCCCTGCGGCGGGTACGAATCAGGAGGCTATTATTTTGTCAACAGCGTATTTCTGTGCCGCACTTGCGGCGGGAATGGCGGCGGTAGCCGTTTTCCTTGTCCTGCGAGTGAAGTGCGGCGGCTTCAAGGGGCTTTTTTCAAAGGCAACGGCGAGCTTCTTCTTTCTGCTCACGGCGCTCTGCGCGGCGGCGGCAAATCCGGGTCACGGGGTCTATGCGGTGCTTATCGTGTTCGGCCTTGCGCTCGGTCTCTCGGGCGATATCTGGCTTGACCTCAAGTGGATATACAAAGCCGATGCGGATAAGTTTCTGAACGCGGGCTTTATCGCGTTCATGATAGGCCATGTGTTCTACATAGGCGCTATTTATAAATTCGCCGGCAACTGGAGCGTGCTCACGGCTGTCCTGCCGGTCATAATCTCGGTCGTTGTCGCCATAGGCAATGTTATTGTCAGCGAAAAGCTGATGAAGCTGAAATTCGGGAAGTTCAGAGCAATAGTCGGAGTATATACCTTCTTGCTGTTCATGACCTTTGCCGTGAGCTTTTCCGCCATGATACTCAACTCCTTTGCAAAGCAGTGGATACTCATGTCGGCGGGCGGGCTTCTGTTCGCGTTCTCCGACGCCGTGCTCTCGACCATGTATTTCAAAGAGGGCGGAAACACGAAGGCGAATATAATCATAAACCATGTTTCCTACTATGCGGCGCAGTTCATAATAGCGTCGTCGGTGCTTTTTATAAAATAATCCGAAAAACCGCTTGACAAATGCCGCGGGGGCTGTTAAAATAACGAGTACAACAAAGCAGAGTGACGCATTGTGCCGCAGCTCTCACCTCCGGGGTTTTGTCCGCGCGGGTCAATAAGAACGGATTTTTCTGTTGTTTATTGAGCGAGGGCATCTCTGTGCCCTCGCTTTGATTTTTCCGGTAACCCCGGTCAGAGCATATGGAGGTGCTTGGTTATAGGTATCAAAGAAATGCAGATCAATGAAGAGATCACGGACAAAGAGGTTAGGCTTATAGGCAATGACGGTGAACAGCTCGGTATCGTTTCCGCCGCTCAGGCTCAGAAGCTTGCCGCAGAGAGAAATCTCGACCTTGTCAAGATAGCTCCGCAGGCAAAGCCGCCCGTCTGTAAGATCATGGACTACGGCAAATACCGTTT
>ERZ827186.988-NODE-988-length-26202-cov-4.096378_pt1 | contig 26202 bp, 21 predicted proteins | sample MGYA00519918_ERZ827186 | MGnify/ENA primary metagenome ERZ827186 (study PRJEB31778, sample SAMEA3449275) | human gut metagenome | biome: human gut; feature: human-associated habitat; material: faeces | place: United Kingdom | collected 2010/2012 ...
TTAAAGTGATAGTCTAAATCCGATGGGAAAATTGCACTTCGTACTTGATACCGGGAACCTATAAACGAAATTAACTAATTGATAATATAAGAGAATTTGTTCAATACTAAGAGAGTTGAAAGAGCTATATTTGAAATATGGTTAATTTAGAACATAGTTAATGGATATTTTATAAAGTAGACAATAAAACATTAATAAAATCAGTAAATTATGAAATTCGAATGTGAACTTTTTTTGCCTAATAATTGCTATTGAGAAAATAGTCATTGCGGCAAATTGTTAGGCATAGTTTTTTTATCAAAAAGAGTACTCTGCTAAGACTAATCTTTAGGGAAACTAAAAAAGAAAACTGATTAGATGTTTTCTAGTTCAGAGGAGAGAGAATGAGTCTGGTGTAGCTCGGAACGAAAAACCCGAACTGAATCAAATCAGTTCGGGTTTGAAATTTGGTGCGGCCGATGAGAGTCGAACTCATATGGATTGCTCCGCCACCCCCTCAAGATGGTGCGTCTACCAATTTCGCCACGGCCGCGAAATCTTCTATTCAGGAGAAAACTCCCAAATCAGAGTTCGCTATTTTAGCGCGGAATCTGCTGAGATTGCGAGGCCGGAGCAGTGGAATTTGTCGTATTTGTTTGATCTGCGTCAATAGATTGTGATTGTTCGACGGAACCTAATACACCGGAGGTGGGTGCAGGGGCCGATTTGAAGGCGCCGGAACCCAAAGTCAACGCGATGGTAGCCAAGAAAAAGAACGTGGCCGCAACAGCAGTTGAACGAGATAAGAAGTTGGCAGAGCCTGAGGCACCGAAAATGGAGCCGCTTGCACCGCTGCCGAAAGCAGCACCCAGGTCGGCACCCTTACCGTGTTGCAACAAAACCAGAATGATCACGGCGATCGCGGAGATGATTTGAACCACGATTGCGATGGAGATCAACATGGAGGACATCTTTTTTATTTTCCTTTAACGCAAAAATTATTTCGAAATTTTATTCAATTACAGGTTATCTGCACAATGGCAGATAGCCAGGAAATCTTCAGCTTTCAGTGAGGCTCCGCCGACTAAAGCACCGTCAATGTCGGGCTGAGCAAAAAGCTCGGGGGCATTTTTCGCTTTGACGCTGCCGCCGTAGAGGATGCGAGTGCGTTTAGAGGCTTCTTCATCCACCTCCGCCAAAACAGCTCGGAGAGCCTGATGCACGGCTTGGGCGTCTTCTGCGCTTGCGCTCTTACCCGTGCCGATTGCCCAGACAGGCTCGTAGGCAAGGGCGCCAGCCACCAAAGGCATGATGCCGACTTTATCCAAAACCGCGCGCAATTGACGGCTCACAACCTCGATTGTTTGACCGGCTTCGCGTTCTTGAAGCGTTTCGCCCACACAGACAATCGGCATCACGCCGTTATCAAAAGCGAGTTTGACTTTCTCAGCAACAGTTTCATCGGTTTCTCCGAAAAGCGTGCGGCGTTCAGAGTGGCCGAGAATGACGAGATCGCAACCGATATCGGCAAGCATCGCAGCGGATACTTCACCGGTATATGCTCCTTGAGTGTATTGAGCGCAATTTTGAGCACCCACAAGCGTTGCGCTATGTTCAAAACCCTTCACTAACTGTGTCAAGTAGACACTCGGGGCGCAAACCGCCACATCGCAATGAAGACGGGTGCCGCTCATTTGCGGCAAAGCGGTCTCAATCCAATCTGCATTGGCTTTGAGACTACCGTTCATTTTCCAATTCGCGACAACAAAAGGTTTACGAGTCATAACGACACCACCCAAAATAAAGGTCTTAATTTTAGACGAATATCAAGAAAAAACAAGGCGCTGAACGAACTATCCTTCGACTTGTTCAATCACAAGCTGAATGCTTCGCTGTCCCATCCATTCGTTGATTTCCGGTCGATACGCCAGGCGCGCCACTGAGCCCACCTCGGCCGAGCGTCTGAAGAAAATACCGTTGAAACGATAACCCTGCAAGTCTAGCGTTAACTTAAGATGCCCGCCTTTGAGTACTGTTTGATGCAAGACTTTAAATTCATTGACAAAAAGAGGCGGTAAAAAGCCTTGTCCCCAGATTTGCGAATTGATGGCTTCAACCAGTCCTGTTGTAATGTCTTGCGGTTTGAGCTCTCCGTCAATCAGCACATGACGCTCAAAGACATCTTCATCACAACTGTTTGCCACCACTTTTTCAAAAGCATCGGCAAATTCTTCGAAACGATTTGCGTCAATTGTCAGTCCGGCAGCCATCGCATGTCCGCCGAATTTTTTAATTATTCCGGGTGAGGTTTTGGTTACCAGATCAAGCATATCCCTGAGGTGTACCCCCTCAATCGAGCGGCCGGAACCTTTCAACTCATTATCTCCCGCATTGGCAAAGGCAATGGTCGGTCGATGTTTGCTTTCTTTGATGCGGCTCGCGACCAAACCGACAATTCCCTGATGCCAGGTCGGTTCAAAAAGCGCTAACGTGTGGCGTTTCGTGACATCAATTTGATTGAGAATCATCGCCGCATCCCACTGCATATTGATTTCCAGTTCGCGGCGCTGACGATTGTAGTCGTCCAGAATTTTGGCGTAGTGCTGAGCCTCTTCGTTTGTTTCACTCATTAGGCATTCGATGCCTGCGGTCATCAGATCCAATCTGCCCGCAGCATTGATACGCGGTGCAATGACAAAACCGAAATCCCGCACACGAGCCTGAGCGCTGGGTCTGCCCGCTATCTCAAAGAGGGCTTTAAGGCCCGGTTGAGTGTGACCGCTGCGAACTTTGCATAAGCCCTGTTGCACAAGAATGCGGTTATTTCGGTCAAGTTTGACCACGTCAGCGACAGTTCCCAATGCCACCAAATCGACGAGCGAATCTAATCGGGGCTGAGTCTTGGCATCAAAGCGTCCGCGTTTTCTGAATTCAGCCCGAAGGGCCATCAGTACATAAAACATGACGCCGACACCGGCTAAATTTTTGCTCGGGAAATTACACCCCGGAGTGTTGGGATTGACGATGCAGGCTGCAGCTGGCAGCGTATCGGCCGGTAAGTGATGGTCAGTGATGATGACATCAATGCCCAACTTTTTGGCTTCGAGTACCCCGTCAATGCTCGCCATGCCGTTATCAACCGTCAAAATCAGCTCGGCTTTTTTTTCAGCAGCCAGATCAACAATAGCGGGTGTTAAGCCGTAACCGTAGACAAATCGGTCGGGAACCAGATAGTCAACGCATGCGCCCATGCTGCGAAGACCCTTGAGTGCAACTGCACAGGCCGTTGCTCCGTCACAGTCATAGTCGGCGATAATCATGATGCGTTTGCGGGCTTCGATCGCATCGGCTAAGTGCTGAGCGGCGGCACACGTTCCCATTAGTGTCTCGGGAGGCAGCATGGCTCGCCAATCGGCCTTCAGATCGTAGGCCGATTCAATTCCTCGTGCTGCCAAGACTCGTGCAAGAGGCTCCGGGAACCCTTCTGTTTGTAAGTGGGCTGCAATGGCAGGGCTGTAATCTCGAGTGATAAAGCGGGTCATTTTGCCTCCTCACTCAAAAAGGCCTGGACATTGAGCGCTTTCTTTTTCTTAAAACGAGCAAAAAGTCCTTTGGCTCCGGCCGTTTTTTCAACAACTACAGTGTGCGTGTCGCGCGCACCGGTTGCGACAAGCACCAAGCGCGAAGCTCGTCTGGCATGGGCCAGATCCGATAAATGTCGGACGGTATCGATGACCTGCGGCAGTTTCGTTGCCCAGGTTTGCCAGTCCTGTTGACGGTAGCTGTCATAAAGATCGTCGACCACTGCAAGCAGATCCCCTTCGGGTGCTTCGGGCCAATCGTTTTTAAGGGGAGTGGTTCTGAAATTCAGTAGTCCTGCATTTTGTGCCCAACCCCATACAAAAGAGTCGTTGGCCATGACGGCACGAAGGGTGGAAGGTTTGAGCAAATGGCGACGGGAACCGCCGTCAGGCCAAAAGCCGTCAATGCTTTCCTTGCCTGCGGCCTGTCGTCTGGCGTTAAGTCCGCTCTTACTGACAATCTCTCGAAGTCTTTGTGTCAGTACTTTAAATTCTTCTGCGGCCGGGCCGTCCAAACTCTCATCCGTGAAGGGGCGATATTGTTGGGCGCACCAGGGACGCACGAAAAGCGCCCAGTCTCGGTTACAGGTGAGATACCACCGATCAGCCCATTGTTGAAGCTGAAACCCGAACTCTCGTACGCAAGCCAATATTTCATCATGCAAATCGTCGCGCTCGGCCGCAGTGAGATCTTCTTTGGGTTTTCGCAAAATGCGCATTGAATCACGGTCTTCTTCATGAACACTGTGAAGGCGCCAAGTCTGCGCTCCCATGGCAGGTCCGCCGTCGGCTTCCCACTCAAACGCTGCGGTTTCGGGCATACCTGAACGTTTGCCGATCACTTGCCAAAGCCACACGAGGTGCGAAGCACCATCGAGAACCGGGTCATGCACCAATTCTTGGACAATAACATCGCCCGCGCCTTCGGCTAACTGTAAAAGAGGGGAGAAATCAATCGCACAGCCGTTGCTGAGCATTTCGGTGGGCAGTCTCAGACCCGGGATCAAAAAATACGCTGAATTCATCTACTGCAAAAGTTCGGGCGAGTTAAAAAATCCCCGAACATCGTCATCATTAATAATGTGTGCATTATACGTGAGCAGTTTTAGGCGATTGGAACAGGATTTTGAGACTGATTTTCAATCATCAATTGAACGTTTAAAAGCAGTACACTGCGGGCCCATGTTCGTCAGAAAGCGAAAAAAGATGTTAACGACAAAAGAAACGGACAAAGTAAAAGAACAACGTCTGTTTTCCAGCCATAGGCAGGGAGACAGTCTTTATAACCATGCCACCCGTCAGGTCAAAACCAGTGTTTTAGGGGTGGCCGTTTTATTAACACTCGGTTTTTCTGCCGTGGAATTGATCGGCGGGTTACTGAGTAATTCCCTGGCTTTGATCGGTGATGCCGGGCACATGGCCACTGATGCGGCGAGCCTCCTTTTTGCGCTTGTCGCCAATTGGCTGGCCCGAGAAGGGGCCGACAGCCACCACTCTTTCGGTCACGCTCGAATTGAAGTGCTTGCAGCCTTCATCAACGCTTTGATCATGTTTGTGGTCTTGGGCTGGATTTGCTATGAAGCTATCGATCGCTTGACCAATCCCCACGACGTATCGGGCGGCAGCGTTATGCTGATTGCCACGATCGGTCTGTTTGTCAATATTGCTGTGGCTCTTTCTTTGTCACGCGATAAGAAAAACGTCAACACCCGCGCGGCACTCGTGCACGTTTTAGGGGACCTCTTGGGATCCGTCGCGGCAATCATTTCCGGCGCAGTGATTTATTTCGGCGGACCGGTAGAGGTCGATCCGATTTTATCGCTCCTGATTTGCGCACTGGTGGCTCATGCAGCATGGGGAGTGCTGAAAGAAACGGTGCCGGTGATGCTCGATGCTGTTCCAGAAGGCGTGAATTTTGACGATGTAGGCGAAGCCATTGCATCAATACCGGGAGTGGTAAGTGTGCACGATTTGCATGTTTGGGTGATGAGCCCGGGGTATTCGGCCATTACCGCGCACCTGCACATTGACTCGCATCAGTCTTGGCCGGTTATTCTGGAAGAGGTGCGCAAGAACGTGAAAGAGCGCTTTAACATTGATCACGTTGCACTTCAGCCGGAGTGGGAAAGTACCTGTCCCTTGTCTGAAAAACATTAATTGAAGAGCTACAAAAAATCCCCGATTGAATTTTTTTCTCTCGGGGATTTTTTAGAGTGCTTGTTTTACTTGTGGTACAGGCGCGTGGTTTCGTAACGCGGTTGGCAACTCACGTTAATGCCCAGGCGTTGCAAAATCCGTTCATCTTCCTCACTGATGATCACAGTGAAATGCACTTCAGAGCCGCGAAGTTTGGATAGCTGCTCTTTGGCAATTTGAGCCGGTTCATTGCGCAACGCTGAAATCGTCAGAGCGAGCAGCACTTCATCAATATGCAGTCTCGGGTTTTTGTGCAGCAGATACTGAGTCTTTAACTGACAGATCGGTTCAAGAACCCGTGCAGAAATCAAATCCACATCGTGATCGATGTTGCCCAAAAGCTTCAAAGCATTTAAGAGCATGGCCGAGGCGCAACCCAAAGTGCTGGAAGTTTTACCGGTTACCATGCGTCCGTCAGGCAGCATCATTGCGGCAGCAGGAGCACCTGTTTCTTCAGCTTTCTTCAATGCAACCGCAACAGCAGGGAAAATATCCGGCGTTGTTTCGGCTTGGTTCATGACAAGCTTCAGGTGATTGATTTCCTGTTCATTTGAAGCTCCGCGCATGTGTTTGACGCCGGCTGCGTAGTAGCGGCGAAGAATTTCCATGCGTGAAGCACGACGACAGGCCGCATCGTCAACGATGCAGTTGCCGGCCATGTTTACCCCCATGTCTGTCGGAGACTTATATGGGGAGGAACCTTGAATACGCTCAAAGATAGCGTTCAGAACCGGGAAAATCTCCACGTCACGGTTGTAGTTGATGGCAGTCTTGCCATAGGCTTCCAAATGGAAGGGGTCGATCATGTTCACATCGTTTAAGTCCGCCGTTGCAGCCTCGTAGGCTAAGTTCACGGGGTGCTTTAACGGAAGGTTCCAGATGGGGAACGTTTCAAATTTGGCATAACCGGCGGTGATACCGTGTTTGTGGTCATGATAGAGCTGGCTCAAGCACGTGGCCATCTTGCCGCTTCCGGGGCCGGGAGCCGTAACGACAATCAACGAACGCGAGGTTTCGATGTATTCATTCTGTCCCAGGCCTTCTTCACTGACAATAAAGTCCACGTCGGAAGGGTAGCCGGGGATCGGGTAATGACGGTAATGCGGAACGCCCAAAGTCTCCAGACGCTTTAAGAAGGCTTCTGCGGCTTTCTGACCGGTGTATTGAGTGAGAACGACGCTGCCGACATAAAGACCCATTTCACGGAAAGAGTCAATCAAGCGTAAAACGTCCTCATCGTACGTAATACCCAGGTCACCGCGTACTTTGCTCGATTCAATGTCGTTGGCATTGATGGTGATGACGATTTCAACATCGTCTTTGAGTTGTTGGAGCATGCGGATTTTGCTGTCGGGTTGGAAACCCGGCAAAACGCGGGAGGCGTGGAAGTCGTCAAAAAGTTTGCCTCCGAACTCCAGGTAGAGTTTTCCGCCAAACTGGGCGATTCGGCGACGAATCTGTTCCGATTGGGTCGTGAGATACTTTTCATTATCAAAACCGATCGTCTTCATTTCCTAGTCCTTTCAGTCAGAAAAACAACAATCGATCAGTATAATCAAAACAGACAAAATAACACCAGCCGAAATGACATTTTTGCAAACGGATACGTTCTTTTTCCTAAGGACATTATCCGAATGGGTCTTTTTTGCGGTTCTTTTATAAAGGCGTACTAATGAAACTTTGCGGTTTTGAAGTCGGTCTTGATCAACCTATTTTTCTCATGGCCGGTCCCTGTGTGATCGAAAGTGAGGAAATGGTGATGGAGATTGCCCGTGAGATGAAGTCTATCTGCGATGGCTTGGGCATTCAATATATTTTTAAGGCGAGTTTTGACAAGGCCAATCGTACCTCTGTCTCGAGCTTTCGGGGCCCCGGGATGCAAAAAGGTCTGGAAATTCTGGCCCGAGTCAGAGAAACGGTCGGCGTGCCGGTCGTAACCGACGTGCATAACGAAGCCCAAGTCACGGAAGTTGCCAAGTACGTTGACGTATTGCAGACGCCCGCTTTCCTTTGTCGTCAAACGGATTTCATCTGTGCCTGCGCCCGTACGGGAAAACCTGTCAATATTAAGAAGGGACAATTTCTTGCTCCGCATGACATGGTCAATGTGATTGAAAAGGCGAGAGCCGCCGCTCGTGAGGCCGGTGTCAATGAAGACAATTTCATGTGTTGCGAGCGCGGTGCCTCATTCGGTTACGGCAATTTGGTAAGCGACATGCGAAGCCTTGCCATCATGCGTGAGACCGGCACGCCGGTTGTCTTTGATGCAACGCACTCGGTACAGTTGCCCGGAGGCAACGGAACGAGTTCGGGCGGCAATCGCGCGTTTGTTCCGGTTTTATCGCGTGCGGCCGTGGCTGTCGGCGTCTCGGGGCTTTTCATGGAAACCCATCCGGATCCGGCCTGTGCCAAGAGCGACGGCCCGAATATGGTGCCGCTTTCTCGCATGCGTGAGCTTTTGAGCAGCCTGGTGGCCATTGATAAAGTGGTCAAGGGACTGCCCTTACTGGAGAACGATCTTTAACTGTATTGAAGCGGCTTTTGAGCCGCTTCGGTACAATAGCGACCAAAAGTCGGCACGGCCGATTTCGGTATTTTTTCTTGCGGCGGCTGCGGGGTCGCAACCGCTTAAAACATACTTTTGAGGAACTTCCGATATGTCTACGATCAATGCCATCGTCGCTCGTGAAATTTTGGACAGCCGCGGCAACCCCACGGTTGAATGCGACGTTTATCTTGACAGCGGCGTGATGGGCCGCGCTGCCGTGCCTTCCGGCGCTTCCACCGGTATTCGTGAAGCACTTGAATTGCGCGACAAGGACTCTCGCTACGGCGGTAAGGGTGTCATGAAGGCCGTGGAAAACATTCACGCCAAGATTCAGCCGGCTTTGATCGGTTTTGATGTGACGCAGCAAGCTTCGATCGACACGCAAATGATCGAAGACGACGGCACGGAAAATAAGAGCAACTTCGGCGCCAATGCCATTTTGGGTGTGTCCATGGCCTGCGCCCGTGCAGCAGCCAACTATAGCGGTTTGCCCCTTTATCGCTACCTGGGCGGTATGGGTGCCGTGCAAATGCCCGTGCCGATGATGAACGTGATCAACGGCGGCGCTCACGCCAACAATAACCTCGATTTGCAGGAATTCATGATTATCCCGTTGGGCGCTCCGAGCTTCCATGAAGCTTTGCGCTACGGTGCAGAAACTTTCCATGCTTTAAAGAAAATCATCAACGGTCGCGGCATGAGCACGGCTGTGGGTGACGAAGGCGGTTTTGCTCCCAATATCGACAGCCACGAAGAAGCGATCGAGTTGATCATTGAAGCCATCAAGGCTGCGGGCTACGAACCGGGTAAGGATATTGCCATCGGTTTGGACTGCGCCGCAAGCGAATTCTACGAAGACGGCAAGTATGTCCAAAAGGGACAAGGCAAGACCTATACCGCCGAAGAATGGATCAAGGTCTTGGAAAGCTGGGTGGCTAAGTATCCGATCATTTCGATCGAAGACGGTATGGCTGAAGTCGACTGGGAAGGTTGGAAGAAGTTGACCGATGCTTTGGGCCGCCGCGTGCAGCTCGTGGGCGATGACCTTTTTGTGACCAACCCGAAGATTTTGGCCGAAGGCATCCAAAAGGGTGTGGCTAACTCCATCCTCATTAAGGTCAATCAAATCGGTAGCCTCACCGAAACGCTCGCTGCTATTGAAATGGCCAAGCGCGCCGGTTACTCCGTCGTGGTCTCTCACCGCTCCGGCGAAACCGAAGACAGCTTCATCGCTGACTTGGCCGTGGCTGTGAACGCCGGCCAGATCAAGACCGGTTCCATGAGCCGCAGTGACCGTATGGCCAAGTACAACCAATTGCTTCGTATTGAAGAAGAATTGGACGACCAAGCCGTTTATCCGGGCCGTGACGCTTTCTATTGCGTCAAGGAATGGTCCTTCTAATTGACGGGTAAAGGTCAGAGTCGATGATAACTGCCGATAAGATCATCAAAGTATTGGTGATTTTGTTGCTGCTCATGCTCTGGCCTTTGATCGGCGGTCAAGGCGGTTATATTCGTGTGGTGTCGTTAAGTGAAGAGCTTGCCGATATCCGCGAGCAGAACGTGCTCATTTTCGAAGAAAACCAACGCTTGGCCGCCGAAGTCCGTTCTCTGCAGCAAGGCGCCGATGCCATTGAGGAGCGTGCACGGTACGATCTGAATATGGTTCGACCCGGCGAAGTGCTTTTCCGCATTCAAAGACCTCAGAAAGTTTTACCCGGCAACGCTATTCCTGCCGATATTCTTAACGACCCCTTGTACCGTCCTGCACCGGTAACCCCTCCGTTATCTGAGGCCGCCAAATAAGGCGAAATCTCTACCTTTTCTAAAAATTTTTCGCTGTCTTTTTCTGCGATCAGCTATAACTGAAAAATACTTTGTTCTTTAAGGGGAACTATTATGGCTGATTGCATTTGTGTCACACCGGCAGAGATGGCTGAGTGTGCGGAGGTGGCGGCGCAAATTCGCCACGTGATTCACCACAATCCGGAAATCGGTCTAAATCTCACCGAAACGGAAAAAACGATCGTGGATTCGCTTAAGAGTTTCGGCTGTGAAGAGATTCATACGCGAGTGGGCGGCCCTGATGTGGCAGGTGTCGTCTGCGTGATCAAGGGTGATCAACCCGGTCGCACGATAGGACTCAGAGCCGACAGCGATGCTTTACCGCTCAATGAAAATACCGGTGTTTCCTATTCCAGTCAAAAGCCCAAACACATGCACGCCTGCGGCCATGACGGCCACGTCGCAACCCTTTTGGCGGTGGTGAGATATCTGATGCAGCATCGCCACTTTGTCGGAACCGTTGTGGCTATTTTCCAACCCGGTGAAGAAGGCTTTGCCGGCGCTCGTCATATGGTCGAAGACGGGCTCGTGGATCGTTTCGGCATTGAAGAGTTTTACGCACTTCACGCCGAACCCTCGATTGATGTGGGTAAGGTGGGCTTTGTCTCGGGCTACGCGACCTCAAACGCCGATATTTTTGAAATTGTTTTTGAGGGTAAGGGCGGTCACGGTTCACGTCCGCATTTTGCCAAAGATCCTGTCTTGGCGATGGGCGAAGCGATCGGGGCGCTTCAGAGTATTGTTTCCCGAAATGTCGATCCCAATTTGTCTGCAGTGGTATCAATCGGGTGTGCACAGGCAGGCGACCCCAACGGCACGAGCGTTATTCCGCAAAAAGCGCTCATTCGGGGAACAACGCGCTCTTATGAACCCGAAGTTCGTGATTTGATCGAACGCCGCATTAAAGAAATTGCCGAAGGAATTGCGCAAACGCACGGCATTAAAGCTGAGGCAAAATACATTCGCCTGTATCCGGCTATGTATAACACTCCCGATGAAGTGGCTGCTGCTAAGGCCATTGCCTGCAAGGTTTTGGGTGAAGAAAATGTCGGTGACTTCAAGCGCACGATGGGCGGAGAAGATTTCTCCTTCATGCTTTTGGAGCGTCCCGGCTGCCTTTTCCGACTCGGTATGAAAGATGCGGATCATACCGCACCGGTTCATAACGAACGCTTTAATTTCAACGATAAGGCCATTGCTGCGGGGGCTGCGGTTCTTGTCTCCATCGCATTGAATCGAATGCAGGCCTGATATTGTGCAAAAAAGGGATGCCGGTTCTCGGCATCCCAATTCAAAGTTGCGTTCAACGCTACGTTCAGTTAATCCACTTTTGCGTCTTGAGGACCTCATCGGCTTTCGTCTGTCCCCAAACCATACGGCGGGCTAAATCCACGATTTGTTCGGGTGTGATTTTCTCAAGAGTCATGAGCGGTTCCTCGGTTTCTTTTTCGGCCGGTGTGACGGTATAGAGCCAGTAGCAGTGACCGTCGGAATAAACCGTGAGGTGCTCGGTTTTTCTGTCATTTTCTCTGATCGCACGGAAGCCGAAGAGGTGAGAAAGCTTCATAGTGACTTCGGGTTGACCGGTGAGCTTGAGCGTCACGTCACGCAAAGGCATCCGCTCAGCGGGGCTTTCAAGCAAAGACATGAGGTCTTCAAAGAGCTTTTCAGGATCAGCCTGTTTAGCCTCGTTCACGGGAGAAAGCTGCGGGTACCGATCTGAGAGTTTGGGCAAGACCTGATTCATAAAGCGCTCAAGCAAGTCGTTTTGGTCGTGTTCAATCAAGTCGGCTAAAGCCGGGTCGGCCTGATACACACGAACGTTGATAGCGGCTTGTTCTTTATCGGGCACGAGGCAGAGCAGGAAGTGTTCCACCGGTTCAAACGCCCAGAGTTTATCGTCTTCAGATTTAATGAAAAAGCCGTCGACCTCTTCGCCGCCCTTGACTTGCTTGGGTAAGAAAGAGTCAAGCACCTCTTTTAAGTTTTGATGCGTGACACTGATCTCTTTAGTGGCAGCATTGATGTTGACGGAATAAATAAGACATTCTCCGTCAATGATCAGTTTGAATACCCAGGCGATGAGCCCCTCTTTTTTCCCGGTTTTTTCCAAAAAGTCATCGGTGATGAGGCGAATTTTTTCAATCGCTTCTTTTTCAGACAGATTCCGGATGGGGTAGGGACCGTTTAAGGTGGCGAGGATGGGGTCCCCCATCAGATAAAAACCACCCTGAAGACCCTCAAGGGAAAAGCCCATGACGTTATGTTTTTCGTTTGTTTTAAAAACTGTTTTCATGGTACAAACGTCCAGACGAGCACATGCTCCTTAATTATTTTTTTCAGCAGATCCATCATCGAAAAGGTTGACGATGTCTTCGGCATTAAAGGTTTCGGTTCGTCCGCAAAAATCACATGTGACTTCAAGCTTTCCTTCATCTTTGATGATTTGAAGAGCTTCGACTTCTCCTAAATTCTTAATCATCGCCGCGACTTTTTCTCGCGAGCACGTACAGGCAAATTTGGGTTCGGTTGCTTCAAAGTATTCGGGGGCTTCTTCCCAAAAGAGGCGGTGAGTCACCTCTTGGCAGGAAAGACCCAAGAGCTCTTCGTCCGTGATCGTTGCGGCAAGCGTTTCAATGCGGTTGACGCTTTCTTCATCGTCTTTGATGTTTTCATCCTTGCCGCCGAAATCAGGCATCTGTTGCAGCATCAAGCCGCCCACAGCATTTTCATCAGCCGCAAGCCACAACTTGGTGTGAATCTGCTCGGACTGCTCCATATAACCCATAAGAGCCTGAGCGATATTTTCGCCTGTCAGGGGCACAACGCCTTGATAAAGGGGTTCACCTTCACGTCTGTCTTTGGGATCGAGCATGATCGCGCAACGGCCGCGGCCGTGGGCGTTTAAGAGTGCCTTCATGTCCATGCTATCGGACAATTCTTCATTTGTATTCATTTTCACGGTGGCCCGCACCAAAAGACCGTTTCGGACTTCAACGATTGCGAGGCGAACAGGGCCGTCTCCCTGTACCTGCATAATGAGTGAACCTTCAAACTTCAGAGAACTCGCAAGGAGAATGGAACCGGCGGTCATCTCGCCCATCAGGCGCGTAACGCACACGGGCCACTTTTGGTATTGACGCATGGATTTCCAGGCAGTCGTGAGTTTTACACAAGCGCCTTTCATCGGGGTTTGTTTAAAAATAAAACGAAGTAAAGTGTCGTGTTCAGTCATGATTGTCCTGTTTAACCGATTTTTTTTTTTCTCGGTTTGATAACGAATTTTTTGTTCAACGTATTCTCGGGCATTATCCCGAATCTTTAGTTTTTCTTCAGCGGTTAATTCTCGCACAATACGACCGGGTCGGCCGAGAATCAAAACACCGTCCGGAAAAGTTTTGTTTTCAGCAATGAGTGTGCCTGCTCCCACCAGTGTTTCTTTCCCGATAACGGTTCCGTTCAGAATGACCGCTCCCATGCCGATCAGACTGTCATCGCCTACGGTGCAGCCGTGAAGAATTGCGCTATGGCCGACCGTCACATTTTTGCCCACACGGCAGGGTTTGCCGGGATCGGTGTGTAAGACTGCACAATCCTGGATATTGCTGCCTTCATCGATGAAAATAGGGGCCTCATCACCGCGAATACTGGCTCCGGGCCAGACGCTGACATTTTCGTTGAGTGTGACATCGGCCGTCACCGTTGCCGCTTCATCGACATAGGCGGAGGCAGCTACGCTCGGAATCTTGTCAGAAATTGAAAAAATAGCCATCTATTGAGCATCAGATCGGTTAAAGTTAAAGACTGAATTGTAACGGGTTTGAGTACTGTCATGAGAATGGATTTACATATGCACTCCAATGCAAGTGACGGAGTGTTTTCGCCGGCTGAGGTGATGCGTAAGGCGCACGCCAACGGCGCTGAAGTGGTGGCTTTGACCGATCACGATACGGTAGCGGGTTTGAAAGAAGCGCGCCAAGAGGCCGAGAAGCTCGGCATGCGTTTTATCGACGGGGTGGAACTTTCTGTCTGTTGGGGTGGGAAAACCATTCATGTGGTCAGTTTGGGCCCCAAAAAATTTGAGCCTTATCGGGAGCTGTCTGAAAAATTAAGCCGCCAGCGTGACACCCGTGCCAGAACGATTGCGGCCAAGTTTGACGCCATGGGGATCTACAACACCTATGAGCAGGCTCTGGAATTGGCGGGCAATAAACTGAATCTTTCACGCCGCCATTTTGCTTTGGCACTGGTGCAAAGAGGCACGGTGGGTACCGAAGACGAAGCTTTTGATAAATACCTCAAAGATAACGGCCCTGCGTTTGTCCAAACCGAGTGGATGAGCCTGGCTGAGGCGATGCGCTTTATCAGCGAAACGGAGGGTGTGGCCGTTATCGCTCATCCGGGTCGTTACAATTTTGCAGCGCCCCTTACCACTATTGACCTTCTTGAAGAATTTAAAGCGTTGGGAGGCGATGCGATCGAAGTGACAACAGGGAGTCACTTTGAGGCTGAAAACGAACGCTATACACGAGTGGCGCTTAACATGGGATTTTTGGCAAGCACCGGAAGCGACTACCATGGATTCAAACCCGGTCGGCCCGAGCCCGGTTTACAGGAACCTTTGCCTGAATATCTGCCCACTGTACTCGAACTTTTGAAAGATCGTTAAATTGAAATGAATGAGCTCTACAACATTGCGGTATATGTGATTCCTTTGATTTTTGCCATCACCATGCATGAAGCCGCCCACGGTTGGGTGGCTTCGCGCTACGGTGATCAAACGGCCAGTATGTTGGGTCGTGTTACATTAAATCCCATTCCGCATATCGATTTGGTGGGCACCATTATTGTGCCGGGGGTGTTGCTGTTGGGTTCGGCTGTGACCGGTTTGGGTGGCATCCTTTTGGGTTGGGCCAAACCTGTTCCGATCAATACCCGAAACCTGCATCCCTTTCGTCAGGGGATGTTCATGGTTGCCCTGGCGGGGCCTTTAAGTAATCTGCTTCAGGCTCTTTTTTGGTTATTGCTTCTGAAGATTTTTATTCTGACAGGCTTTATCTCTCAGTCGCTCCTGGATCTGACGATTGCCGGCGTCATGGTGAATTTTTATCTGATGGCCTTTAACCTTTTGCCGTTGCCGCCCCTTGACGGCGGACGAATTGTCACGATGTTGCTGCCTTATGAAGCGGCGGTGAAATTCTCTGAAATCGAGCGTTACGGCATGATCATTCTTGTGGTACTGATTATTTCAGGCTTCTTGACTTATTTTATGCATCCCTTTGTTTGGACAGCCAGAGAGCTTCTGAAATGGGTACTGTTTTGAGAATTGTTTCAAAATTCGCCGCAGGCTTAAGCCCCATAGGCGTAATGAAATGGGTACAATACTCGGGTTAATTTGAAATAACTGAGCGTGGCTCTTTTCCCACGCCTGCATGAGTGATTCCAAAATGATTAAAAAATTCGTCCGTACGGGTTTGGCGGTTGCGTTGCCGATGGCTTTGGCCGCATGCTCTGCCATCGATTTCGGTCAAGACCGCATTCAATATGAAACGAGTGATTCTCGTGCTCCTTTGGAAATCCCGCCGGATTTAAGTTCTGTACCGGGTTCGGATCGCTATACGGTTCCGTCTCGTCCTCAGACTGTCTGGGCAAGCCAACAGGCTCAGGCCGATGCCTCGGCTTCTAACGGCACGCCCGCCAACATGGTTTTGTTGCCTCAGGGAGAAGTGGCCAAAATTGTCCGCGAAGGCAATGACCGTTGGATTCATGTGAACATGACTCCTGAGATGGTTTGGCCCATCATGCAGGACTTTTGGACAACGGTCGGTTTGTCGCTTTCCCGTCAGGATGCGACGACCGGTGTGATGGAAACCAATTGGGCGGAAAACCGTGCCAAGTTGCCTCAGGATATCATTCGTGCGACATTGGGCCGAGTGGTGGATTTGGTTTACTCGACCGGTGAACGCGATCAATACCGTGCCCGCGTGGAACGCACGGCCGACGGTGGCTGCGATATTTTCGTAACGCACCGTGCCATGGTTGAAGTGGTCAAGAGCATGGGCGGGGACAACGAAACAACCGTTTGGCAGCCTGGTCCCAGTGATCCGGAAATGGAAGCTGAAATGCTCACGCGTTTGGCTCACCGAATCAATCAGGAATTCAATCCCAATTCGACCAAGCCTTCTGCTGCCGAACATGAGGCAGAAGTGGAAAAATTGGCTACCTATCAGCCTGAAAACTCCATCAGCCAGCTTGAACAAAACGCCGAAGGTGTTGCCACGAGCATCTTCATTAAGGAAGATTTCGAACGCGCCTGGCGCCGTCTGGCTTTAGCCGTTGACCGTATGGGCTTTACCGTCGAAGATCGTGACCGTTCACGCGGTTTCTTCCTCGTGCGTTACCTTGATCAGGAATACGAAGATCAGAAGCGTTCTGAACAAGGCTTCTGGAGCAATGTGTTCGGCAAGGATACGCCGGTTGAGGCTCCGCAGTACGTGATTTACCTGCAACGCTTGTCCGATACCGAGTGCCGTGTGCATGTGTTGGGACCGGACGGAAAGGCCGATACAACGGGTGTTGCACCCAGAATTCTCACGTTGCTGAGCGAACAGACGAAGTAGTCGGCAACAGGAATTTCAGACGAATGGGGAGCACGTTCAAACAACCTGCTCCCTTTCTCTTATCAGTGAACTAAAGCGAAATGTTGAAACTCTTTTTCTCATTTTCCGGTCGTGTCAATCGCGGACGCTTTTGGGCAGTGATCGCTTTTTGGTGGTTGGTGCGGCTGGGTGTTCCGTACCTGCTCTACAGTTTTGCGATGTTGCCAGGGCAGTCTCTTGATATTCAGGATGCGACGGCAAGCCCTGAGATTTTTGAGGCCGGAAAACTCTACGCCGTTTTGACGGCGATCTCTCTGGTGAGTACCGTCTCGGTTGCCGTTCGCCGTCTGCATGATTTTGACGCAAGCGGTCTTTGGGCTATTTTGCTCTTTGTCCCCGGTATTGAATTCATTGCCTGTCTGGTCATCGGTTTGATCGGCTCGCAGCGAGGCGCTAACCGTTACGGGCTCAATCCTCTCGGACAGGAAAATATTTACTTTCCCGGCAACGATGAGATGCGGGTAAAAGAGTTGAAAGATTTGGCAGCGCTTTTTGAAAAAGGACTGTTGTCCGAAGCAGAATACGAAAAAGCCAAGCGCTCTATTTTGAAGTAGGAAAAAGTATGCAAGTTGCAAAAGATACGTTGGTGACGATTTCAGTCAAAATGTTTAATCTCCAGGGCGATCTGATGGAATCGGCCGATGACCTGGTGTATTTGCACGGCCACAGCGACATTTTCCCGGTTATTGAAAAGTCGCTCGAAGGTAAAAAAGCGGGAGACACCGTTACGGTTCAACTTGAACCCGAAGAGGCCTTCGGTGATTATGATGAAACGGCTCTGATCATTCGACCTGAAACCGATTTCGATACCGGAGTGGAAGTGGGCTTAAGTTACACGGAAATCCGTGGAGAAACCTTGGATCGAGTATACCGTGTGACCGATATTGCCGATGGCGTCGTGGTGTTGGACGGCAATCATCCGTTGGCCGGTATCGGCCTTAAGTTTGAAATCACTGTTCGCAAAGTTGAACCGGTCAAAAAGGGAATGGAAACTGTCGGCAACGACGACGTCGTGGTTCCTTCCTTTTTACAGGTTTCCGACAAGCCCATGGTCGCCAATGTAGTGGATGACCAAGGCGAGGAGGAACTTGTCGGGAAGACGGTACATTAATTGGTCAGCACTTCGTGAGCCTTGTCCTTGAGATCGTATAAGAGATCCAGGGCTTGGCGGGGAGTGAGTTGGTCAATATCGAGGGCTTCGATTTCCTCACAAAGCGCTTGAGTTCTGTCGGGCTCAGGCGCTTTTTCATCGGGCATCTCAACGTTGTTGTCGGCAAAAAGATCCAACTGTTCATTCATTTGGCTTTTCTCCTGCAACTCATTGAGCATTTTTCGGGCGCGGCGAATAACTGAATTGGGTACGCCGGCTAATTGGGCGACCGCAATACCGTAGCTTTGATTGGCGGGGCCCTCCTGCACTTCATGCAGGAACACGATTCGATTTTTATTTTCTGCGGCGGCTACATGAACATTGGCCACCTCAGGAGCCGTTTGCTCCAGTTTGGTGAGCTCAAAGTAATGCGTCGCAAAAAGCGTAAAACTCTTTTTAACCAAAGCCAGTTCGTGCGCAATGGCCGCCGCCAGACTTAAACCGTCAAAAGTTGACGTTCCGCGACCGATTTCATCCATCAGTACGAGGCTCTGATCGGTTGCCTGATGCAAAATGGCCGCCGCTTCAGTCATTTCAACCATGAAAGTGGAGCGGCCGCGGGCCAAATCATCGCTTGCACCGATGCGGGTCAGAATGCGGTCGACAGGGCCGATTTTGGCGCTCGTTGCCGGGACAAAGCTGCCGATGTAGGTGAGCAGCACAATGAGAGCAATCGAGCGCATATAGGTTGACTTACCGCCCATGTTCGGACCGGTAATAACCAAAAGGCGTCTGCCGGGTATCAAATGGCAGTCGTTGGGGGTGTAGCTTTCAATGGCATCTTCTACGACAGGGTGGCGGGCACCGACAATTTCAATGCCGGGCGCAGCTTCAAGCTGAGGACGTACCCAGTTGGCCCGAGCCGCATGAAAAGCAAAAGAACTCAACACATCGATTGCAGCAACCGCAGCGGCAGCTTTTTGAAGAGCGGGTACAAAGGAGTCGGCAAACTCAAGCAATTCCGTGTAAAGCGATTTTTGCAGTGCTTGGGAGCGCTCTTGGGCGGAGAGGGCTTTATCCTCATACTCTTTTAATTCCGGCGTGATGTAGCGCTCGGTATTTTTAAGCGTTTGCTTTCTGTGGTAGTGCAGAGGCACATGCTCGGCCTGACCTCTGGAAATTTCAATGAAAAAGCCCTGAACTTTGTTGTACTGAACACGAAGCGTGGCAATGCCTGTGGCTTGACGCTCCCGAATTTCCATTTGGGTTAAAAATTCGCCCACATTGTCGCGCAACTCGCGAAGCGTGGCCAGTTCTTCGTTATAGGAACTGGCAATCACATCACCGTCACGCAAAAGCACGGCCGGGTCAGGCAGGAGTGCCGCGTGCAGTTTTTCGTACAGTGCGGGATCAATAACCAATTCGCCTGCCTTTTCTTCAATAAGCGGATCGTCAACGGTGATTAATTCCTGAGCAATCTGTGCCAGAAGAGGTAAAGCATCGCGAAGGGCAGCAAGCTCCTTGGGGCGAATCGTGCGCATGGCAATTCGTGTCGCCAGACGCTCAAAATCGGGAACGGTTTTAAGCTTTTCCCGAGTGCTTTCCCGAAGATGCTCGGCAATCAGAAAACTTTCGACCGCCTGATGGCGGCTGCTCACCGTTCGGGTATCTCTTAACGGGTTATGAATCCAGTGACGCAAAAGGCGCGAGCCCATGCTCGTTTTACATTGATCAAGCAATGAAAAAAGGGTGGGACCGTCATCACCACGCAGCGTTTGGGTGAGTTCAAGGTTTCTGCGGCTCGCTGAATCCATCCCGACAAACTGGCTTTGAACCTCTAATACAGGGGGCAGCAAATGAGGAATCGCCTCGCACTGAGTGTTTTCTGCGTAGGTGAGCAGGGCGCCTGCCGCACTCACGGCATCGGGTACATCGTCAAGTCCCCAGGCGGTGAGTTCCTGCACCTGAAACTGATGCTTTAATTTTGCCGTACCGTGCTCAACTGAAAAATGCCATTTGGGCAACGCGGTGATGGCTACGGGTAGTCTCAACTCATCGATTGTTTCTTTGAAGTCCTCCGGCACCAGAATTTCGGTCGGCGCAATACGCGTGAGTTCGGAAGGGAGTTCTTCAATACTGGTATTGGCTACGTGAAAGTGCCCGTTACTGAGTACGAGCCACGCCAGACCTAAGCGCTTACCGTGTCGACCGGCAGGAGAAATCGCCAAAAGGGCGGCATCTTGCTTTTGAGGCAAGAGTTCATTTTCCGTGAGCGTACCCGGAGTGACAATTCGGGCCAATTCTCTTTCCAAGGGGCCCTTACTCGGATCACCGATTTGCTCACAAATAGCAACCGATACTCCCTGTTTAACCAAACGGGCGAGGTATTGCTCGAGTGTTTTCTCGGGTACTCCTGCCATCGGAATGGGGTTGCCTTGAGCATCGGTCCCGCGGGAAGTCAATGTGATTCCCAAAAGTTTATTGGCTCTGACGGCATCATCAAAAAACGTTTCGTAAAAGTCTCCCATCCGGTAGAGCACCAAGGTCTCCGGATGCTGAGCTTTGATTTCCAGAAAACGCCGAATGGCCGGTGTATAACCGGCCAGAGGATCGTTTAGGTTTTGAGTGTTTTTATTGCTAGCCATCAGAGTTTGAATCGAGCGTTCGATTATCGGATGTCGCCGTAATTTTTATTGACGACAGCGAGCAACTGGCCGAACACTTTGGGGGTACCGGCGATAATTTGGCCGTTGGTCAGGTACTCGGCTTCTCCCTTGAAGTCGGTGACAAGGCCGCCTGCTTCCAACACGAGTAAAGAGCCCGCAGCAATATCCCAGGGCTTGAGATTGGGTTCCCAGAAGGCGTCTAAGCGACCAGCCGCTACATAAGCGAGGTCAAGCGAAGCGGCGCCGGCACGGCGAATGCCGCTCGTCGTTTTGGCCAACTGAGAGAAAACCTTCATGTACGCTTCAACGTCGTCAGACTTGCGGAAGGGGAAACCGGCTCCCACCAAAGAGTCCGCAAGCGACACTCGCTTGGTGACACGAATGCGGCGTCCGTTTAAGAAAGCTCCCACTCCGCGGGTCGCCGTGAAAATCTCGTTTTTAACCGGATCGGCAACAACGGCTTCGATAATTTCATTTTCGCGTTTCAAAGCGATGGAAACCGCGTACTGCGGGAAGCCGTGCAGGAAGTTGGTCGTGCCGTCAAGCGGATCGATGATCCACTGAAAGTCGCTTTTTTCAGGGCCCGTGACTCCGTTTTCTTCACCAAGAATCTGATGCGTGGGATAGGCTTCGCGCAAGATTTCAACAATCGTGCGTTCGCAAGCGACATCCACTTCGCTGACGAAATCGGAGTGACCCTTTTTGTGTACTTCCAAACCGGAGAGGTTGTCAACAGCACGGTTTAAGATGGTGCAGGCGGCGCGAGCAGCCTTCATGGCCGTGTTGAGCATAGGAGATGCCATTGTCGGAATCCTTATTAATAAGTTTGAGTCAGTTACGAGATAACTACGTGTAGAATCTGATTATTTTAATGATTTTTGGCCCTTTAGCTTGTAAAAATGTCAACCTCCGCCCTTGCCCCACATGTTTCATTTATTCTTGTCGAACCGGCGCATCCCGGCAATATCGGATCGGCCGCCAGAGCAATTAAAACCATGGGGTTTAGAGATCTGAGGGTTGTCAATCCATGGGAGAGTGATTACCGAGACCATCCGGAGGCCATTGCCTATGCAACGAGCAGTGTCGATGTTTTAGCAGCCAGCCGATCTTATCCTTCACTCATTGAGGCCCTTGAGGGAGTGAATTTTGCTTGGGCGATGTCGGGTTACGACCGTGAGTTCGGCCCTTCAATCGAACCGGTCAGAATGGTGGCTCAAAAAGCCGAGCAATTTATCAAAGAAGGACAGGGCAATATCGCCTTTGTTTTCGGCTGCGAGCGCACAGGCCTGTCCAATGAGCAGATGGCTCTTTGTCAGGGATGCGCAGCCATACCGGCCGATCCCGAGTGTACGAGCTTGAATTTATCGCAGGCAGTTCAGATTATGGCCTATGAAATGCACATGGCGATGATGGATCAGACGAAAATGCACGATGGACTTTATGATTGGCAGGAGCGGTTTGCCGGTGAAAAGTTAGCCGGCCCTCAAGCCGTCGAGGGATTTTTAAATCATTTTGAACAAGCGATGATTCATTGCGGAGTGCTTGATCCGAAAGAACCTAAGCTTTTTATGCCGAGAGTCAGAAGGCTTTTTTCGCGTACTCTATTGACTCAGCCTGAAGTCGATCTCCTCAGAGGGGTCTGTTCTCAGATTATTTCCCCGAAAAATGAAAGAGCGGGCCGTAAATGTAAAAAATAGGACCGGAATAGAATAGTCTCATAGAACTTTCGGAGTTGGTATGCGATTTCGTTTTTCCCCTCTTGTCGTTGCTGTGTCGCTAGCCTTATCGTTTTCTTCTCAAGTAACGGCCTCACCGACTGATTTAGAGACTGAAGAATACAAAAGCAGCGGCGCTCTTGACATCATCAAGGCCTCGCAAGCTTATGACCTCGGTTACACGGGGCAGGGCCTGACAATCGGAATTCTTGATACGGCTGTTCGCATTGATCATCCGGAATTGGCCGGCAAGGCAGAGATGCTGATGAACTCGAGCTCAGGCACTCAGACTTGGGACAACGATAATACTCATGGGTCGCACGTAGCCGGAATTATGGCAGCTAAACGCGATGGTATCGGCATGCATGGGGTCGCTTTTGATGCAGAGATTTGGTCAGGCGATTTTCTCAATGAGTACACCCCTCTTGATCTGAATCAGTATTTCGCGACTCATCCGGAAGTCCGCATTTTTAATAACAGTTGGGGATATACCGAGTACATTCCTATGTTTGGAGCCGATGGCAAGGAAAGCTCAATAGAGAACTTTGCAGAGATTCTTTCTTCAGACATCGAACTAGTCACTATTGCTGTTTATGCCCACGAACAGCCTCAGAGCGTATTTGTCTTTGCAGCCGGAAATGATGGAGAGATTGCTCCGGGTTTCACGGCTAACCTACCGAGGTATCTTAACGTGGGCGATCTGACTAACTGGATCAATGTGGGCTCGGTCAATGCCAATAACGGCTGTATAACGACAGGAGAAAATGGGGAACTTATCTTAAATTCCGCTAGCATTCCCTGGTTCACGAATCTCTCTAAGGGCGCAGAACTTTTTACGGTGATGGCGCCAGGCAGCAACATCTTCTCGCTTGATGCCCGTACCAACGGCTATATGCTTGATTCCGGAACCAGTATGTCAGCGCCGGTTGTGACCGGTGCTCTGGCATTGGTTGCTCAGGCTCACCCATGGATGAACGGCAAACAGTTGGCTGACGCAGTCCTGACTACGGCAAACAATAGTTTTGAGGCGCCGAAGTACGCTATCCAATACAGAACAGCCGATTTCAATCCGGCCGACGGTGATTTCGGCACAATAAGGCTCGTGATTATCGCCGATAACAAGGAGCAAGCCGATAAATTTAGAGAAAGTGGTACCGATATTGACGGAACACTCATAACGATCAATGCAGACACAGAGAGCGTTATGGAATTGCTCGATAAACAAATCGAGCAGGATCCTTCGGCTTGGGTTGGAGGAGCCGACTTTGCTCGTCAAGCAGTGGCAGATGGCAACTTTGTCATAGAAGTGCTCACCCGTGAAGAGGTTTTCGGTCAAGGCATTCTTGATGTGGGTAAGGCCGTGCGTGGTCCGGCTAGGCTTGATGCCAACCGCATGACTGCTGACAATGTGCTGAAGGTGGCTGAACTCCAAAAGACCTATGCAATAGAAACATTCGACACGCAGGGTCATACGTCAGAATTTTCCAACGATATTTCCGAAAGAAAGTGGGAAGACCGGTACCACCATGAAGAATATCAAACTACGGGTTCCGACAATAAAAATGCTCAAAGTCTGAAAGATAAATCAGTCGGGCTTTTGAAAACGGGCACCGGCACGTTGATTCTCAGCGGCTACAACACCTATGAGGGCGCAACCATTGTAGAAGAGGGCGTACTTGTCATTGCACAACGTGCCGATACGACTGAGGTTATCTCGGAAGAAGACTCAATGACGAGCGGCACCTTGCAAAAGAGCTCTGTTGTCGTTCGTGAAAACGGAATACTTTCAGGGGACGGATTCATTGAACAGGCACTCATCAATAACGGAACGGTGAGGCCCGGTTGGCGCGGCAATACTTTGACAGTAGGAAACTATACGCAAGGCGATGAGGCAACGCTTGCCATCACTTTTGATGCCGAAGGAAATCATGCCAAACTTAAAGTTGAAAACGATGCCACACTGGCGGGAACACTTGTCTTTGTCCCGGAGCGCAATCTTTTCTACCGGTCTGCTCAATATGATCTGGCGGGCAACGTCATTGAAATTAACGGAAATTCAACCGGAGAGTTGGATTTGACGGCACAAACGGACTCTCCTACGCTGGATGTCTTTTTAATAACATCGGGTAATGACTATTTTGTTGCCGTTGACCGACCCTCTGATGCGTACAGCCAATGGGCTCAAAATTCAGCTCAGGCTGGTCTTGGTAATGCTTTAAGTGCGATCGCTCAAAATAGTTCAACAGACATGCAGGCCTTGATTTCTGCCATTGATTGGTCAGGAGCAGACGGTCGTGGTGTGACTCGTGCTTTGAACGTTTTAGGTCCGGGAGCTTTTGCTGAAGCCGCACGCTCAGGCCTCATTGAGCAAAGTGAATTTAATGTTTCAATCCTTTCGCACATGCTAAATGCTCGGTTTGAGTCGAGCCGTTCACCCGTTGCAGGCGACGCTTTTTGGGTGATGCCTTATCGAACGGATGCCCGTGAGGACAGTACGGGCTATGGTCTTATGGCCGGATTTGACACCACTTTGCAGCAAGGTCTGACGCTCGGCGGTCATCTTATCGTTTCAGAGAGCGAAACTGGAATGAATGAGTTGGGAGGAACTGACTTTGAAAGTAAGGGCGTTCATCTTGGAGCTCAGATGCTTTATGGTCCCCGAGATTGGAGAGGTGCTTATGTGGCCGGCGGCCTTCGGTTTGGTCTGCAAGACGCAGAGATGAATCGTGATGTAACCTTCCCGGGATATTCTTCGCGCTTTAAAACCGATTGGACTCAGGTTTCAGGCAGCACTTTTTTTGCAGCCGGTAAAGATTGGACACGGATGATAGACGATACAGCAATAGCCGTTGGGCCTGTAGCTTGGGCCGAATACAGTTTTGTCAGACGTCCGAGTGTGACTGAAAAAGAAGCGAGTGCTGCAGCGTTGCATACAAAAGCCCAGACATATGATTCTTTGCTGCTTTCTGCAGGCTTCAGAGCTTCACTGAGTACACTTTCAGATGATCGCCATTCTGTCGGAACCGCTCAATTCTTAACCGCTTGGCGCTACGAGGTGCTTGACGCAGCCTATCGAACCGAGGCTAACTTTGTGGGATATGGTGCCAACAGATTTGTCGGCGAGTCGGAAAAACGTGATAAGGATGCGCTTTTGGTACAGATGGGGCTGCATTTGTCTGTAGATGAAAAATTCCAAGCCAATCTCGATGTCGGCAGTGAATTTTTCACAGACGATCACTCCGGAGTTAATTTGGGATTGAAGTTGGGATGGATGTTCTAGCCGATAAGTCGGTGGCGGGAAAAGGGATTCGAACTAAAAGATTCAATTTTGCCCCCTAATTTACCCACAAATGTTATGCGACAAAACGAGAAAAATTGAGAATTCTTGAGAAAATTTGAGAATTTTTGAGAAAATCAAAATCGAGCTGCAAAGCCTGAAAATAAACGCATTCAGAGGGATTGGTTTGATTTTTAAGGGGATTTTGAGAAATGTGAGGATAAAAAAATGGCGGAGAAGGGGGGATTCGAACCCCCGAAGCCCGTTTTGCGAGCTTGCACCCTTAGCAGGGGTGTGCCTTCAGCCTCTCGGCCACTTCTCCGCACACACTGAGTATTGCTCAGTAAGAATGGGGATTTTATAAGATTTAAATTTGTTTTTCAACTGTTTTTCTAATTCCTGATTTTCTTGAGTCTAGTCCTCAAGTTAAATCACGGTTGTACACCTAACAATTAGCCACACACATCCGATAACTATAGCGACGGCTAAAATACTTCTGGCCACTTGAAATGGTTTCGTGAGTTTCGGACGAACGATCGGTTTAGGAATGTAATCCGGTGAGCAATAGGTCTCAGAGAGAAATTGCTCCCATGCTTTCAAATCCAAGCGAATCAGGCTTCTTTTGCCGTCACGAAAGTGCACATCA
>ERZ827186.1000-NODE-1000-length-26031-cov-4.370496_pt1 | contig 26031 bp, 20 predicted proteins | sample MGYA00519918_ERZ827186 | MGnify/ENA primary metagenome ERZ827186 (study PRJEB31778, sample SAMEA3449275) | human gut metagenome | biome: human gut; feature: human-associated habitat; material: faeces | place: United Kingdom | collected 2010/2012 ...
TCCGTCATCCAATACCTGTAACAGAATATTGAAGAAATCCGGATGAGCCTTTTCTATTTCGTCAAACAAAACAACAGAGTAAGGTTTTCGCCGTATAGCTTCTGTCAACTGACCGCCCTCATCGTATCCAACATATCCCGGAGGCGCTCCGACCAGACGGGAGACACTATGCTTTTCCTGATACTCACTCATATCGATACGAGTCATCATCGTTTCGTCATCAAACAGGAACTCTGCCAATGCCTTTGCTAATTCGGTCTTACCTACGCCGGTGGTTCCCAGGAAGATAAATGACCCGATCGGACGTTTCGGATCTTGTAATCCGGCACGGCTACGGCGCACAGCATCTGCCACCGCTTCAATCGCTTCGTCCTGACCAATTACACGTTGATGAAGTTCTTCTTCCAAGTGCAACAGTTTATCTTTTTCACTTTGCAGCATCTTGCTGACAGGAATACCAGTCCAGCGGGAAACAACATCAGCAATATCTTCAGCGTCTACCTCCTCCTTAATCATGGCTTTATCGCCTTGCATATCACGTAGTTGCTTTTGAGTATCTTCTATTTCTTTATCCAAAGCCTGAAGTTTACCATAACGGATTTCGGCTACTTTACCATAATCGCCTTCACGTTCGGCTTTTTCTGCTTCAAATTTAAGATTCTCTATCTCAACCTTGTTCTGCTGGATTTTATCCATCAGCGTTTTCTCACTTTGCCATTTAGCTTTAAAGGACTTTTCCTGTTCTTTAAGCTCGGCAAGTTCCTTACCGATAATTTCCAGTTTCGGTTTATCGTTTTCACGTTTGATAGCCTCGCGTTCAATTTCCAGCTGCTTGATTTTACGGGAAATCTCATCCAGTTCTTCAGGAACGGAATCTACTTCCATACGCAGTTTGGCTGCGGCTTCGTCCATCAGGTCAATGGCTTTATCCGGCAGGAAACGGTCGGTGATGTAACGGCTACTCAATTCGACGGCTGCAATGATTGCGTCGTCTTTGATACGTACGTGATGATGGTTCTCGTAACGTTCTTTCAATCCACGAAGGATGGAAATGGTACTCAAGTTATCCGGTTCGTCCACTTGCACGATTTGGAAACGACGCTCCAATGCTTTATCCTTTTCGAAGTATTTTTGATATTCGTCGAGGGTTGTTGCTCCGATGGAACGTAGTTCTCCACGAGCTAAGGCGGGCTTTAGAATGTTGGCAGCATCCATGGCACCTTCACCTTTTCCGGCACCTACCAGCGTGTGAATCTCATCAATGAACAGAATAATATCACCTTCTGATTTCTTCACTTCATTGACAACTGATTTCAATCGTTCTTCAAATTCACCTTTGTACTTTGCGCCGGCAACCAGTGCTCCCATATCCAGTGAATAAACTTGTTTGTTCTTCAGGTTTTCGGGCACGTCTCCGCGAAGAATACGATGTGCCAAACCTTCTACAATAGCCGTTTTACCGGTACCCGGTTCACCAATCAGAATCGGGTTGTTCTTTGTACGGCGGCTCAATATCTGTAATACCCGGCGGATTTCTTCATCACGTCCGATTACGGGATCCAGTTTTCCGCTACGGGCAGCTTCGTTCAGGTTGATAGCATACTTTTCCAATGATTGATAAGTATCTTCACTGGATTGTGATGTAACCTTTTCTCCTTTTCTCAATTCGCTGATAGCGTTGCGCAATTCTTTTTCCGTCATACCGGCATCTTTCAAGATCGTGGAGACGGTACTCTTAACAGTCAGCAATGCCAGTATGATAGGCTCTAATGAAACAAACTCGTCGCCCATTTCTTTAGAATACTGTGTTGCTTTCTGCAAAACTTCGTTGGATTCACGACTTAGATACGGTTCTCCGCCGGATACTTTCGGCAGGGAGTCGATTTGCTTGTCGACCACGAGAGCTACTTGCTGTCCATTCATACCAAGTTTTTGGAAGATGAAATTAGTGACGTTTTCGCCTACTTTCATTACTCCCTGCATGATGTGGACAGGTTCAATGGCTTGTTGTCCCCGGCTTTGTACCAGGTTTACGGCCTCCTGTACCGCTTCTTGAGATTTAATGGTAAAATTGTTAAAGTTCATATCTTTGTTCTCCTTTCTTATTTCACGTTTTTAATAACACCTAAAGGGGCTCAAAAGATTTGCCAAGTATAAAAATATGACAAAATAGCATGAGTATTAAGGAGTTAAAGGACAAAATGACCTTTTTTATCTAGATATGACTGACGAATTTACCATATACTCCACAGAATAGGATGGGCTTCAAAATAAGATGGGTTTTCAATGAAGTTTACTATTCTGTGGAGAAACGATTGTTAGAAGATTCTTATCGGGAAGTCTCTAAGCTCTCTTTCTACTTTTTTTGCATTAAATTTGTGTGCGTTGAAATTCTTTCCCAGCCATTCCCGATATTCTTTTGCAGCTTTTGAGTGTGGTTGTTTTAATGCCTCCAACATCTCTTGGTAACCATATATTCCTCCGCAATCTTCGGGTGGACATGCATTTGCTCCGTCTATGAGAAAGATGCCTTGTGTTTCGTCCTTTTTATATGCTTGTTGTGATTCCAGGGTAATTCGATGCATCCAACTATCTCCGAAATCATATTCATATTTAATATGTGAGCCTTTTCGGGTAAGGATCTCTCCTAAAGAGAGAGAGTATGAGTTGACTGTTTTAACGGGATCAAACAAAAACTCGTCATCGGATTCTTCGGCTGTATATATTGTTTTCCCTTTTTGAAACAGATGCAAGTGATAGCCTTCCCACCCCATTGCGGTATTTATGACATCCGCAAAATTTTCCAGACGGATGTTGGAAGGAACTTCCACTATACGATATATTTCCGGGTCGGAATTAATCAAAGAAATTTTTATATTGAGCTTTTTAGAGGTTTGTTCTTCAATGTAGAAAGATTCGTCGTATTCATCATCGTCAAACTCGTCATCGTATTCTTCATCAAATTCGTTATCATCAAATTCATTATTCTCATTGAAGGCAAAGAACTCATTCAATAAATTCATTAGTTCTTCCATACTGTCCACTTCCAATCCCTTCAGTTCTGCGTGTGGCATTTCTTTTTTTATTTCTTTGATTCCTCTTCTCGTTAATGTATTGGGAATTTTGAATCGTTTATAGATTTTTTCCAATATAGGCAACGTTTCTATGGCACGGATATTCATCAACGTATTTGTGATATAGTCAATTATCGCGATATTATTATCTTCCCCACGCTCAAACTGATCGTAATAAGAATTCAATAATTGGCAGAACCAGTTAATAATTTCCAATCTTCGTTCAGGGTTGGTTATGGCAATTTGTGCGACAGCACTACAAATATCTTCTTTTCCGAAAGGAGCGATTCCGTCTTCATTCATGAAACTAAATAGCAAAGGCAATTGGTGCTGTCCGAGTTGGTAAATGATGGCAATGGTAGCTTCATCCTGTACGAGGTGGCAATAGGAAGCGAGGAAAGTCGGACTTTGCCGCATTATTTCCAAGATGATATTTAAAGAAGATTCCATTCGGTAATGTTCCATCGCCCAGTAGATATACCATAACTTAAAAGGTCTGTCTTCTTCTTTTGCGTTTTCGAGAGGTCCTTGATAATGGATGAATAGATGTAGGATAAAGTTGCGCAAATCTTTTTCTAATTCGGCAGCGGGTACTGTCGTGCAATCTTTTTTAAACTCGTCAAATGGGTAGTCTTTGCATGTCTGCATATCCCAAAGCCTTTGCAGGTAAGCTGCAATGGGGGTTGCTTCCGAGCTATAGTCCGGATGTTGATAGTGATAGAAAGCTTCTTCCATTTGTTGGTAGATTTTTTCTAATCCGTTATTGCTTAATATATCTATCACTTCCTGTTGTTCTTCAGGTGTAAACAAGTTTAATACTTCGGTCATAATCGCATCGAGATCAATCGAAGTTTGGTTCTTTTTCTTATTCATTATCGTGTCATTTAATTAATTTGTCAATTTTCTCCAAAGGTACGCCTCTTTATTGAGTAATAGCCTGATAATTTCTCTTTTTTTTAAATATTCTTTCCGGAGAAGATAAGAAAGTTTATCTTTGTCCTATAGTAGAGAGTAAATCTGTTTTCTAATTGATGACTAATGATATGAATGATAAACCACAAATAAAATTATCAGAGACAGTGGTGCTGATTGATGCCGCTTTCCTGAATTTTGTAATTACGGATATGAAGAGATACTTCGAAGAGACTTTGCAACGTTCTTTACAAGAGATCGATCTTTCGATGTTGACTACCTATTTGACTTTGGATGCTGGGATTGCGGAAGGAAAAAATGAAGTGCAGTTTCTTTTTGTTTATGATAAAGAGTCAGGTAATCTTGCGCATTGCCAGCCTTCTGACTTGGAGAAAGAGTTGAATGGAGTTGCTTTTCAAAGCCCTTATGGAGAATATTCGTTTGCTAGTGTTCCGTCGGAAGGGATGGTGTCGAGAGAGGACTTGTTTTTAGACTTATTATCCATTGTAGCCGATTCGGCCGATGTGAAAAAAATGATTCTGGTATCTTTCAATGAAGAATATGGAAAGAAAGTGACTGATGCTTTGAATGAAGTACAGGGCAAGGAGATTGTCCAATTCCGAATGAACGAACCGGATACTCCGGTAGCTTATAAATGGGATATGTTGGCTTTTCCTGTCATGCAGGCATTGGGAATCAGAGCCGATGAATTATAGCCATAGCTACCCATTTCAGTCATTAATCGCTAATCACTAATAAGTTAATCACTATTTTCCATGTCCGATTTTCGTTTAAAAGTATTTCAGAGCGTGGCGAAGAATTTAAGTTTCACGAAGGCTTCGCAAGAGCTGTTTGTCAGTCAGCCTGCTATCACTAAGCACATTCAGGAACTGGAAGCTTATTATCAGACTCGTTTGTTCGATCGTCAGGGCAGTAAGATCTCGTTGACTAAGTCCGGAGAACTATTATTGAAACATAGCGAAAAGATTTTGGACGATTATAAACAGCTGGAATATGAGATGCATTTGTTGCATAATGAATATATCGGCGAACTGAAACTGGGTGCCAGTACTACGATTGCGCAATATGTACTTCCTCCTTTGTTGGCGGATTTTATAGCCAAGTTTCCACAAATCAATCTTTCTTTGATTAATGGAAATTCCCGGGGAGTGGAAGCTGCTTTACAAGAACATCGGATTGATTTGGGATTGGTTGAAGGTATCTTCCGTTTGCCTAATCTGAAGTATACTCCATTTTTGCAAGACGAACTGGTTGCCGTGGTTCATACCCATAGTAAATTGGCTGTTTCGGATGAGATCGCTCCGGAAGATTTGCCAAATATCCCCTTAGTTTTGCGGGAGAGAGGTTCAGGAACGTTGGATGTGTTTGAGCGTTCCCTGTTACGCCATAATTTGAAACTTTCTTCTTTGAATGTATTGATGTATCTCGGTAGTACGGAGAGCATCAAGCTTTTTTTGGAACATACAGATTGTATGGGAATTGTTTCTATCCGTTCTGTTTATAAGGAACTGGTTGCCGGTAATTTTCGTGTGGTTGAGATAAAAGGAATGCCCATGCAGCGCGAGTTTAATTTTGTGCAACTGCAAGGGCAGGAGGGAGGTTTATCTCAAGCTTTCATGCGATTTGCCGGGCATCACAGTAAGAGTTTGTAATCAAACCTCTTCCATACGGACTAATTCCCAGCCGCAGAATTGTATGACAATGCAGTGAAGTTGAGTTCCCTGACATAGTTGGCGGACTTTCGGACCGGCAGCATAACCATGAATTTGTTCAACGGCTTCCTGCCATTGTGCGGTGCCTTGGGTGTCGTATTTTTCTTTCGGCAGATATTTTAATTCCAAGATATAGCTATGCGCTACTTCTGCGTAACGTTGCAGATCGGGCATCAGAAACATATCGCAAAAGCCGTGATTCAGTTCTACTTCAGGCATTGTGAGGTAGTAGGCGTTCACGCTAAGGTAAGCGGTGAAGAATCCCTGAATGTTACGTTCGCCCTCAATGCTGCTGCGTACGGAAGTATTCTCCTTATAAGCTTGGGCTATGAATTCCAATGCCGGTCGCCATTGTCCGTCAAAAGCCATATCATTGAATAAAATCTCTATATCTATCAGGTTGATATAATGGTGATTCTGATATTCTTCCAGGATATATTCATAATATTGTTTACGGACATTCGTGTTGGGAATTCCCAGGATAGTCAGATTTCCACGTGTTCCGATGATAGTTAGCATACCATAATAAAATAATAGGCTGGGGAATATTTCCGGATTCGTAATTTGATCGGCAGAAAAAGACTGGTATAGGTTAGTCATGATTTTCCCTTCTTCGGCAATTCGTTTGATAACACCTTTGCGGTTACCGTCAAGCCGGTCAAGCTGAATCAGTTTTTTCATTTTATTGTAGTCCGTACGGGTATTAGGATCAATCATCTGTTTAGGCGATTTGTTTAGTTGGATGCGATTGCGTAGATAATAAAGCACCATATCACAATTGAACATCTTTGGATCTTTATCTAAGCTTTCTTCTGCAAAACAGTAATTGTCATACCATGGTTTCATTTCCAGAATCATTTCTTCAATGTCTCCTTGTAACTGTTCTGTCCCTTGATAATATCGGAACATAGTACGTACGTCTTCTTCAGAAAATCCCAGCATTTGATTAAACAGTGGATTAGTGCTGATGTTCCAACCTATGTTATATCCGCTTGACAAGTCGTCCAAAGTTACGGGACTGACTCCAATCATGAATATACGGTCGAACATTCCTTTATAATTCTTGAAGGCATCTCTGTAGAATCCGCTGGCATGGGTGATGGCGTGGTATATCTCATTTCCTTTCTCGTTGAGTACGACATTTGTGAAATTGTCATACTCATCTATAATAAGGTATAGGGGATACCCTTGACGGCGTGCTTCATCGTCTAGTATATGCAGTTTATCAATTCCTTTTTCTGCTGTGCTGAAGCGCTCAATAAATTCATCCGTGTAGTATTCACGATAACGGTTCAGAAAACCATCCAGTTGCACTGCGCTATACGAATCAAATCTTTGCGGCAGTTCATCAATGTTGCCGCCAATCTTGGAAAAGTCAAGATAAAGCATCTGATATTTGCCTTGAAGCGGAGTTGTATTCTGCCCGATCCAGAGATTCCCGAAAAGTTGCTGGAACTTATCTTTCTGTGAAAGGTCATAATATGAACGAAGCATGCTTAGTAGCAGGCTCTTGCCAAAGCGTCTCGGACGGATGAATATCAGATAGTTGGCTTGATCTTCCAACATGGGGATATACATTGTTTTATCCACATAATAGCGGTTTTGCGTGATTACATCCTCAAAATTGGACATACCATAAGGAATTCCTTTTATTGTTCCCATAACTTTTTCAGATTGTTTCTTCTTGTTTTCCAAACAATTAATTACCAAAGATAGTTTTTTTGAAATGGATATTCCATTCTTTTGCGCTTATTTTTTATCTAATTATAAACGCAGTTTTTAACGTCAGAGATTATCTTCTACTAGAAAAGAAAAAACGTTTTTATTTCTCATATTCTCATGATTTTACATTAATCATCGTATAATCAGTGAATTATAGTATGAGAAATGTTTTTAATAAATTGCATTTCTCATCATTTCCGGGTGAAATAAGCCTTAAAAACAGTTATTTCTCATACTTTTTTAAGTCATTTCTCATACTATTATTGCCCTTCTTCGACTATTTTCTTCTTTGTATATACCCTATGTGTTCCTCTTCCGGTGATTTCTATTCCCGAATCGGGTTGATGTCCCCATTGTCGCAGTTCAGTGGTTGCTGCTGTTTGTAGCAATCCGGTTAGTTTCCGATATTCCCAAACGGTCAGGAAAGGATGTTCGTCCAGATACTTTAGGGCTAATGCCAGTCGTTGTTCCGGTGTGAATTTATTCGAGGATTTTTGCTTTTTCCAAGGAGCTCTTTCCAACCGGCATCTATCGCTGATATTTCTTACCATTTCCCTGTCTACCCGGAAATTGACGCCTCCTATAAAAATACTTTGTGCGTTGCGGTGTTTTCCACCTTCTTTCGCATCTTCCCGTTCCTTATCTCTGCCTAAGGTGAGCGACGGAGTGAATGTACCTATCCCGTCTATCTTTACCGAACGTCCCTCTGCCATCAGGTGTGCCATTTCAATAGCTGTCTGAAGCAGTACGCCTTCTATGTCTCCGGCACTGAAGCCGCTGACATCGCCCACCCGTCGTGCCAACTCTTTTATGCTTGCATTGTCTATCCGTGCAAACTTCGGATATGTAATTCTTTTGCCCGTCTTTTGTATGTCGGGCATCTCCTCCATAATGTATCGTGCCATACTATCTGTCGTTTAAAGTATTAATAGATAAGTTCTTTTCTATTGGAAGTAAACTTCCTTTCCTCTAATAGAAAAGTTCCTTTGGGTTAAATGTAAACTGTAAACGGAAGTTTTGTTTTTATAAATGCAACTTGCGTTTATAAAAATGAAAGTTCTGTTTTTATAATCAAAACTTTCATTTATAGTTTGCTATTACACAAAGGTAAGTTATCTGTTCGTCAAAAGCAAGTTTATCAGTAATAAAGAATAATTTATTTGTTAATAGACTGGGGGAGGAGTAATAATGAATGAGGTAAAGAGCAATGATGTACTGATTCTGAAAGGAAGTTGATTGATTTAGTCAGGTTGAGAGTGTGTTTGTCTTATCTCTTTTTCTGTATTTGGATGAAAGATTCCTTTGCATATCTTTGTGTTTATAATAAAAAATCATACATTTGTGAACAAAGTCTGTAGTGGTGGACTTTTATATATTTATTTAAAGAAGAAATTGTAAGAAGCGTTGTGCTTCATTCTTGTTTCTGAAAACCTAGGAAATTTTCAAAACGTACAAGAATGGCATAGTCGGTTCTCACGTCGTATAGGCGTGGGTCTGCTGTCTATTCATTTGTACGTTTGGGTTTTCCTAGGACCTTCAGAAACAAGTGATAGCACGCAGTTCCGCGCTTTCTGTTTTTTGTAATATTCCGGGGGAACGCGGAATACAAATTTTTTTGAAATGACGAAACTAAAGAAAAGCTTATTTTTAGCTTTATTGACCATTGGCGTAGCAATGGCAAGTTGCAGTGATGGAGACGACGAATCTTCAAAAACAATTGAACTGACTGGAGGTACACAAACCACACAAACAGTCTTTGCCGACGAAACGACCCTACACAACGGTATCAAATTCACAGCTACCGAAGCATGGACGGCTACTATTACTGAAGTGGCAACCACCAAAGCGGCTGCCGGGCGTGTGGATTGGGTGGAATTGAGTGCTTATTCGGGAGGTGCGGGTGAATTTACATTGACCATGACGTTGCAACCGAACTTGACGGGACAGAGCCGCAAGGCTGAAATCCATATTGTTTGCGGAGATACCACGATTGTGATTGTTGTAGAACAGAAGGGAACCAAAGAGGACGGGACGACGCCAGAATCTCCAGATGGTCCGGATGTCTCAACGGATAAACTCATTACGAAAATTGACGTTGATAATTATACCCATATAGGTGAGTTTGATGGTACTGATATCGTTGATTTTACTTACGACGATCAGAAGCGGCTTACGAAAATGGTAATTACAAAAGAAGATGAAACCTCTGAAGGAGAAAAAATAACAACTGTTTCGACAATAGTCTTCACTTATGACAATGATAAGGTCTCTTATGAGCAGACGGATGTAGAGGATGGCGTTACATCTCCTTACAAACCTACCGGTTCTATTACGCTCGATGAAAACGGTCGTGCAGTTTCAGGTATGGGCAGAGATTATGAGTACAAAGATAAAGTGGAAGAATATACCTTCACTTATTCTTTAGAGTATAATGCCGATGGTTATCTTGAACGTTCCGTTCGTGTGGAAGATTCTGACTCTGAAGAAGAACGCTTGACATGGTCGAATGGTAATCTTGTATCGGTTTGGTGGGGAGATGGATATGGCACTTCTAATCCTGATGCGATTGACAGAGCACAATATGGAAGTGTATTGAATAGAACCAATCTGGATTTGAACTGGATAATTGCGTTGAATTCAGAAGGATTTGATTTTGCAACAGGCGATACAAATAAAATGTTCTCGATGCTGGGATATACAGGGAAACGTTCTACGAATATGGTGGAAAAGATTATTGCATGGGTTGGTGCGTCGAAAGAAACGTCTAAGTATGTATATGTTACGAATGATGATGCTTTCCCCGTTTCTATTACAGAGTTTTATAATTATGGGACAAATGAACAACCTGATTGGGTAAAAGGGAGTGGATATAGAATCACATACAATAAATAAACCGAGAATATTATGAAGAAATTGCCAGCGGAGTACCAATAAAAAATATCCGTAAATATTCATTTCTATCTACAGAATGATTCATACGAAGCAAATAATCAATCATTGGCTTCTATGACAAAACTATACTTCCGAACCGCTAAAAGCGGTTCGGATTTTTTGTTCACCCAGTATGGGTGTATTCTAACTGGTGCAAGTCCTGAATTATTCCTGAGATAAAAATGGAATAAAAGGTTGTTTATTATCGCATAAACTTTATATTTGTGAGTGAATTTAAAAATATGAAAAATGCTGGTCCTGACAAATCTATTATAATATGCAGAACGATATACATATATTAGTTATACGGTTTAAAAATGAAATTTCTTTGTTGGAAATACCGTTTTTCAGAGGTGCAATTCTTCATGCTTTGCACGGCGAAGCGAATGTATTATTTCATAATCATGTTGACGAATCATCATTTCGCTATTCTTATCCGTTGATACAATATAAAAGGATTCAGGGAAAAGCGGCTATTGTTTGTTTGAAAGAAGGAACGGAAGCTATTGGTCAATTTTTTTCAGAAGGAACTTTTACTTTTAATATAGGCAATCGCTATGTGAAAATGGAATTAGGATCCGTATTGTCTAGAAAATGCTTGGTTCAGACATGGAACTCAATGTTTAAGTATCGTATTTGTAGATGGATACCTCTTAATTCGGAAAATTACCAGAGATATAAAGCAATGGAAGGCATTTCAGAAAAGATTTCTTTTTTGGAGAGTATTCTGATAGCCAATCTTTTGTCTTTTTCGAAAGGGATAGGGGTTTATGTGGAGAAAGAAATTCAGTGTAAGCTGACATCCTTGCATGATCCTTTCTTGGTTAAAAATAAGGGCATTAAACTAATGGCATTTGATATTGAGTTTGTTACTAATATGTCTTTACCTGATTATATTGGTATCGGAAAAAATGCCAGCATTGGCTATGGAGTCGTCACTCATGTACGTAATGAAACAATAATGATAAATAAATGAAAACAATGAGAGAACATATTTATTTAGCTGCTTTGCTGCATGATATAGGAAAGTTCTATCAGCGAGCAGATACCGGTTCTGTGAAAACAAGTAGATACTTGAAGGAACATTGTAAGGATGAAAGTTCTTTTTGTCCTTTGTTTAATGGACGTTATTCTCATAAACACGTTTTATGGACAGCGCAATTTATAGATGAATATAGATCGGTTTTTCAGAAATTGGTAAAAGAGGACTTTGATGATTGGACGAATAAAAATAATCTGATAAATTTGGCTGCCGGACATCATTTGTCAAATGAGCAGCTATCAGAATGGGGAGCACTGATTAAGGAAGCTGATTGTCTTTCTTCCGGTATGGATAGAAATTCGGAGATTGCATTGCGAGACGAACAGGATGAGAATACGAATTGGGATGCTTTCAAGAAGAAACGGATGATTTCAGTCTTAGAAACCGTCGGATTGTCTAAGGCGGAATTGGAGAATGAAAAATGTCAATGGCATTATTTACCTGTAGAAAGTCTTTCTTTGCACAAAAGATGTTTTCCGCAGTCAGGTAAATCGGAGGGTGATCCTGATTATTCGAAACTGTGGGAGCAGTTTCTGAATGAATTTAAATTTATTCAGGCGAACACTTATCATGCATTCTCTGAAACTCTTTTAAATCTTTTGTTTAAATATACAACTTGTATTCCTGCCAGTACCATCAATTTTCCGGATGTGTCTTTGTACGATCATTTGAAGACGACCGCTGCGTTGGCTGTATGTTTGTATGATGTTCGACAGTCTGAGGAAAAACCGGAAAATCCTTTTTTGTTGATAGGAGCGGATTTGAGTGGCATACAATCTTACATTTATCAGGTTGTCTCTAAATATGCTGGTAAGAATTTGAAAGGACGTTCTTTCTATTTGCGTATACTATCCGATTCTATTGTCCGCTTTTTGTTGAAAGAATTAGGATTGTTTCAGGCAAATGTTGTTTATAATTCCGGTGGAGGATTTTATATGATTGCACCTGATACTACAGCAACGAAAACTAGATTAGAAAAAGCCGTGAAGAAGATTGAACAGCAGTTGTTTAAAATACATGGAACCGCATTGTTTGTGGCTATTGATAGTGTCTCTGTGTCTAAGGATGCGTTGATTCATGTTTCTGGAGAAAATCTTCAAAAAGTGTGGAAAGAGTTGTTCGAAAAACGGGAACAGAAAAAATGCGCTAAATTTGCATCACAAATAGAAGAACATTACGAGGCGTTCTTTATGCCTATTGAACATGATGATACTGTGGGACGAGATGTCGTGACAGGAGAAGATTTCTTGCCAGGTGAAAAATATGTGTCGGAAGGAGAATTGAAGCCGCTGAAGCAAATAACAAAAGATCAGATAGTATTGGGGCGTGTTTTGAGGGAATCTGAAATAATGGTTATCTCGACAGAACCGATTGCCTACTGGGCAGATAAGAAAATGATAGAACCTGGTGGTTTGGGTTTTCATTATTATTTCCTTCAGAAAGAAGACTTGTATGCGATGCAGAAGCAACTTCGTGCTTCTGCTGATAAGGTTTCTGTTATCACGTTGAATGGGAAAAATGGGAATTGCGATTTTATGAGCAAAATTGACGGAATCAATAACATTTACGGTTTGGAATTCTACGGTGGAAATGAAATAGGAGAGAAGGAAATGCCAACATTTGAGGATATGTGTAATAAGCACATAGCGAAAGATGCTTTCAAAAGATTGGGCGTTTTGCGAATGGATGTAGATAATTTGGGCCAAATTTTCCAACAAGGAATCCTTCCGGGGCGAGCAACCTTGTCAAGATATGCTGCATTAAGTCGTTCGTTTGATTATTTCTTTTCTGGATACCTGAATACAATTTGGAAAGAGAATTTTCCTGAGCAATCCTTCATTATATATAGTGGTGGTGATGATGTCTTTATTGTAGGTAGTTGGGAAATTACGATTAAAATAGCAGAACGTATACGTGATGATTTCAAACAGTTTACCTGCGAAAATCCAGTATTCTCGCTATCGGGGGGGATTGCTATTGTTTCTCCCAAATTCCCTATCATGAAAGGTGCGGAAGAGAGCGATGGAGAAGAAAAAAGGGCTAAAGGACATCAAATCTCTGGACAGACGAAAAATTCGGTTTCATTTATGGGTATGCCTTTGAATTGGGAACGTGAATTTCCGCAAGTACAATCTTTGAAGGATGAAATAGTAGCAGCCAATGCAAAGAACCAGTTGCCTAAATCTTTCATATCAAAAGTTTTAAGTCATTTGGCCAATGCGGAAATGGAAAATCATAAAATAAAAGCCATAAAGACTTATTGGATGATAACTTATGATTTAAGCCGAATGTGCAGCCGCATATCGGATCTATCAGTGAGAAATATGATTAATTGTTGTAAAACAGAAGTTTGTACAAACAACGGATCGCTGAACGGACAACCGATAGAGACTGATTATCATTTGTTGGAACTATGGGCAATGGCATGTCGGTGGGCAGAATTAGAGATTAGACAGAAAAGTAGTAATAACGTTTAAATAATAAATTTATGATGGGAGACAATTATCAAAAAACGAAAAAATATTCATCGGATAGGCAAGGTGGATATTCAAATGAGAATCAAGCTGCGGATCCTAAATACATATTTGAGAGTGCGGGTTATAAGGCGGAGTGGATAACTAACGAAGCGGATGCCCTATTGCCGGAATTTGCGGATAAAATGGGGAAATATATGGCTGATAATAAATTGACTAATTCAAAGATTCGTAGTATCTATGGAGAAATCAAGCGCATTCAAATGGGCGAATTTGAAAAAGAAAAAGCCTCTTTTTATTTATTGAAGCCTAAAGTCGCTTATGCTTTAGGACGGGATAACAAAAATAAGGGTTTACAGTTGTTTAAATTCATCTTTGACAGGTCAGCCAAAGATGTGTCGGATCAAAAAACATATCATAATTTTTGCAACTTGTTGGAAGCTATTCTGGCTTATCACAAAGCGAATGGAGGAGATTGACTAATATAATTTAATACACTAGATCATGGCAACAATAAAATTGGAAAAGAAAATAGTTTATACCGGAATTATCACATTGAAGACCGGTTTACATATTGGTGGAACAAACGCGTCTTTGAATATAGGCGGTCCTGATAACTTTGTAGTACGCAATCCGATTGATAACATCCCATATATACCAGGAAGTTCGTTGAAAGGGAAGATGCGTGCTTTAGTAGAGATTCTAAATGGAGAAACGAATGGTGGTAAACCAACAAACAGAGTAGATACAAAGGCAGGTGCATTGTTTGGTGTCTCGGCTGATGCAGGTGGACATCCATCCCGTTTGATTGTACGAGATTCAGTGATGATTACGGAGCTGGACACAGAGGATGAATTGAATCTGTATGGATTAACTCGGAAAGATGTTCCAGATTTCAGCCATACGGATCTTCCCTATACGGAAAGTAAGACGGAGGTTGCGATAGATCGGATTACAGCAAAGGCAAATCCGCGTACGTTCGAGCGTGTTCCGGCAGGTGCCCAGTTCAAACTGAATATGGTTCTGAATGTTTTTGAAGGAGAAGATGAATCTTCTTTAAAAGCAACAGTGGCTCAAGCCATTAGTCTTTTGGAAGATGATTATTTGGGAGGAAACGGGTCACGTGGCTATGGACAGGTTTCGGTAAAAATAGTAAAGGAAGAATTTAAAACGTATTGATTATGGCTGCGTTTACTGTTATAAGAATGACTCATTTTTCTCCTTTGCATATCGGTACGGGAAAGGAAAACTATGATTTCTCGGCTTCTGACTTACATTCGGATACTCTTTTATCTGCTTTAGCGGCAATGAGGGTGCAGATGGGGCAGACGGAGAATTTAGAATCTTTTCTTTCTTCTTTTCTGTTGAGCTCAGCTTTTCCTTTTTATGAGAACCGTTATTTTCTTCCTAAAATGCAGGGAAAAACAAAGATTGTCGTGAAAGGAAAAGCGGAATCCGAATATCGGAAGAGTTTGAAGAAAATTCACTATATAGAATCTGAACTTTGGCAAAAATTGTCGAGAGGAGAAACGTTGGAGTTAGAAACCATCCAACAGATTCAAGGAGATTTGTTGTTGAAGAAAGAAGATGGTATTTCTGTGTGTAAATCGCAAGTAAGCGAAAGGGTTAGTGTATCCAGAGCTTCAGAAGATGCTGAACCTTTCTTTTTTGATTGGAAATTCTTTGACCGAAAAGCCGGATTGTACTGTTTGACAGATGCAAAGGGCGAATTGTTGGATGAAATAATCCAGTTGTTTATTCTTTTGGGAGAGACGGGATTGGGAACGGACAAAAATATAGGAGGAGGAAAATTCTCTGTTGAAACAAGTACTCTTTCTATTGAAAGTGTCAGAGATGCAAATGCTATGCAATTGTTGTCTTTATATATTCCGACAAAAGATGAAACCGAGTTTTTGAATTTGTCACAATCAAAGTATACGTTGTTATTACGTGGTGGATATATGGCAGGAAGCCGGGAAGAGAGTCTGCGCCATTTGCGTAAGAAATCTATATATGCGTTTGGTGTAGGTTCGGTATTTCTCACTACTCAGCCATTAAAAGGCAAGATTGTGGATTTGCGACCCAATTGGAATGACGAGCGGATGCATACGGTTTTGCGCAGTGGACGTCCATTTTGCTTACCTGTTAAATTGAATTAGCTATGAGTCAAATAACAATAAAAACCTTGACATCCGTCCATATTGGTTCGGGAGAGACATTTCAATATGGAAATGATTTTGTTCGGGGAAAAGATGCGGACGGTGATTCCATCATAGGCATTGTAGAACCAAAACAAGTATTGGCACTAATTGGAGAAAAAAATCTGGACGCATGGGTAACAGCGATTGATGGGGGACGTTCTACGGACCAAATAGTGAAGCAGTATGCTCCCTCAGCGAAACTTGAACAGTATTCTCGTCGTATCATCTTGTCATGGGCAAATGAGATAAAGCCGACAGATACGTTGAAAGAATATATTCATGACGGATTGGGTAGACCTTATATTCCGGGTAGTTCTATAAAAGGAGCGATTCGAACGGCAGTTTTGGCAAGTTGTTGTAAAGAAAGAGACGATTTGGAACAATATGCTAGAAATAAATCAGGCAAAGTGACAGCAAAAATAATAGAACAAAAGTTCTTTGGAAAGGATGCTAATTCTGATGTGTTTCGTTTCTTGCATGTTGGTGATGCTTTTTTCGGGAAAAATTATGAGGCGGCTGTTCGCATGGTGAATATTAATGAGCGAGAGAAAGCCGGTTTCTGGGATATGACGAAGTCACAATTGCTGGAGGTGTTGTCTCCAGATGATGAAGCGATTTTTGAATTGAGGTTGAAAACCGAACTTTATGAGAGAGCAAAAGTTGCTACCGCTTTGTTGCCTGAGTGTATGCATACATTGCCTGAATTGTTTCAAACGATTAATCAGTATACAAAGAATTTGATAAAACAAGAAATCTCATACTGGATGGAACGGCAAGACAAAGATGATAGCGGTAAAGTGGATGACTATTTGGAAAGAATGAGACAACTATTGGCGGAAGTAGAACAATGTCAGCCTGATAAAGAGTGTGTTTTGCGTGTAGGTGCTGGATCCGGTTGGCGTTTTATAACCGGTGCTTGGACTGAAAATTGGAGAACTTTTGAAACAACTGTTGTCCCTGCGGCTCGTCGTAACAATCAAAAATATACGCAATTTCATTTTCCAAAAACAAGGCGTGTTGATGAAGAGTGTGATGTACTTGGATTTGTGAAACTATCAATACTAACTGAATAATGGCTCATATTCATATTTCTTTAATCGGTGGTCAATCTTATCCTGTGTATTTGGGTATTGCAGATCTAAATCCGGATGGGATTATATTGATTCATTCTTCTCAGTCGAGAGAAGAAGCAGAACGCATACAACAAGAGATTGATGTTCCTACTCATTTGCAGGAATTTGATCCTGTTGATATTCAGAGCATCTATCATCAGTTGGAAAAGAACTTTACACGACTTTCTTCGGATGATATTTATACGGTTAATATAACCGGTGGAACTAAATTATGGTCTATAGCTTTTTATGAATATTTTAAGCGATATTCCAACGCCAAACTGATTTATATCGATCAAAATAATTGTGTCTGCAATCTTGTTACTTTGGAGAAGTATCAATCTGTTGTTTCGTTTGATACCGATTCTGTGCTCCGTTTGAATGGAACGAAAGCAGAATCCTATTTGTTATATCAAGATTATACAGAGGCTGATAAAAACTGTATTAATAGAATCAAAAAACTTCGTCGTCATTCTTATGAAAAATTTAATGCTTTTTCTATTCCAAATAAAAAATGGGAGAATGAGTTGAAACAAAAGAAGTTGGGCAGTTGGAGGCTGGAAGACGGTAGTCAGATAGAATGGGACAAGGAAACAACAACAATCAAGATATTGCTGATAAATAATAAATCAGAAAAATTAAATGATATGCTGACTTCCCCGCATATATTTAATCTGTTTTTTCATACAGGTTGGTTTGAATATGAAGTTGCGAGTCTGCTTTCTACATGGCAATATGCAAAGGAAATACGCATGAATGTCAAGTTCCCTTATAATGCGGAGCGGAATCCGAAGAATGAGATTGATTTGATTGTAAATACGGGCAATCGCCTTTTGTTTGTGGAATGTAAAACTCAGATAAGCGACATTACAGATATTGATAAATTCAGAACTGCTGTGAAAAATTATGGTGGCATGGCCTGCAAAGCTTTATTTGTGACCGATGCTCCAATGAAGAAGACTGCTGCGGAGAAATGTGAAGACAGTGGCATTTCATCATTTAGCATTCGAGATTGTAACCAATCTTTTTTTAGTATTCAAGAGATGTTGCATCTAAAGTTGGAACAAGAATTATTTGCTATTAATAAAAAATAGAAATCGTAACAAATTATGAATCGAAAAGTCTTTATATCTGTGCTTGGAACAGGTTTTTATAGCTCTTGTAGTTATGTAAAAGGTGATTTCATCTCTTCGGAAACTCGTTTTGTACAACAAGCCACTATGGAGTACGTGGATGTTGCTCATTGGGGTGTGGACGATGCAGTCTTCATTTTATTGACGGATGGCTCCCGAAAGAATAATTGGGATATGGAGATTACTTCTAGAAAAAACTTTCGGACGAATGAAGTAGAATCTTATAAAAGTTTGCAAGCTGTTTTGAAAGAAATGAATTTGCCTTGTCTGGTTCATGACATTTCCATTCCTGATGGAAAAAATGAAGAAGAAATGTGGCAGATTTTTACGAAACTTTTCGATGTATTAGATAGCGGTGATGAATTATATTTTGATTTGACTCACAGTTTCCGTTATCTTCCAATGCTGATTTTGGTTTTTGGAAATTATGCAAAGTTTTTAAAAGATACAACCGTGAAGCATATATCTTATGGTAATTATGAAGCACGTGATTTGCTAATGAATCAGGCTCCCATCATTGATTTATTACCTTTGGTTGCTTTACAGGAGTGGACTTTTGCAGCTGCAAACTTTAAGAACTTCGGAAAAATGGGAGATTTGACTACTTCTATTGTTTCTGTTACCAATCGTTGGTCCATAGCGACCAAGCAAGAAAGAAGAGTAAAAGAGTCAATCATAAACTTAAAGAATAATATCAATGAATTTGAAAAACGTATAGTGACTTGCAGAGGACGTGAACTGCTAAAAGGAGACGCTGTGAATGCTGTCAAACAGCATATCGATATGGCGTTAGACAGTAGTTTCCCTCAACCTATAAAAGAAATCTTGCGAAGTCTGAAAGATGGGATTATGCAGTTCTCTAATGAATCGGTTGATAATTTGCGATATGCTATCAATTGGTGCATTAAATATAATATGGTGCAGCAAGCATATACTTTGGGACAAGAATCTATAATCACTATTTTGTGCGAAAAAATGAAGGCTGTTAATCCATTCGCTCCTACAGAGGAAAAAGAATTCCGTAGCTATATAGCTGCTATTTTAGGAATTAATGTAAAATACGTGAATGATGAGAAAGAATGGAACATAACATTAACCCGACATCGTTTATTAAGTAGAGCTTTCTTTTCATTAGAATGGGTAAAGCAATTGCGGAAACCGTATGGGAAAATGACAACGAATAGAAATCAGATTAATCATGCCGGTTTTTTGGGTACAGTCAGTGCAACGCTGATTATTAAACAACTTCAGGAAACAATAGAGGCCTGTTTTTCAATACTCGATCAGTCGTTGGAAATGCCGACCGTACCAAAAATGGGTGAGAAATTATTGATAAATTTGTCTAATCATCCTTATGCTTTGTGGGAACAGAAACAACGAGATGCTGCTGAAGTCTATGGTGAATGTGTCGACTTACCTTTTCCGAATATAGAACCATCTTATGATGAAACAGAGATAGAACGCTTGGCGAAGGAATATTTTGATAAAATCCAAAAAATGAGAGGTGACCGTCAATTAACTGTTCATGTGATGGGGGAATTTACTTTTTCTTGTTCGCTAATTGAAAAGTTGCGCAAAAATGGCATTAAATGTATTGCTTCTTGTGCCGAACGGCAGGTTGAAATTGTGGGTAATAGTATAAAGCAAGTTGTTTTCAATTTTGAACGTTTTAGAGAATATGGCTGCAAATAAGAAAATCATACTGAAAGATGGGCAGCAGCGGGCTTTTGAGTTGTTGCAGGATTTTATTCGCAATAAGGATAAGAAAGTTTTTATTCTGAAAGGATATGCGGGTACTGGTAAAACTACGATGATGAAAGTTCTGATAGAAGAGTTGAAACGTCGAAATTTGCACTTTTCCTTATTAGCTTCTACGGGTAGGGCTGCAAAAATTCTGAGTAACACAACTGGTCAACAAGCTGCAACTGTACATGGTACAATCTATAAATACAATGATTTGAATCAAAATCTGGAAGAATTGATCCAACAACGAGAGGCAAAAGGGGTTGATTCTAGCGGACAGTTGTTGCTTAATTTTGAGTTGAATCCGGTTTCTCATACAAAAAGGACTGAAGAGTGGTATTACATTGTGGACGAAGCCTCTATGATTTCTGATAAAGAAGATGCTACAGCCGTGCAGGCTTCATTTGGAAGCGGAAGATTGTTGAAAGATTTGTTGGATTATGATTCGAAGGGTAAATTTCTGTTTGTAGGTGATGCTTGTCAACTTCCACCTATCTCTCAAAAGGTGTCTCCGGCATTATCTCTTCAGTATTTTAGGGATGTTTTCTCTATATTAGCATCAGAAGTCGAATTGACTGAAATCGTGCGGCAAGACAAAGGAAACGATATTGTACTCTCCTCTCAAAAAATAAGGCGTTTGTATGCTAATCCACAGCCGTGGAAGTGGGCGAAATTTCCATTTCGTGGTTGTAAAAACATACATATTGTAAATAGTCAGGTAGAATTGATACAACTGTATATACAGCGGATAAAGAAGAAAGGTCTGAATAACTCTACCCTGTTGTGTTATTCTAATCGGCAGTGTGATACGATTACTCAAATCGTTCGTCCATCCTTAAATATAAACAGTGCTGAGTTGGCTATTGGTGATTTATTGTTGGTGACGCAAAATAACTATATATCTGGATTGATGAATGGTGATTTGGTTGTTGTAGAATCTGTAACTCATAAAGAAGTGCGAGCTGGATTGACGTTTTTGAATGTGACGGTAAAAGAACTATTCACGGAGAAAAGCTATTCACAACTGATGATTGCGGATATTTTATATCAGAATCAGATAAATCTTTCGCAAATCCAACAAAAAGAATTGTTTATAGATTTTTATAAACGAATGAAACTGAGAGGTATTCGGCAGGGAAAGGATGAATTTAATCGGCAGATGATGCAGGATCCTTACTTGAATGCTTTGAGGGCTGTGTTTGGTTATGCGTTAACTTGCCACAAGGCACAGGGTGGAGAATGGGAATACGTGTTTCTTGATATTCCTCGTTCGGTACCTTGTATTGAAAAGCCTTATGTATATCAATGGATATATACGGCGATGACACGTGCTAAGCAAGAATTGTATATTGTAGATGATTTTTGGGTAATTTAAAAAAATAGAAGATGGAACTGGTCTTGAATACATTTGGAACTTCTCTTAATCGTGATAATGAAGGTTTTGTTGTCACTCATAAAGATGGCAGACAGCGGATTCCTGTAGCTGGAATAAAGTCGATACAGATTAGTCGAGGAGCTCAGATCACAAGCGATGCAGTAATGCTTGCTATAGAGCATGAAATAGAAGTGCTGTTTATGGATAAGTCCGGTATGCCGATTGGGCGAATCTGGAGTCCTAGGTATGGTTCTGTATCTACCATTCGTAAAGGACAGTTGAATTTCACGTTTTCTAACGATGCCTTGCAATGGATTAAGGAGATTATTCGTCGTAAAATAGAGAACCAACAAGCTTTGTTGTTGATGATGCGGACAGATAATGTAGCTATCAATCGGAAACGTGAAAAAAATATAGCTCGTTTGGAAGACTATCGAACGAAAATCACTTCTTTGAACGGTGAAATCGTTTCAGATGTGGCAGCTCAACTGAGAGGGTGGGAAGGCGTAGCTTCAAAGATTTATTTTGAAACACTGAACGATTTGATTCCTGAAGAATACCGTTTTGAAATGCGTACTCAACATCCGGCTATGGATGTGGTAAATGCTTTTTTGAACTATGGCTATGGTGTATTGTATGGAAAAATAGAAGGTGCTTTGATAAAAGCGGGAATTGACCCTTATATCGGAATTTTGCATAGAGATGATTATAATCGTCCAGTATTGGTCTATGATGTGATAGAACTTTATCGGATTTGGGTAGATTATGTCGTGTATAGTTTGGTTGTACAGCAAGTAGTAACGGATGAATATTATTCGGTTCGTGAAGATGGCTCTTATTGGTTAGAATCATTGGGACGGCGTGTTCTTATTCAATCTTTGAATGATTATTTGGATGAGATAATCACTGTAAAAGGGGTAAATCGCTCGCGTTTGACTCAGATTCAACTTTATGCGCAGGATTTGGCACAATTGTTTAAAAAATATGAATAGTATATGTTATCTGCAGGAGTAAATCTTTTGAGAGATTCGGATACGCTCAGGAAAGTCACAGTTGATTATTTATATCATAGCCTTCGGAATCCGAAAGAGGAAGTGAAATCTCGTATTCATCAGTTGCGTGTTGTGAGGAGTTTGGACGAAAAACAATATAAAGTTTTGAAACGTGAACTTCCATATATTGTATGTGGAATGTTCAATCCTCCTTATCGGCGAACAGAGAACTTTGCTTATACTGAATATTTTATAGTTGATATAGATCATATATCTGAAAAAGGGTTGAATCTGGGTGTGATTCGCGATCAGGTGGAACGGGACGAAAGGGTTGTGCTTTCTTTTTTATCTCCGAGTGAGGATGGATTGAAAGTATTGTTTCGTTTGAAGGAACGCTGTTATGATGCAGGAATTTATTCTTTGTTCTATAAAGCATTTTTGTTGGCTTTTTCAAAGCAATATCATTTGGAACAGGTGATTGACGAACGTACTTGTGATGTATGCCGAGCCTGTTTTATAAGCATTGATCCGTATGCTTATTATTGTTCGGAATCAATTCCGGTAGACATGAGCACTTATCTGTCTGTTTCGGATACTACTTCTATGTTCGATTTGAAACATGAGTTGGAACAACAGGTAAAAAAAGAAAAGATAACAGTTGTGTCACCGGATGAAAAGATAAAAGATCCGGATCAAGAAACTATAAATCGAATAAAACAATTATTGCAACCTCAGTTGAAACAGAAATTGCAAAATAAGAAAGTCCCTTATGTGCCTGAATGTTTGGATGATATAATAAACGATTTGAAAAAATATATAGAAAAAACGGGACTGATCGTTTACGAAATAATGAATATTCAGTATGCTAAGAAGATTCGTTGTAAAATGGGGGTACGTTTGGGCGAAATCAATTTGTTTTATGGTAAGCGTGGCTTTAGTGTTGTTCAGTCCCCTCGTAGTGGAACATCGGATGAATTGAATAGACTATTGGCTGATTTGATAACATCTTACTTATTGACTAACGAAATGATTTAATTGGTATATGGGAAAGAGTAAAAAGAAAGAATTGACATTTCCACAGAAGATGAATAAATTGATGCATGCAGGCGTAGATAATAACCAGATGATTTATAATCGTCAACACGATCTTTCTTCTATTGAAAGTTTAGACGAACGTATCAAACGGGTGATAGGCTTACTAAATGTTCCTAAAAAAAAATCATTGAATATGTTATTTTTTGTCATGTACGATATAGAAAGTAATAAAGTACGTAATCAAGTTGCTAAGTACTTGTTGAGGAAAGGATGCTTTCGTGTTCAACGTTCTATTTTCTTGGCAGATTTGAATAATCAGGACTATGAGCAGATTCGTTTAGATTTATCAGAAGTGCAGGCTTGTTATGATAATCATGATAGCATTATGATCGTACCGATATCTACAGACTTTCTTCGTTCTATGAAGATTATTGGGAAGTCAATAGATATTGATATTATAATGAATTCTAAGAATACACTGTTTTTTTAGAATGTTTATGTTTTCGTTCTTTGAAATATTGTTTATCTTTGCAGGCTTTTAAAAAGAGAACTTTTTTTCTTTTTTTAGGGTGACTCTTTTATGCTTTCTGTTGTTTTCTGTTGAAAATGACGTGATTATAATGATAACTCTTATAGAGTAACTTCCAGTATAATAAGGATTAAGACCTATTTTTAATATGCAAATCTGTATATACACAACTCTTATAGAGTAACTTCCAGTATAATAAGGATTAAGACTTACCTTCGTTGTTTGCATAGATTGCTGTAAATTTTGCTTATAGAGTAACTTCCAGTATAATAAGGATTAAGACGTTGGTATTTAGCCAACATGTCAGCCACGAGCATTCTTATAGAGTAACTTCCAGTATAATAAGGATTAAGACAGGACTTTCTCCGCCCAGTCGAGTAATTCACCCTTCTTATAGAGTAACTTCCAGTATAATAAGGATTAAGACTCTCTACCAAATATGGTAAATACACGAATAGATGCTTATAGAGTAACTTCCAGTATAATAAGGATTAAGACTTAAATGTTATAAATCGGTTAGCAACTGTTCAACCAACTTATAGAGTAACTTCCAGTATAATAAGGATTAAGACTTGCATTTGCAACTGTTAATTTTGCTTTCATAATCTTATAGAGTAACTTCCAGTATAATAAGGATTAAGACAATGGGTACTTGTTTCTTAACTCTTCTAACTCCACTTATAGAGTAACTTCCAGTATAATAAGGATTAAGACGTTATAATGTTTTTAGATTAATATTCATTGTTATTGCTCTTATAGAGTAACTTCCAGTATAATAAGGATTAAGACAGTTTCAACATGCACGTTTACTTCTACATCACCTCCAACTTATAGAGTAACTTCCAGTATAATAAGGATTAAGACATTGTTCATCAGTTGCTCCTTCAGGAACAGAACATGCTTATAGAGTAACTTCCAGTATAATAAGGATTAAGACGGTGCGCCGTTCACTACGGGTGTGGGTTTGGGTACTTATAGAGTAACTTCCAGTATAATAAGGATTAAGACTTTGTTGTGATACTCTTTTGGTAATGTTTTCACTCTTATAGAGTAACTTCCAGTATAATAAGGATTAAGACATACATTAATTAACTTATATTCTTGTTTTGGTAACACTTATAGAGTAACTTCCAGTATAATAAGGATTAAGACAAGAAGTACTACCACCGTAATAACCTTTTTTATCTTATAGAGTAACTTCCAGTATAATAAGGATTAAGACGTGTGATAATACAACGCGTAGCATTAACTAAAACATACTTATAGAGTAACTTCCAGTATAATAAGGATTAAGACACTAATGAATACATCTGAATAAGCATGATAAAAAGACTTATAGAGTAACTTCCAGTATAATAAGGATTAAGACCAAGTGCTATGTTATACACATCTTGAGCATTACATCTTATAGAGTAACTTCCAGTATAATAAGGATTAAGACTTATCAATTTTTTTGCTTTCATATTATTATTCAATTACTTATAGAGTAACTTCCAGTATAATAAGGATTAAGACTAATTTTGTATTTTATATTAGTTCAATTGCTTTCTGTCTTATAGAGTAACTTCCAGTATAATAAGGATTAAGACCTTCTAACTTATAAATGTCTATTGCTGCCATATCTACTTATAGAGTAACTTCCAGTATAATAAGGATTAAGACAACTAATAAATCTTTCATATACTTGTTTTTTAGATTAACTTATAGAGTAACTTCCAGTATAATAAGGATTAAGACTTCTTTGTAAGCATGTATATTGTTTACTTTTCACTTATAGAGTAACTTCCAGTATAATAAGGATTAAGACGATAACGGTGCGGTCATAACCGCATTAGCCAGCATCTCTTATAGAGTAACTTCCAGTATAATAAGGATTAAGACATAACATCCCAACCATAAGTAAGGATATAATAACCCTTATAGAGTAACTTCCAGTATAATAAGGATTAAGACAATAAGTGTATTAACGTAAGCGTCTCCGCGATTCTATATAGTGTATTAAAATAAAAAGGCTAATGATCCC
>ERZ827186.1005-NODE-1005-length-25944-cov-4.403183_pt1 | contig 25944 bp, 18 predicted proteins | sample MGYA00519918_ERZ827186 | MGnify/ENA primary metagenome ERZ827186 (study PRJEB31778, sample SAMEA3449275) | human gut metagenome | biome: human gut; feature: human-associated habitat; material: faeces | place: United Kingdom | collected 2010/2012 ...
CGGCGGCTTTTCTGCATCGAAGCGCCCTCCTACTGGCGCACGCACCACGTCCCCGGCGCCGAGAGCGACGAAAGTCCCAAGCGCATCGGGGCGTTCAAGGCCAACATCATCGGAATCAACCTCGTCGCCGTCCTGCAATTCGCCTACGGAAGCTACACCGGCAGCGAACGTTTGCGCGACAGCGCCCTGACGCTCCTCGAACGCCTGCCGGCCGAAGACAACCGCTACATGCGCGCATGGCAGGCCGCCGGCGTGCGTCCGCGCAACGCCTTCGAATCGCAGGCCCTGCTGCAACTGGCCACCGAATACTGCGCCGCACGCCGCTGCGCGGAGTGTCCCGTCGGACGGCGGATCGCAAAAAGCCTCGCCGAAGATTGACAAATCGCAAAAAATGAGTATCTTTGTAAGATTTAGAACCCGAACCGAGAAAACAATAAACGCATTATGGATATAGTTGCAAGTATAATCAAAGCCCTCTTCGGCTCGAAAGCCGACAAGGACCGCAAGCAGATCGAGCCTTATCTGGAGAAGATCAAGGCCGTCTACCCCTCGATCGAGAAACTCACCAACGACGAGCTGCGCGCGCACAGCGAAGCGCTGAAAAAGCAGATCGCCGACTTCATCGCCGCGGACGAGGCCCGCATCGTCGAGCTGAAAGCCATACTCGAAAAGCCCGAAACGCAGCTCGAAGAGAAAGAGAAAATTTCGAAGGAGATCGACGAAACGACCAAGCGCATCGACGAGAAAATCGAGGAGGTGCTCGACAAGATGGCTTTTTGGGCGCTTCGCGTACATGAATTGTCCGCCAAGACCCGTCAGGAAATGGCTTTCAGAAGATAGCGCAACATGCAGAATTTCCATGATTTGGTGGGAGGCTTTCACCATTTTCGGGCCAACTATTTTCTCAAGGAAAAAGAATTCTTTGAGTCGTTGGCCCACTCACAAAGCCCGAAAACCTTAGTGATCGCCTGCTGTGACTCCAGAACGGATCCTGCTATTGTGCTCGGATGCAAACCGGGCGATCTTTTTGTGGTGCGCAGTGTCGCTGCCATCGTCCCGCCGCCAGAGAAAGCCGGTGAGTACGATGCGGTGATGGCCGCGGTGGAGTACGGCGTCAAGCATCTCGATGTGGATCATATTGTGGTGATGGGCCATTCCAATTGCGGAGGGATTGCCGGACTTTTTAATCCTCAAGCGGTCAGAAAAGAGCGGTTTACGAGCAAATGGATATCGCTAGCCTGTCCGGCCGTGGAGCGAATCAATGAAGAGAATTCGCAGGAAGATTTGACTCAGCGAATGCGTTTGAGTGAAGAAGCTGCGGTCCTTCTGTCTATAGAAAATTTACTTTCTTATCCGTGGATTGAAGAGGCGGTTCAAGCTCAGAGCTTATCTTTGCACGCTCTTTACTACGATATGCGCGAAGGTACGCTTAACGTTTGGAATAGCGAAATAGAAGATTTTGAATTGGCGACTCGTTAAGAAGAAGCCGAAATTTTTTTAACGAAATTTCGGCTTTTGTCCTCTATTACTTGAGCGCAATCAACGCAAATATTCAACCACGCGTGTTTTCGGTAAACGCGACTTGGGCCGCTTGGCGTTGGAGTCATTATCGGCCCGATAACCCAGCGCGATGGCAACAACGCTTCTCTCATCTTTCTTATCGAGCCCGAGAATCTCATCGAGCTTATCAAAGTCGAGCCCACCCAAAATTGTTGAATCCACACCGATGGCGGCGGCCGCAACGGTCAGACAACCCAAAGCGAGATAGGCTTGATTGCTTGTGTAGCGCAAAAGTCCTTCAGCGTCATTATCAAATTTTGTGGAGTAGGTCAGACGAATAGTGTCCGGTCGCTCCGGTCCCTTCCAACTTGTGTATCGTCCGTCGGCCTCCTCCTGAGTGTAGAGCTCTTCGAAATAATCTTTTGTTAAGTGTTTCGGTACAACGAAAATGATGTATTGCGGCGCCTTCATCCGTTCGAGATTGAAGTCCTTTACCGCGGGCATGATTCTGTCTCGCATCTCGGGCGTATCGATGACGTAGAACTTCCAAGGTTGAATATTTGTGGACGATGGGGACAGCCGCAAAACTTCCAAAAGCGTGTCCATGTCTGCGTCGCTTACACGGCGCATCGGATCGTAGTGTTTGGTTGTGTAGCGGGTACGCATAAGCTCAAGAATGTCCATGCTTTTCTCCTAGAATTTTTTGGCGAGCAATACCCTCAAGGCACCAGAACCACCTTCAGCGGTCGGCGCCTGAACAAAGGCCTGAACTTCACGCATCTGACGCAACCAACGTCTGACCAACCCTTTTAACACCGGGCCTTCTTCACCGCTGTTGATGCCTTTACCGGTTACGATTCTCACGCAGCGGATATGTGCCTCGCGTGCCTGAAGAATAAAATCCACGAGCGCTCGTCTGGCCTCTTCCGTACGGTAACCGTGCAAATCGAGGTGTGCACCGACCGGCCAAAGTCCTCTGGAGAGCTTTTGAGCAAGGTCAACCCCGCAGCCCACGGAGATGTATTCACGGTCTCCCCAATCGTCGGCACTGGCCCCATCGAAACTGTCTGAAAGGCCGACCTCGGCATGAAGTTTTTCAGGGGTGCGTTGTATGATGGGGCGGGCAGGTTTAACCGATGGCACAATCTTCTCGGACTGTTTATTGAGTTTGACCACACCCAGCCGCTTCATCTCCTTTTCGAAAAGATCTTTTTCAGCCGGGTCACGCGCTACAGGTGTCACACCGATTCGCTTCATTTCGGCTGCAAACAGGGCCCGATCGTCTTCAGCCTTTTCCTGCCGTTCAAGTCTTGCCGCTTCTTCCTTTTCACGAATGGCAGACTCCTCAGCCAATCGTGTTTTGATTCCTTTTAACGCATCAAAACCTTTGGCACGCATGATCTACTCCAGATTTTCCAAATAGCGCTGTGCGTCAAGCGCAGCCATACAACCGGTGGCAGCACTGGTAACGGCCTGGCGATAAATCTGGTCTTGACAGTCGCCTGCGGCAAATACGCCTTCGACATTGGTGGCCGTAGCGGCGTGAGAACCCGTTCCTGCCGTGACGATGTAGCCGTTATTTAACTGCAGTTCATCGGCAAAAATGGCGGTATTGGGCGAGTGACCGATCGCGACAAAAAGGCCGTCGATAGTAATCGTTTCGTCACTTTTGCCCTGAGTGCTCTTTAACAGTACACCAGTGACACCTTTATCGTCGCCCAAAACTTCTTTTACTTCTTTAAAGAGATGCAGCACGATTTTGCCTTCTTCGACAGCGTGCATGAGTTTTGTCACCATAATGGGTTCTGCCTTGAAGCTGTCACGGCGGTGAACGAGATGCACGACGCTGGCGATATTGGATAGGTAAAGCGCCTCTTCCAATGCGGCGTTTCCTCCACCCACTACAGCAACCGGTTTTTTACGATAGAAAAAGCCGTCGCAGGTGGCACAAGCCGAGACTCCGCGCCCTTTGTAACGGGTTTCGGATTCCAGTCCCAGGTACTTGGCGCTGGCTCCCGTGGCAATGATGAGTGCATCGCACGTGAAGGTTTTACCGGAATCGGCTTCAAGACGAATCGGTTTTTCCTTCAGGTGTGCAGCGGTGATGACGTCAAATTCAATGCGGGTGCCGAAACGCTCGGCATGATCCATGAAGCGTTGCATGAGATCCGGGCCTTGGGCACCATTGACGTCAGCAGGCCAGTTTTCAATTTCTGAGGTTGTCATCAATTGACCGCCTTGCTCCATCCCGGTGATTAACAGGGGATTGAGGTTGGCGCGGGCAGCGTAGATTGCGGCCGTGTATCCGGCCGGGCCCGAACCGATGATGATGAGTTTTTCGTGTTGTGTTGTCTGTGTCATTTCAAATTTCCATCCATTGATCAGTTAACGAGTCCATTCTATCCGAGCAAGCAAAGAAAAAGATGCGAAAAATTGAAAACTTTGCTTAAGTTTGGTTCAAACATGAGCTAAAGCCCGTACAATTAATGGGTTGATTTAATAAGCATGCTTTGATGAAAAAACCGGCACTGATTAAAGAGAAAACCAAGAAAAACATTTTGCAACCGGCAACCCGAAAATCTTCCCGAACAAAGGCCGCGGCCGCTGCGGTGACCGTCAGCGCCGTTGTCAACGACCCGGTCCCGACAACCGGCAGTCAAAAGAAAGTGAGATTGGGCTCGGTCGTAGGCGTATGTCTGCTCGTTTTCACAGTTTTGTATCTGTTGATGCTCCTGTCCTATAACCAGGCTGATCCGTCTTTTTCCCATGCGGCGCCCAACGCCACGCCTAAAAACTGGATCGGACTTCTCGGTGCCTGGATTTCGGATATTGCGCTTTTTGCCCTGGGATGGTCGGCCTATTGGCTTGTGCCGGTTGCTTTGATGAGCGCCTTGCGCTCGATGAGCCCCAATTACAAAAAGCCCGCCTTCGGCAAAATCAGCCATCTTTTAGGCTTGATTATTCTGCTTTGTGCCAGTACTTCGCTCGAAGCTCTGAGACTTTATTACCTCGCCGAACCCCTTCCGGGATTAGCCGGTGGTGTTTTGGGGCAGTCGGTGATGACCGCCTGTGTACCTCTGGTGGGGGCTTTGGGGTTGACGCTACTTATGGTTGTTTTTGCCATGATCGGTGCGGCAGTGTTTTTTGATTTCTCGTGGCTCACGGTTGCTGAGAAAATCGGTACCCGAATCGATCGTCTTTGGCACTTCTTTACCGACAGGCATGAGGCTCGGGTTGATGAGCAAAAGGGAAAGAGTGCTCAGGAAGAATTGGTTCAGCAGTTTAGGCAGGAACCGGTTGAGCCTCCTGTCGCAGACTCTCCGGTTGAGAATAAGCCCGAACCTGTCGCAGCAGCTGCTTCCCGTCCGGTTATTAATCCGCAGGCCAAGGTGAAAAAGTCCGAAGTGGCTTTTGAAGCACAGCAAGAAACGCTTTTTGAAGATACTACGCAGCCAGTGCGTCCGTCTTTGCGTCTTTTTGATCCGCGTGGCGCTCGGCGTCGCCGTCCTGATCGTTGTTTTGGCGGTCATGAGCGGTTTGATCGAAAGCAAGTTGGCCAGTTACGGCGTATCGGTCAAAGTTAAAGCGGCCAACCCCGGACCGGTGGTTACACGTTACGAAATTGAATTGGCCGAAGGCGTCAAGAGTTCAAGTGTCAAAAGTCTTGAATCCGATTTAGCGCGTGTGCTCTCGGTTCAGTCCGTGCGCGTGCTCGATACCGTGCCCAATACGCCTTACATGGGCATTGAAGTTCCGAATCCCCGCAGACAGCTTGTTCGTATCTCCGAGTTGCTCGGCTCTCAGGATTTTGCAAAATCCAAGGCTTTGTTGCCGTTGTGTCTGGGTAAGCGTATTACCGGAGAACCTTTCGTTGTGGATTTGGCCAAAATGCCGCATTTGTTGGTTGCCGGTACAACGGGTTCGGGTAAGTCGGTCGGTGTCAACAGCATGATTTTGTCATTGCTCTACAAGTTTGAACCTTCCCGGCTTCGATTGATTCTGATCGATCCGAAGAAAGTGGAATTTGCTTACTACGAGGATATTCCGCATCTGCTCTGTCCGGTCGTGGATCAGATGAATGAGGCCAAACACGGTCTGCAGTGGTGCGTTAAGGAAATGGAGCGACGCTACAAGTTGGCCCACAGTGTCAAGGTGAGAAACCTTGAGAGCTTTAATGCGAAAGTCCGTGAGGCTCGTGCCAACGGCACGCCTTTAATGGATCCTCTGGCTAAAAATGCCGGTGAAGAGATCGAACTGCAGGAATTGCCCTACATTGTGGTCGTTGTTGACGAATTAGCAGATTTGTTGATGGTGGATAAGAAGGGTGTTGAAGAGTCGCTTATCCGTCTGGCCCAGAAAGCCCGTGCGGCGGGGATTCATTTGATTTTGGCAACACAACGCCCGAGTGCCGATGTGATTTCCGGTCTTTTGCGTACAAACATTCCGTCACGAGCCGCCTTCCAAGTGGCGACCGGTTCGGACAGCCGTATTATTTTGGATCAGACAGGGGCAGAAAACCTATTGGGCAACGGCGACTTCCTCTTTAAGATGCCGAGTCTTCAGGTTCTCGAACGTATCCAGGGGGCATTTGTCACCGATGAAGAATTGGAACGGGTGACGCAGTCGCTGCGGCAGATGGCCAAACCCAATTACGTTGATGATGTACTCGTAAGCGAAGAAGACGAGGCAGCAGACTCGGATGAACCGAGAGGGACTAACGGTGGAAAGAAAGATCCTCTTTTCGATAAGGCTGTACAAATTGTGATTGAAAGCAAGAAGTGTTCGGTGACTTATCTGCAAAGACGCTTAGGGGTGGGTTACCCGAGAGCGGCCAATATCGTTGAAGATATGGAAGCCGAAGGCATCGTAAGCCCTGCAGACTCAAGCGGTAGACGTACGATTAACGCCCGAAATAACGAGGACTTGTGATGAAAACCTTTTGGATAACAATGGCCGGTGTTGTACTGGCAGGATACGGTTCAGTATCCATGGCGGTAGCAACCGACGATCTGAGTCGTTTTTTAAAAACGGTGACCAGTGCACAGGGTAATTTTGAGCAGAAAGTGTTTACTCGGGACGGAGAAAATAAAGAGGCGGCCGGAAGCGGAGATTTTGCTTTTTTACGGCCCGGAAAATTCAAGTGGCACTACAACGCCCCTTTTGAAGAACTGATCGTCACGGACGGGAAAACGCTTTGGCTCTACGATACCGAGCTCGCGCAGGTGACCCTAAAGGCTCTGTCGGGCGCAATCCCTGCTTCTCCCGCCTCGCTTTTATTCGGTGCCCAGGATTTTCGTCAGGATTTTCAGGTCGAAAATCTTGCCTCTGACGATGGACTGCAGTGGCTCAAAGCCACACCGAAGGATGACTCCAATGCATTTTCCGAAGTGAGAATCGGCTTTAAAAACGGGTTACCCCAAAAGATGAGTTTGTGGGATAACTTCGGTCAAGAGACACGATTGAGTTTTGAAAACTTTCAAACCAATGTGAAATTTAAGGCATCGGACTTCACATTCAAAGTACCGAAAGGCGTTGACGTCCTCAAAGATAACAGTGCATTTTAAGGTTGGTCAAATTTCTTTTTCTCCATTAAAAAACCTCGGCAGGGAAATCCGCCGAGGTTTTTTTAAGGGAAAGGCACAAGGCTCTTAACCTGCGATCACACGAGAGCGTGAACCTTGAGTTTTATCAAGCGTACCTTTCTTAACCTTTTGAGTCAGGTGATAAATCACGTAGCAAAGCACAGTGAACGGCACACCGCAGTAAAGCGCAATGCGTTGAGCCGGATCAATGCCCATGCCGACCATCACGATCACACACATGGCACCGCCCACAATCGGAACCCACGGGAAGAAGGGGCTCACGTATTTCAATTCAGAGAGACTGTGGCCGGAAGCGACAAATTGCTTTCTGAATCGGTAATGGGCAATACAGATACTGAGCCACACGGCAACGGTGGAAAAGCCCACGATTGAGGTGAGGATCACAAAGACGGTATCTGCTGCCATAACGCTTGAAGCGAGAGCGAGGAACCCGCCCAACATACTGAATGCCAGAGCGTTCACCGGAACACCGCGCTTATTGAGCTTAGCCAAGCCCGCCGGCATCATGCCGTCATGACCCAAAGACCACACCATGCGTCCGGAAGCATAAAGCCCCGTGTTAGCCGACGACAGAATCGCCGTAATAATTACAAAATTGAAAATATCGGCCGCATAGGGAATGCCCATTTGCTCGAAAACCGTGATAAAGGGGCTCTTGGAAACAGTAGCCGCTTCTGAAGGTAGAAGAGTGGCCACAATCAAGACCGTACCCACGAAAAAGATCACGAGGCGCAAAAGCGATGCACGCACAGCCATCGGAATGACTTTTTCAGGGTTGTTGGTTTCGCCTGCTGCGACGCCGATCAATTCGGTACCGGAGTAGGCAAAGCAAACCGTCACCATGGTAAAGAGCAGGGGAGTGATGCCGTTGGGCAGCAGTCCGCCTTCACCCACGAGGTGCGTCAGTCCGGGAGAGCCCGATTCACCGAAGGGAATCACGTCAAAGAACGCACAGGCACCCAAAACGATGAAGACCTGAATCGTCACCACTTTAATGATCGAGAGGAAGAATTCACTCTCGGCAAAAAAGCGTGTGTCAATCACATTCAATAAGAAAATGATCGAGCCGAAAATCAGGCACCAGGACCATACCGGCACTTGCGGGAACCAGTATTGCATGGCAAAGCCCACGGCGGTAAAAGCCGTGCCGAGCGTGACGGTCCAGTTGAGCCAATACAACCATGCCACGGCATAGCCCGAGGCCGGAGAGATGTATTTACTCGCGTATAAGTGAAAAGAACCCGGGTCGGGATGCGCCACGGAGAGTTCTCCGAGACTGAGCATGATCAGGTACACCATGAATGCACCGATCAAGTACGCAAGCACCGTGCCGAAAGCACCGACGTTTGCGATGATATGACCCGTTCCAAAAAAGAGTCCGCTGCCGATCACGCCGCCGAGACTCAACATGATAAGGTGGCGCAATTGCATCGAGCGTTGAAATTGGGACTCGTTGTTCGCCGTAATCTTTTGGGAGTTCATAATGCCTTTCCCCCAAAGTGCTGTCATTGCGTTCTAGCGCCGAGGGTACAGGCTTTTACCCAAGGACTCAGGATCTTGTCTTCGACGAGTAATTTCTCGCTTCGAAGCTAGTCCGACAATCACAACGTGTTTTAAAAAGATGTCCGTCGTCCAAACGTTCATCTCGCGTTTTTCTCGGAGGTTGTCTCCCCCGATACGGTGGTCAACACATTTAACAGTTTTTGGTTGTTTGACACCGCGATAATAGGGACAAATGATCGCGATATCAATACTTGGACGAAAAAAAATTATTAGCAATGAAGCTATACACAATATATACCATGAATCGTGATTTCATCGACATATTTTCCAATCTATGGTGTATTTTTTTTGGAACAGGATTGTGTTTTTCGGGCAATATTTGAGAGTTGCCGACCGTTTTATCAGGATGAACTACCGCGCTCTGTCGAACGCGGTTTCATGGGAGCGTACCCCCATTTCTAGCAGTTGTCGGACATTTGCACGTGCATGCAGATTCCGTACAACTGCGGGCGTGTCCACTAAGACGCCCCCATCGAGTCCGAGCAGTGTTTTGAGCCACTCATCCCCGAGTTCTTTTCGACCGATATTAGCTGCTCCATTGATGTCAGCATTGACCAGCAGCCCTTCTTTCGATCGGTACAGTCCACGCTTGATTCGCTTTCCGGAAAACACCGGCTTCGGTTTTCTTTCCTTGGGATCGAAGTCCGGAATCTTATCCAGGTCCATTGCACTGGCTTTGGATGTGTAGCTTTCCTCTCGAATCGTGACCTCAATGCCGTATTTCCCAGCCTTGTATCGGATCATGTCCACAAACTTGCCATGCGGCAACATCACGAAATTCTGATTGTTGCGCTTGCTGATATTGACTTCCTGCTTCCACTCCTTGTTGACACCGATGACTAGGCGCCCCAAGTCGTGAGCTAAACAGAAGTTGATGACAAGACGGCTGGCCTTGTGCATCAGGTCGTGAATCTGCCAATAGCGCTTGGCGCCTTTGATGCGAATGTGCTCGTGGTGTCCCTTGCTTCGAAGTTCGGCCACTTGCTTGTTGTATTTCTGATTGATGCTCTTCAACACTTTGCCCTTGATCAAAAACGGCTTAACACCGGGTTTGGTCGATACGAAAGATGCAAAATTATCGATGCCCAAATCACAAAGCAAGGCCTCGCTCGAGTCCAAAGAGACGTTTTCTGATGCTTGTTTTTCCTCCTTCTTGACGCGATAGGTCAGCTCCACAATGAAGGTGTTTCCCATCGGGATAATTCTCAGATCACCCGTAATCGCTTCCTGCGCTTTGGCGTTGAAATGCTGATTCTCACAGCAAGGAACATGCATCGGACTAAAGCCGATCGCCTCGCCTCCGGTGATCGTCAGTTGGTGATTGCGAATCTGATAGCCATTGCGGCCGACATAAAAGACTCGATACTTTTTCTTGTAACCGGGCAGCTGCGGCTTGCCGCGGAATTTATCCGGGTGTTTGTAGTACTCGGACGTTGCCTTGGCAAATCCTTTGAACTGTTTGGCAATAACCTGACCTTGTCGCTGCGCCGAAGCGGCCGATGGCATGGCTCGATAGTCGCCGGCATAATGAAGCTTAAGGGCGCCATCAAGCCCCTTTCGACTATAAACCGGTTGCTTTTCAAAGTGACGGTGCCGCAACAAGTAGACTGCACAGTTACCGAGTTTGCGCGACAATGAGCAAAGCTTATGGCAAGCTTGCCAGTTCGCATCGCTCTTTCGTATAACGTGTCGCTCGACTTTTTGAATCATAGGCAGTTTTCAACCAGTTCTCACAGTGTTTTCAATCTCAAGGTCCACTTGATTCTTGTCGTAGCTTATCGACGTAAGGCAATTTGAGCAAGGATTTTGAAGCGGCTTATCGAAATTTTTACAGAAGTTTATTTATGCGATCGTGCCCAACTTATAGAATGCTCAGGGGAACGGGATCATGTTCATCTTTTGATTTCGTAGCCTCCGAGGGTATGTCTATCGAATCTGATACGCAAACTTAAGTCAACCTCGTCTCTTGTCATTGGTCAGGAATTTCATCAAGAGATCCGACACATGTTGTGGGGCAAACGTTTTTGGACTAAGAGCTATTGCGCTATTTCCGTGGGTGACGGAGCAACAACCGCCATTATTGAGCAATATATAAAAAAATCATCGGACGAATTAACATTCGTCCGGCCGCTATCCATCCCCGCGCTTTCGCACGGGGAATTCCGCGGCATTTGTTAAAATGAACAAATCTTTTTCATCCGGAGTTAACCATGTCTGAAACAATGTGGGGCGGTCGATTTGACCTGCCGATGGACCATTTGGTGCAGGAATTCAACGCCACGATTTTGATCGAAAAACGAGTTACACCTTTTTCGATTATCGGTAGCACGGCGCATGTTCACATGTTGGCTGCTCAGAAAATTCTGACCGAGCAGGAAGCGAAGGAAATTTTGAAAGGTTTGGATGCCGTCCGTCAAGAAATTGAGGACGGCCGTTTTGTATTTGATGTGGCCGATGAAGACATTCAGATGGCAATCGAAAGACGCGTGACAGAGATTGTGGGACCGGTCGGAGGCAAAATGCACACGGCCCGTTCCCGAAACGATCAGGCTCAGCTCGATGTTCGTCTATACACGCGCCACGCAATTGTGGAAATCATTAAAGCCATCCGGGATCTTCAAAAAACTGTTATTGCCAAAGCCGAACAATACATGGGGGTGATGTTTCCGGGCTACACGCATTTTCAGACCGGTCAGCCTATTTTATTTTCGCATTGGATGATGGCCTATTTTTGGATGCTCGAGCGCGATATCAGCCGTTTTGAAGATGCCTATAAGCGCTTAAATGTCTGCCCGTTGGGGGCAGCTGCGATGGCTGGAACCACCTTCCCGATTGATCGAGAGATGACCGCTAAGGAAATGGGGTTTGATGGACCGAGTGAAAATTCAGTTGATACGATCGGCGATCGTGACCATTTGATTGAGACGGATTCGGCAGCAGCGATTTGCATGATGCATTTGAGCCGTTTGAGTGAAGAAATTGTGCTCTTTACAAGTCAGGATATTCACTTCTTTGATTTGTCCGACGACTTCTGCACAGGCTCGTCCATTATGCCCAATAAGAAAAATCCGGATATCGCAGAAAAGATCCGCGGCAAAGCCGGTCGCGTGTTCGGTAATTTGCAGGCGATGCTTACTATGATGAAGGGTCTGCCCTTAGCTTTCAACACAGACATGAGCGAAGATAAAGAGCCGACCTTTGACTCGATTGATACGCTTCATATGAGTCTGCGCATTCTCAAGCCCATGCTCGAGAAGATGATGGTCAACGCCGATCAGGCGCGTATCGGTGCCGGCAGAGGGTATTCGAACGCCACGGACTTAGCTGATTATCTTGCCCGTAAAGGCATTCCTTTCCGTCAGGCTCACCACATTGTGGGCCACATCGTCAATTACTGCATCAAGCACGATACGGATCTCGAGAAGATGACGCTTGAGGAATACAAGCAGTTCTCTGATGCCATTGAAGAGGATATCCATCAGTACATTACGCTTGAAGCGTGTGTAGCAGCCCGTCATTCATTCGGCGGCACAGCGCCTGAACGGGTGGCTGAACAAATTAATCGCGCGAAGGCCCGTCTGAATATTACGCATTGTGGAGTCTGAAAATGACTGTTTTGACTTTAAACCGGGAAGACGTTCTTAAAGTTTTGCCTAAAGTGGATGTGTTCTCGACCGTGGAGGCCATGTTCGGAGCTTTGGGGCGCGGTGAGGCTGTACAGCCTAAACAGGTCCAGACGCTTTTCCCCGGTGACAAAGGAGACTTTATTAATTACACCGGCGTGTGGATGAGTGCGGGTGTCTATGGGCTTAAAACCTCGCCTTTTATTGTTCAGGAAAAAGGTTACACCGTGACGGCGTGGACGCTTCTCATGTCTACCGAAACAGGAAATCCTTTACTGCTGGTTGACAGTTCCCGTTTAACGCTTGAGCGCACGGCAGCGACTACGGCCGTTGCCGTGAAGTATTTGGCCCGAAAGGACGCCAAACACTTGGCCGTCATCGGCACCGGAGCGCAGGCTTTGGCACATATTCGGTATGTGTTCGGGCTTCGTGATTGGGAGAGCGTTCGAGTGTGGTCTCTAAACAGTCATGAACTGACCGAAGACAAGCGTGAAGAATTTAAAGCGGCGGCTCAAGGACGGCTGGAATTCGTGTCAAGCAAAGCTGAAGCCCTTCAAAAAGCGGATGTAATTTTGCTTTGTACCAGCGCAGCTCAAGCCGTTATCAGCACCACGGATATCAAAGGAGCTCCTTTGATTACGTCGATTTCCACCAATGCCCCTGGTGCTCACGAAGTCGATCCCGCCATGCTTGCAAAGATGGAAGTTTATTGCGACTGCACGGCTACAACGGCAACGGTGGCAGGAGAAATGAAATTGGCAACCGAGGCAGGTACTTGGAAGCCGGAGATGGTTAAAGGCGATTTGGGAGCGTTGGTTAACAAAGCATGTGAAATGCCCGCTTATGACAGGCCCGTTTATTTCCGCTCAATCGGTCAGGGGTTAGAAGATGTGGCCGTTGCTTTGGCCGTCTACAAAGAAATCAAAAATGAAGGGGATCAACAATGAAAATTGAAGCGTTCGGCGTCGAACAATGGATGAATGAGTGGGAAACCAAGTGCACGTACAACGTAGCTGAAACGTGTGTTGAGTCCGTTACTGTAGAGGAGCTTCTTGCCTTGGCAGGAGTCAGTCCTGAGCAGATGACCGCAGACTTGTTGAAAAAGAAACTCACGTACGGTTGGATTGAGGGAAGCACCAAAGTGCGTGAACTCATTGCCGGGTTGTATCAAAAGCAAAGCGCTGCCAATGTGGTGACGACGCACGGCTGTATCGGTGCCAATATGTTGGTGCACGAAACACTTGTGGAGCCGGGTGATCACGTCATTTCCGTTATTCCGACCTATCAGCAGCATTATTCTATCCCCGAAAGTTTCGGTGCAGACATTCAGACGTTGCGGCTTAAACCCGAAAATGGGTTCTTACCTGATCTCAAAGAGTTTCGTGAAATGGTCAAACCCAACACGAAACTTATTTGCATCAACAATCCCAATAATCCGACCGGGTCATTGATGAACGAGGCGATGCTGAGAGAAATCTGTGATATTGCCAAGTCGGTGGATGCATGGGTTTTGTGCGATGAGGTTTACCGGGGACTCACGCAAGAAGATGTTTACAGTCCATCAGTCGCAGATATGTATGAAAAGGGTATCAGTACGGGCAGTATGTCAAAAGTATTCAGTCTGGCCGGTTTGCGCTTCGGTTGGGTGACGGGACCTCAATCACTGATATCAGCGTTGTTGCACCATCGTGACTACAACACGATCAGCGTCGGCATGATCGATGAATACTTCGCTGAATTGGCGCTTGGTGCCAAGGATAAAATTTTGGCCAGAAATCGTGCTATTGTGCGTGAAAACTTGGAAATTCTCGACAGATGGGTACAAAGCGAACCGCGTGCTTCGTACGTCAAGCCCAAGGCCGGAACGACCGCATTTGTGCACATTGATACGCAATTGGCTTCTCACGAATTCTGTGAACGCCTGGTAAAGGAAAAAGGCGTGATGTTTACACCGGGTTCGGCTTTGCATACTGAGGGGTATGTCCGTATTGGCTATGCCAATAACAAGGAAGTCTTGAAAAAAGGACTGGAATTGACTTCTGAATTCTTAAGGGAAATTCCTTGATGGTTCAAAGATATTGAGAGATTGCGGGTGGGGCATCAAATAGGTGATCTGCCCGCTTAATTTTTGGGCGGCTTTGTCGTGAAAAATTAAAGCCCGCTGTCAGAGACATACGGGCTTTGAAAGTGGCTCCCCGAGTTGGGTTCGAACCAACGACCTGCGGATTAACAGTCCGTCGCTCTACCGACTGAGCTATCGGGGAATCAAGGCTGAGAAGTATACAAAGGACGTAAGAAAAATGCAAGGTATTTTTAGAGCAATTTAAAACAATTCTGAAAAAAATTCACTGCGACCAAATTGAAAATGATCATAGCCAGTTTTGAGAGTTCTCTTTCCAATCAATAAAGTGCCTCTTAAAGATAGTTTTAAGAATGACTCTTCCTTGCATATTTGAATCAGTATTTTCAATCCGATTTTGAACTACTGAAAAAATCTCTATTTTCAACAAATGCCGCGGAATTCCCCGTGCGAAAGCGCGGGGATGGATAACGGGCGAACCGGTAAAGTTCGCGTAATAAAATCTCGTTGTGAGGCGCGTCGGCTCCTTACAATCTACCTTTCTCCGGCTAAAAGAATTCGAGAATGAACAGCTCAAAAAGTTGCTCGAACTCGATGGGGGCGTCTTAGTGGACGCGCCCGTGCTTGCACGGAATCTGCATGCACATGCGATGTCCGACAACTGCTAGAAATGGGGGTACGCTCCCATGAAACCGCGTTCAACAGAGCACGGTAGTTCATACTGAAACGTATGCAAAACACATTTTTATTGTGTGCAGCCGGTTTGTCGTATTCAGAAATACCTCCACGTATGTAGAGAAAATCCAGTCATGTTTGGACAATGGCCTTATTTAGGTAAAATACCTCCCACGTCCAGCGAGATTTGCATGATTACTCGCTAAGTATTGGGAGGTTTTGTTGTGGTTTCCTCCCAATCTCGGGGGACAAAACCATAGCAAAACGGCTTAGATGGTGACACATCCAAGCCGCTTAAAGATGAGAGAATAATCATGCACAATCATTCTCGATTCATCAGTATAGCAAAACGCTTGAGACGTTGGGTGATCAAAATCATCATGGCGTTGATCTTGCTTCTTGCATGCTGAACGCGTAAGTAAAGAGCCTTGGTAGTCCCGACTATCGGGGCTCGCGTGTTTTTAGACCAAACATCCGAGGTGGTTTTTCAGTAGCAGGTTTGACATCATCAAAAGTTGCAACGATCACAGGGGCTTTTCATACAACAGAAAACTCCGCCGATATTGGTTGCTTAAATGGAGAAAATCCCAACCAAGCACAGCCAAACACAGAGAAGTCGGAAACACCCCCACGTATGTGGAGAAAATAGCAATGGCGAAGGTCTTAGAAGGGTAATTCAAGAAACACCTCCACATACGTGGAGAAAACTTAAACAGCGCCAAGATTCTCTACTAGCAGTATCATCACAATATTGATGAAATCCTTTAGAATTAGCCAACTCAAGAAAATCAAAGATAGTGACCCCGTGGTGAAACAGGATATCACGATAGCCTCCTAAGCTGTAATTCTGGGTTCGAGTCCCGGCGGGGCCACCATCAAAATCAACAATTGGCTCGGTCTGATGATCGGGCCATTGTTGTTTAAAGAAGTACTCTAAAACAGAAAAATAATCAGTAAAATAGCGTGTTTGCGAAAAGATTTCGACGAGTTGTTTTTAAAAGATGCTTTGAAAAACAATCGTTTTTGAAGGAAATCAGCAAAGTCTAAGAGTGTTCATTTTTGTCTTTTGGTTCTCGGAATAATTGTCAATGGCTACTAGTAAACGTTCTGAATACGGTGAATCCAGTATTAAGGTTTTAAAGGGACTTGAACCGGTCAAACAACGTCCGGGCATGTATACCCTAACTGATAATCCTCTGCATATCATCCAAGAAGTTATCGATAACTCCAGTGACGAGGTCTTGGCAGGCGGTGCCTCACGTATTGAGGTGACATTGCATAAAGATGGCTCGGTCACGGTAACCGATGATGGTCGCGGTATTCCGGTAGGCATTCACAAAGAAGAGGGTGTTCCGGCAGTTCAGCTCGTTTTCACGCAATTGCATGCGGGCGGTAAGTTTGAAAAAGATTCAGGCGGTGCCTATTCCTTTGCTGGCGGTTTGCACGGTGTGGGTGTATCGGTTACCAACGCTTTATCAACTCGATTAGAAGTCACTGTTTGGCGTGAAGGTAAAGAACATCGAATTGTTTTTGCCGACGGCGATGTGATTGAACCGCTCACAAGTCAAAAGAGTCCGAGACCGAAATCGGCCACGGGAACACGAGTTCATGTGTGGCCCGATCCCAAGTATTTTGACAGCCCCAATATTCCGGTTGAACAGTTAACGCGTTTACTTCGCTCCAAAGCGGTTTTGATGCCGGGCTGTGAAGTCGTCTTTATCAATGAAAAAAATGACTCCACTCAGACCTGGAAATTTGAAGGCGGACTTCGTGAGTATCTGCTCTCAGAAATGACAGCCGAGCCGATGATTCCGCCCTTTGAATCAAGCGGCTACGCCACTGACGAATCCATGGGTTTTGCCGTTGGCGAAGGCGCAAGTTGGGTGGTCGCCTGGCAGGAAGAAGGAGTGCCGGTTCGGGAAAGCTACGTCAACCTTATTCCGACGCCTGCCGGCGGCACACACGAATCGGGTCTTCGTGAAGGGCTTTATCTGGCGATGAAGGCTTTCATTGAGGCGCACGGACTGATGCAAAAAAGCGTCAAACTTTTAACCGAAGACGTCTTTGCCCGAGCCAGCGCCATTTTGAGCGCCAAAGTGCTCGATCCGCAATTCCAGGGTCAGACTAAGGAACGGTTAAACAACCGTGATGCTTTGCGTCTGGTGAGTAATTTTGTGCGTACTCAATTTGAGTTTTGGTTAAACGGTCACGTTGAAGAAGGTAAAAAGCTTGCCGAGCTCGTGATCAAGCAAGCGCAAGCTCGCCAGAACTCTGCCAAGAAAGTCACTAAACGCAAAGGCTCCAGCGTAGCGGTTTTGCCCGGTAAGCTCACCGATTGTGAAAGCGAAGATATCAGTAAAAACGAGCTCTTCCTCGTTGAAGGTGACTCGGCCGGCGGCTCAGCTAAAAAGGGCCGTGATAAGGACTTTCAGGCTATTTTGCCCTTGCGAGGCAAGGTGTTGAACACTTGGGAAGTGGATCGCGACCGTATTTTTGCCAATAACGAAATTCATGATATTTCCGTGGCAATCGGCGTGGATCCGCATGGACCTGAAGACGATCCTGATTTGTCAGAGTTGCGCTACGGAAAAATCTGCATCATGGCCGATGCTGATGTGGACGGTTCACACATTCAGGTCCTGCTTTTGACGCTTTTCTTCCGTCATTTCCCGGCACTGATTCGCAAAGGTCATGTTTTTGTGGCCAGACCGCCGCTGTTTCGTATGGATGTCCCGAAGACCGGACGAAAACCGGCCCGAACCATTTATTGTTTGGATGAACGGGAATTGGCCGTTGAGCGTAAAAAGCTTGAAAAAGATAAGGTCAACATGGATAAGGTGACGGTGTCCCGATTCAAAGGTTTGGGCGAAATGAGTGAGCAGCAGCTTTGGGAAACAACGCTCAATCCTGAAACGCGCCGTCTGATGCCGGTGACCTTCGGTGAACTCTCATTGAGTGAAAGCCGGGAAATGTTCGATATGCTGATGGGTCGCTCGGAAGCGGCTATGCGTCGGGCATGGATGGAAAACAACGGTGATCAGGTTGAAGTGGATATTTAAGGAGATCGGACGTGACTAAAAAACAGACTGAAGATTTGTTTTCGGCCGACCTTTTCGGCAATGATGAAGAGAATATTGAAATCCAAAATGAGTCTGAAGTGACAGAAGCGGTCGAAAAAGATTTGCCGATGGACGCTCCATCAACGCAGGAAGTCAATATTGTTGATGAATCCGCAGATGAAGAGGATAAAACCTTGGAAGGGGCAGATGAGCCTGAGGCGGAATCCGCAGAAAACGATTCCTCTGAAACGGAAAGTGAACCTGAAGTCATTCCGCTTGAAGCCCGTCCTGTTTTGTCAGGCGACGATGGAGAGCAATTGACTCTAGCGCATTTTGCCAGCCACGCTTACCTTGAATACGCTATGTCGGTGGTGAAGGGTCGTGCACTGCCGGCAATCGGTGACGGACAAAAACCTGTGCAGCGTCGCATTCTTTTTGATATGCACGAAATGGGCTTGGGAAGACCCGAGGCCAAGACCGTGAAAAGTGCTCGTGTGGTGGGTGATGTTTTAGGTAAATACCATCCGCATGGGGACACGGCCGCTTACGAAGCAATGGTTCGCATGGCGCAGGATTTCAACATGCGCTATCCCTTGGTTTTAGGTCAGGGCAACTTCGGTAGCCGTGACGGTGACGGCGCTGCGGCCATGCGTTACACCGAGGCTCGGCTGACCAAAATTTCCCGTTTGCTTTTGGATGAAATCGATGAGGGCACGGTGGACTTTGTGCCCAACTACGACGGGGCGTTTAAAGAGCCGCAGATGTTACCGGCTCGTTTGCCTTTTGTCCTTTTAAACGGATCAAGCGGTATTGCTGTGGGTATGGCAACAGAAATTCCCTCACACAATATCAAAGAGGTGGCAGCCGCCTGCCTGATGCTTTTGGATAATCCTCAAGCAACGCTCGATGAGGTTCTGTCGGTATTACCCGCTCCGGACTTTCCGATGGGCGGACAATTAATCAGTAAAAAGGAAGATATTCGCGAGGCTTATTGCAGCGGTCGCGGAACACTTAAAGTTCGTGCCCGATACACGTTTGAAGAAATGCAGCGCGGACACTGGCGCTTGATTGTGACGGAATTGCCGCCCAATACCTCTGCTCAGCGTGTATTAAATGAAGTGGGTGAAATCACCAACCCGAAGATCCGTCCTGGGAAAAAGGCATTAACGTCTGAGCAGCAACAGGCTAAGGCTGCCATGCTTGCATTATTGGACACAGTTCGGGATGAAAGCGATAAAGAAACGCCCACCCGATTGGTTTTTGAACCCAAAACGAAAAACGTAGACCGTCAGGAGTTTGTCAATGCATTACTGGCTCAGACGAGCCTTGAATGCAACGTCTCGATGAACCTCGTGATGGTGGGCTCTGACGGGAAACCGCGCCAGAAGTCTCTGATGGATATTCTCAACGAATGGTTGAGTTTCAGAGTCCAAACGGTGCGTCGTCGTACGCAGTTCAGGCTCGAGAAAACACTTGAACGCATCCATATCATGGAAGGGCGTCATTTGGTTTACCTGAATTTGGATGAGGTGATTGCCATCATCCGTGAAGCGGATGATCCCAAAGAAGCCTTGATGGCACGCTTCCCATTGAGTGAAATTCAGGCCGAAGATATCCTTGAAATTCGCTTGCGCCAATTGGCTCGTTTAGTGGGTATCAAGATTGAAGCGGAGTTGGCAGAACTTAATAAAACCAAGAGTTCTTTGGAGCGGCTTTTGGGTTCTGAGAAACTTTTGAGAAATCTTGTTGCGAAAGAAATCTCTCAGGATGCCGCCGAATTCGGGGACGAACGTCGCACATTGGTCGAAGAAGCTTCGAGAGCCGAAATGACTCAGACTGTGGTAGACGAACCGGTCACAGTGGTTATCAGTCAAAAGGGTTATGTTCGCTCTCGTACGGGTCACGGACATGATGCAACGGTCATGACCTATAAGATGGGTGACTCTTTTGCTGTGGCCTTTGAGTGTCGCACAACCGATCAGATGGTGGCGGTCGCCGATAACGGCAGGGGCTATACGATTGCGGTCTCTGATTTCCCGAGTGCCCGAGGTGACGGATTACCGATCAACAGCTTCATTGACCTTGAAAAGGGATCGGCCATTGTGGGTTACTGTGTTGCCAAGCCCGAACAGCGCGTAGTCATGGCAACAAGTGAGGGTATGGGCTTTATCTGCCAATTTAAGGATCTCTTTGCACGGGTCAAGGCCGGTAAAAACTTTATCAAGGTGCCTGAGAAAGGTGTGAGAATTCTGGTGCCGCAGGTAGTGGCTGAGGATCAGACACTTTTAGCCTGTCTGTCTGAAGAAGGGCGTCTTTTGATTTACGATCTTAACGAAGTGCGGACATTGCCGGGTGGCGGCAAGGGAGTCGCTTTGATGGATCTCAATCTGACGGAATCGCTTGTCGTTGCCAAACCGATTGCCAGTGAGGGTGTGTTGGTAACCGGTATCGGTAGGGGAGGCAAGGTGCGTGACTATGCTGTCAAGAAAGCGGTTCTTGAGTACCATCTGGGTCACCGTGCCCGAAAAGGTAAGGCTCTCGATATCCGCTGGAAGGCAACAGACTTGCAGCCGCTGCCGAAAAAGGATTCAGCAGAGCCGGAAGCTGCATCATCTGAAGAACTGTCGGATACACTTTTCTAGTGATTATTTAACCGTCAGGGGGCATCGCCCCCTGATGTGTTAAAGAGTGTAGTTTAAATTCACTCCCCATTCATATTTCGGTTTGACCACTTCAGAAACCTAGGCAGAGACTCGGGTACTTAAAAGTGTTCTCTCATTAATCCGGTACTGTGCGGACAGTTTCAGAGATCCCCAGGATTCCCTTAAATTTTCCGTTTTGAATTTCTCAGTGTTTTCGCCTTCGTAGCCTGTCAGGTCAAAGGATTGACCGAAGCGATGAGCCCAAGCGGCCTGTGCATAAACACTTAGAGGCCATTTCCCTTGAGCTCGATAACCCGCTGTGGTACCGATTTTGACCCATGATTGGTGAATCTTTTCCCCTTTAAAGGAAATCGTTTCAAAGTCGGAACCGGCATCCTGATCAATCCAATAGGTGTAGCCGCTCACGAAAGGTTCAAAAAACCACCGTTTATCAATCTCAGGGTAGGTGAAACCGAAGTAAAGTCCGGCTCCGTATGAACGGTAATCGGAATCGAATTCGGCATGATCTGAAATGTGATCCTCTCCGAAAAAGCACGGTGTTTTTATCGAATGCTCGCCCAGTGCGTAATGTCCCTGGAGAATCAATCGGTAGTTTTCTTCTGTGATGCCGTGGAAATAAAATCCCAACGCAGTGGAAGTAATTTCAGATGAAGCGGCTTTGAGATCAGCCTCGCTTTCGTTTCGACTGATCCACGCTCCGAGCGTTTCATTTTCCAATCCCGTCAAGTCCACATCATGGTCAAAACCCAATGTCAGGGAGTGAGTTTTAAGAGTTTGTGAGCGTGTACGGTGTTCAAGATCGAGTTCTGTTTCACCGGTCTGGAGATCGACCCAAAGGCCGCGCGAAGCATTTTGAGAGAGTCGATCGGCAATCACTGAAAAGACACGGTCTGCATTTTGCTCTTCGCTCACGGCAAGGGCTGCGGTGAAATCAAGTACGTTTTTGACCAATTGCGAGGGCCCCAAGCGCTCAGTCACCATCGACGTGAGAATAAAACCGTCAGCGCCATCGGTACCGATGGATCCGTAACTTTTAAACGATCCCAGTCCTGTTTCATAGTAAGTCGGAATGGCCTCTACAAAGAATTTACCGTGCGAGTCGTCTACGTTTGTGACACTGATCAGACCGATATTGAGTTTTTCGGTATTTTTCTCAGTGCGCTTATCCTGAATTTCAACAAAGACTCTTGCCCCTTCCGGGTTAACAGGAGCGACGTTACCCAATTGCAGCTTATAGTGATCCGAGTTGATGTCAGAGTCGTTGATACTCACCCGCAAGAGTGCTCCGTCTTCGACGTGAGTCGTGTTTTGCAGGATTTCGTGTTCACTGTCGGAACCTACCGTTTTAATGCTGACGACCTCTTTAGCATCGGCAATATCCAACAGGCCATTCTTTCCCCAATAAAAATCATTGATGAAATTATCGCCGTGCGTTTCCCAGCGGGCGCCCGATTCGATGTGAATCGCTATCTGTGTTTCTTCGGGCGTAGCGTTTTCAAAACGTCCTTTGAAGTAATCGGTCTCGTGCGTCAAAGTGACGGACACTTCACTGAGCCCTGTTACGCGAATATCACCCAGGATCTCGCTGTTGCCACAACTTTTGAATGTCAGAGAGGAGTCAACGATATCGAGAGCAAAAACATTGTCAGGATTGGTCAGAGCCGAGGCGCTCAAAGTTAGAGTGCCTGCGTATTCAATGTCGGTGTTATAAGCCTGAAGAGCAGCAGCCGTGCCGATGAAATCCGGGTTTAAAACCTCGGTTTTAAGATTAATGGTATCGGGAAGCGAATCGCCCGTGAGGGTAGAGTCGAGAATTTTCCACGCCACCGCATCATTGAGCGCTCGCTCACCTTCTCGGACCTTAAGCGATACGCTAAAAGAATGAACGGAGTTCGCGGAAAATCGGGGTAATCCTAGCGTTTCCCAAGCGGCGATGGCATCAACGTTCCGAGCTTCAATATCGAGGTGATAATCGCTTCTTAGTCTGGCCTCTGGCTGACTTTGCCTGAAAAAAGACACATCAATCCACTCAGGGCTGAGGGGATCGTCCGATGCGTTGAGTGCGTAGTGAGAATTTTCCGGCAAATCACCCGAAAAGTCTCTGTAGACGTATGAGAAGCCGTCATCGGTGAGATTGTCTAAAGTGAGTGTTTGTCGGGGTTCATGGGATGTTGGTTCGGCTAAAGCGCTGCAGCAATGAGCGTTTATCAAAGCCAACACGGAAAAAGAGAGGAGGTGGTTTCGAACATCAGCCACTTCTTGTCCTTTCGTAATGTGAGAGTTGTTTTTGAGAGCTTCGGATTGTAGCGGTCGGTGTGACCGGCAAATGATGAGAAAAGTCAAAGGTCCTGCATCCGAAAATTTATGAAAAACCCCTATGGACAGGAGCCTGTCATTACAATATGGCAAAACGTTTTTTTTCTTTTTGGTCATGAAAAAACATCTTCATAATCCCGATCCCTGCCCCAATCTCTTTTTTTCAGAAGAAGACGGTTTTCGCTATCTGCATTTCGGCTCTCCCTGGATTCAGGGGGCAATGAAAGTGGGACGTCCCTATGAGTTGGTTTTGGAGTATCCGAGACAGATGATGGCTTGCGGGCTTTTTTATCCGGAGCCCGAGCAGATTGTGCAGCTGGGATTAGGCGCTGCGTCGCTTACTAAATTTTGCTACAAATACACCGATGCGCAGATTGACGTGGCGGAAATTTCCGAAAATGTCATCATGAGTGCTCATCAATGGTTTAAGTGCCCGATGCCTGATGAGAGACTTCAGATTCATCTGGCCGATGCGAGAGATTTTATCGCTGCTCGCCAAGACTTTAATCCCGCCGATTGGCTGCAGGTTGATATCTATGATGAAGAGGCTCACGGCCCTGTTTATGATGATGTCGAGTTCTATCGCCTGTGTCGACGGGCTATGAATAAGCAAGGTGCGGTCGCGAGTTTCAATCTTTTCGGCAGCCGTTTTGATAAAAGTTTTTCGGCCATTTCCGAGGCTTTTGAGGGGCGGGTGCTCGTGATGCCGGAAATTGATGAAGGTAATCGAGTGGTGCTGGGTTTTGCAGGCGCCAAACTTGAAATGACATCCGATGAACTCTATGAGCGCGCTCAAAGTCTGCGGCACAGATGGAAACTCGGTGCGATTAAGTGGGTGAACGGCCTCAAAGCGCTCAATCCTGCACTCAAAGAAGAGGTAATTACTTTATAATCAAACATTTCAACACTTTTATTACTTTCTATTCTTTTTTATCAAGATGGACGCTGAGCGTATAAACCTAATTGAGGCCAAAATCTCGGACCTCACAGCTCGATTGGTTGAGCTGAGGGGGTATCTTTGACATCGACCGACAGGAACGCCGGTTAGAAGAAGTCAATCGCGAAATGGAAGATCCCTCACTGTGGGACAATCCTGAGAACGCACAAAAAGTCAGTAAAGAAAAAAAACGACTCGACGATACCGTCGGGCTTTTTAAGACGCTTACCAATGGGGTCAATGATGCGGCCGAGCTCTTTGAGCTTTCCATGGCCGAAGAGGATTACCCGAGCATTGAAATTGTCGGTGATGAAGTCTTTGAGCTCGAAAAATCGGTTGAAAAGCTTGAGTTCAAACGAATGTTCAACCAGCCGATGGATGCAGCCAACTGCTACCTGGAAATTCAGGCCGGAGCGGGCGGCACCGAAGCCCAGGACTGGGCAAGCATGCTCGAGCGTATGTATTTGCACTACGGTGAGCGCAAAGGCTTTACGGTTGAATTGCAGGAAGAAACCGAAGGGGAAGTGGCAGGCATCAAGGGCTGCACGATTTACATTCAGGGTGACTACGCCTACGGTATGCTTCGCACCGAAACGGGTGTGCACCGTTTGGTCAGAAAGAGCCCCTTTGACTCCAATGCTCGTCGACACACTTCTTTTGCAAGTGTTTACGTGTATCCGGAAATTGACGACAGTTTTGAGGTGGAAATCAACCCCGCTGATTTACGTATCGACGTTTTCCGTGCTTCGGGTGCAGGCGGCCAGCACATTCAAAAGACTGAGTCAGCCGTGCGTATTACGCACATTCCCACGGGTATTGTGACGGTTTGCCAAAATGACCGCAGTCAGCACCGCAACAAAGAGCAGGCTATGGCTCAATTGAAGGCCAAACTCTATGAAGCGGAAATGCGCAAGCGCCGTGAAGTGCAGCAGCAGACCGAAGATGCCAAGAGCGATATTGCCTGGGGTCACCAGATTCGCTCCTATGTGCTCGATCAGTCGCGCGTGAAAGATTTACGTACTAATGTGGAAACCGGCAACACGCAGGCCGTGTTGGATGGCGATCTCGATCAATTTATTGAGGCTAGCCTCAAGCAAGGCGTCTGAGCGACGCAGATTAAGGATAAGAAAATGGCAGAAAATAAGGTTCAAGAAGCCGCTATGACGGCAGAAGACGAAAATCATATCATTGCAGAACGCCGTGCCAAGCTCGCTCGGTGGCGTCAGACCGGTCACGCCTACCCGAATGACTTTGTGAGAAAGGATCTTTTCGGTGACATTCGTGCTGCTTATGGTGAAAAGAGTGCGGAAGAATTGGAAGCCGAAGCTCATGAAGTGGCCGTATCGGGTCGTATGATGCTCAAGCGCGTGATGGGTAAAGCCGCTTTTGCCACGGTGCGCGATGTCACCGGCACGATGCAGTACTTCCTTTCGCCTTCTGAAGTGGGTCAAGAGGCCTATGAAGAATTCAAGGGCATGGATATCGGCGATATCGTGGCTGCCGAAGGCACGGTCTTTAAGACTAAGCGCGGTGAATTGTCCGTGCGCGTGAAAAAAGTTCGCTTGATGAGCAAGGCGATTCGTCCGTTGGCCGAAAAGTTCCGCGGCTTGGCAGACCAGGAAATTTGCTATCGCCAGCGCTATCTTGATCTCATCATGAATGAAGACAGCCGCGCTCGCTTTGTCAAGCGCAGTAAGATCATTGCCTGCATCCGCAACTACATGCTTGCCAACCGCTTCATGGAAGTGGAAACTCCGATGCTGCACCCGATTCCGGGTGGCGCCAATGCCAAACCCTTTATCACGCATCACAATGCGTTGGACATGGACATGTACCTGCGTATTGCCCCTGAACTTTATCTGAAGCGCTTGGTGGTGGGCGGCTTTGAACGCGTCTTTGAATTAAACCGTAACTTCCGCAATGAA